>Ga0137409_10000924_pt1 | contig 32265 bp, 24 predicted proteins | sample CZODoug1_16funga_FD_122059 | JGI IMG/M metagenome (GOLD analysis project Ga0137409, IMG submission 122059) | Vadose zone soil fungal communities from Angelo Coast Range Reserve, California, USA - CZODoug1_16fungal (Hybrid Assembly) | ecosystem: Environmental > Terrestrial > Soil > Vadose zone... | reverse complement strand
CGTTGGCAGATGGAACGTCCGCTCATCTTCAAGGGTGACAAAGAACAAGCTCACGGCCGCAAGGATACCTTCGTCCCTGGTTTTGGTTGCACCATCGCAGATGCAGTACGCGCGTCATGCTCTGCATATCCGTATTTCGAGAAATGTACGATCACGACAAGCGCGGGAAATGAAATCGAGCTCATTGATGGCGGATATTGCGCCAACAATCCGACTCTCTACGCCATTGCCGATGCCGTTCGCGCTCTTAACATAAGGCCGGGGGACCTCCGGGTCGTCAGTGTTGGCGTCGGAGTCTACCCTGAGCCGAAGCGTTGGGTCTCACCCAAATATTTCGTCACGCTCTTTGCAAAACTTTTTATCGGATTCACGGGGATTGAATTACTTCAAAAAACGCTCAACGTGAATACCGAATCAATGGAGCAATTGCGCTTTGTTTTGTTCAGGACCACTCCAGCCATTCGTATCAACGATACGTTTCAGCAGCCTGAGATGGCGACCGATCTCATGGAGTCCGACCTTAAGAAGCTGAACATGCTCTATCAACGCGGCGGGGAATCTTTCGCGAAGCACGAAGTGGAGCTCAGGCAATTGCTGGACCTTCCCGCCCACGGAGGAGGCCACGCGTAAAATGGCGATACCAGCGAACCAGCTTGAAACCTGGTCACATCAGGGCTCCATTACAGGATCTAGGGATACCTATGCGACCGTGAAGCGAGCACTTGAAGCTGCGACCGCGCCGTACACCGACCGCAATTTCAAAGTCTTTTTGCAGGGTTCATATGGTAACGATACGAATATTCACACCGAGAGCGACGTTGATGTGGTTATTCGGTACGACGGGGCGTACTACTACGATCTAGACGCTCTCTCTGACGACGAAAAGGCTGCGTATCACCGACAGTATCCTTCCGGTGTCACGTACGCGTATGGTGATTTTAAGAAACACGTTCAAACCGCACTCACGTCGGCGTTCGGCAATTCGGTGAAACCTGGAACGAAAGCGATAAAAATTGAGGCGAATGGTTCCCGGCGAAATGCCGATGTTGTCGTTGCCTTCCTCCATCATCGCTACCATCGGTTTGTTCCGCCCTGGGTTAACAACTTTACTCCGGGAATGAGCTTTTTCAATTCCACCGGAAACCGCATAGACAACTTTCCGAACCAACACAGCGAGAATTTAACGACAAAACACCAGGAAACGAACAGCAGGTTCAAACCGATGGCCCGGATTTTTAAGAACATGCGTAGTAAGCTCGTTGATGATGGGCTCATTGCTAACGGCATCGCGCCGTCGTACTACGTTGAAGGCTTGCTGCATAACGTCCCGAACCCGAACTTTGTCGCCGACCAATCCGACACCGTTTTCAATATTTTGAAATGGCTCACTGAAACGAAAGACCGAACCGAATTCCTTTGTGCCAACGGCATGTACTTTTTGCTTCGCGATGGTTCCCCGGTGTGTTGGCCAACTGCGAACGGGCCTCAGTTCATCAATGCGGCAGTAAACTTGTGGAATAATTGGCCGTAGAAGGCGCTCAACTTTCGTCATCAAGTTAGTGGAACTGCCCCCTCTACCGTTGCGTACCCGGGGCGAAACGAGAAATTCTAGGTTTGCCTCTCCCGATCAAACACGTTTTTGCATTCGCTTCTGAATGTTCGACCGTTCGCGGTTCTCGGAAATGGATTCGATCCGAGCGCTTTTTTTGCAACCTCTTCAAAAGTCAGCTTCGGATTGTCCCAAGCGTAATCGTTGAATTGACCGACGACTTCGATTTGCGCGGAGGACAGTCTTGCATGGCTCTTGGATTTTTTCGCTTTCGAGGCTGACATGACGAGAGTGTACCATCAGCCGGGCCGGTGTAGAATCGCGAGACTATGGCAGACATTCGCGTTGGCACCAGTGCCTTCACCGCCGAAGGTTGGGTTGGGTCCTTTTATCCCGAAGGCACGCAGCCTCGGGATTTCCTGAGCTACTACGCGACAAAATTTGACACCGTTGAACTAGACAACACATTTTACCGCACGCCTGCGCTCTCCACAGTGCAAGGCTGGAATGCGAAGACCCCTTCGGGATTCCTCTTTGCTGCAAAAGTGCCTCAAGTTATTTCTCACGAAAAAGTACTCGTCGATTGCGAAGATGATCTCAATCATTTTCTGAAAACGATGGATGCCCTCGGTGACAAACTGGGTCCACTCCTCTTTCAGTTCGGATACTTCAATAAATCAAAATTCAAAAGCGGCGCGGAATTCCTGGCGCTCCTGAAACCGTTTTTGAAGAAGCTGCCAAAGGGCTACAAGTTTGCACTCGAGATTCGAAATAAAAATTGGCTCGACCTTCGCTTTGTGGATTTGCTGCGGGAGCACGGCGTCGCTCTGGCCTTGATTGACCAAGGATGGATGCCCAGGCCGTGGGAGATGAAAAACGATCTCGACTTGATTACCGCTGACTTCACCTATGTTCGCTGGCTTGGAGACAGGAAAGGCATCGAGGAAAAAACGAAGACTTGGGACAAGATCATCGTGGATCGGCGGGGCGACCTCTTGGAATGGATAGAGCTATTGAAGAAAGTGCAAAAGCGCCGGATACAAATCCTGGCGTTTGCAAACAACCATTATGCGGGCTTTGGGCCAGGCACGGTAAACCTCTTCTTGGAAATATGGCACGGACCTAGTTCATAGGCCCCAGACCGCGCGCAGTCGTGAGGACATAGGTAGAATTGGGTTAACGTCGCCATGAACATTTAATAAAGAGCGCAGATTTCTAGAAACCGTTGCTCTATGACGCAGCCACATCCGTCGTGCATAATACCGTCGGGAGTTGAACGTACCTCTTCTGAATTTTGGCAAAAGCGAAAGATCCCGCCGCCGTTAAGCTTGGACGGAAGGGTGGGAAGGAGATCGCCAAGCGCGGCCCTGAATACTTCAGGAAGTTACAAGCCAAGCGCAGGAAGCACAAAGGCGGTCGCCCTCCCAAGTCCAAGAGACCTCGGTAAAAAGCTTATTGTAAAACAACGAGCGCTCGTTGTATACTTATACACGACACGGAGTTCCACATGATTATCGGTGACCGTTTACGTGAGATGCGCGAAGAGAAAAAGCTTTCCCAAGGGGACATCGAAAAGCGTACGGGCTTGCTTCGATGCTACATTTCTCGCGTTGAGAACGGGCATACCGTTCCGGCCATCGAGACCCTGGAAAAGATGGCTCGGGCACTCGAAGTTCCTCTCTACCAATTGTTCTATGATGGCGAGAAGCCGCCACCGCTTCTGCCTCTTCCCAATCGACGGACTGCTGCCAACCTTGCCTGGGGTAGTTCCGGCAAGGATGGTCGTTATCTGATGAAGTTTCGCCAGCAACTAAGCAGGATGGAGGATGCTGACAGGCGGCTACTTCTCTTCATGGCCCAGAAAATGTCCCGCCACCTCGCCGGTCGGCAAGGAGGAAGGACGTAATGCAGAGTTCAGTCCCAGGGCGTTTTGTACCTCCGGCATTTGGTGCCAGAGGGGTGGGTGCGACCACAGGCAACCGCTTGCACGAAGAAACAATCAGAAGAGGCATACACCCGTATGGGGCAGGCAGAGGTGGCCCTATGGAATTACAGTGCCCGAATTGCAGGAGCACAGACCTCAAGAAGGTTGCTCTCGCCTACCAAGAGGGACTCCAGCACGTGAGCACGCGCACACGAATTCGCGGCGTCGTGGTCGGGAGTGATGGGCCTGATGTAGTTGTGGGTCGAGCAACGACGAGAGGGACATATCAGACAGAGATCTCGAAAGCGCTGACTCCTCCGAGGAAATGGTCCTATCTAAAACTGTTTGGTTGGTCGGCCCTGGTGTTCATATTGGTCGGGTGGATAGTGTTTTACGTGAACACTATCACGAACAATTCCTCATCTGTCTCTTCGCTTCCCTTGGCGGTATTCGCTGTGCTCTCCGCTTGTCTATTCGTCGCTCTCTTTTTCCTCTATTGGAACCACAACCAATCGACCTACCCCCGAAAATACGCGCAGTGGGACCGGTCTTTCGTCTGCCAACGCTGCGGTATTGTTAGCGAACAGACGGGTTAGTGCCATTCGGGCGGCCCGCCCGGACGAAAAGTGTTTTGATACCGTTCAGAATTCGGGGTGTCGGTCGCTGGACGTGGTTTGCCTCAGGAGCTTGGCGCTTCGGCAAAGTCAATTGCAACCCTTTCCAACTGACCCCTAATCCTGCACGGGAGTCACGCAAATAGAAAACTCGTTCGCGTTGCGGCCCTATGTCGATATTTAACACGGAATTCTGGTGCAAACATGGGGACCGGGGTAGAATCCGAAGGACTATGAAGCGCAAAAAGTTACAGGCTAGACAGCCGCGACGCGAGGAAAGAACCCAATTAAGTGAAACGGGGATGCCGGTTCCGGCGGAGAGGAAATATCGCATCTCAGGGCACGAGTCATTCCCGTGCCGGTACACATGGCTGCCTAAAGCGGTCCACGGTCTCCAGAGGAACCCCAAGCTCTTCGCCGATGAAGCGAGGGCTATGGTTGATTTGGGCGTGGGCAAGAATATGGTGCGCTCCATTCGGTTTTGGGCGCAGGCGGCAGGTGTCGTGGTTGCTGGGAAAAAGTGCGAGTACCACCTCACGGACTTTGGCGTGTCGCTACTCGGTGAATACGGTCATGACCCTTTCCTGGAAGATATTCGGACACTGTGGCTCCTTCATTGGAATCTTGCTACAGATATTGAAAATCCACTCCTCGCTTGGGATTACCTTCTGAATCGATGGCAAGAGCCCGAGCTAGTATCGAATGCAGTGGTACGGGTGTTGGAAAAAGAGGCAATGAAGGAAAACGAAGGCATCTCACCAGTAACATTGGGACAACACTTCGATATCTTTCTGCACAGCTACGTTCCCACACGCGGGCGAAAGGGAGAAGTGCAGGAGGATAACCTGGATTGTCCCCTTGTTGAACTCGAATTCGTCCTGAAAGTGGGCGAGAGGGAGGTGGATCGGATGGGTGGGAAGCGCGAAGCCATTTACGCCTTCCGACGTGATGAGAAACCGGAGATCACGCCGGAGCTTTTCATCTACTGCTTGCATGATTTTTGGTCGAAGCGGCACGGGACAGAATCAACGCTTCCGTTCCGCGAAGTGGCACACGGACATGGCAGCCCGGGCCAGATTTTCAAATTGCCTGAAGAAGATATTCGCGATCGGCTTGAACTCCTCGCAAAACAGTCTGATGGGCTATTCACGTACAGCGAATCGATGAATCTACAGCAAATTCGGAGGCACCGAGAGCAGAGAAATAACGAACTTTTGAAGCGGATTTATTCAGCGGAGTTGGTGCATGCCTGAGAAGAAGGTGTCGGACCTGTTCCGTATCGGAAATCGCTTCCTTCGATCTGCGCATCTGGAACGGGATTTCAAAGACCCGAGTGCGTGTTCTGGGTACGTCCTTACGGATTTTGCGAGGTCGTGTATAGGTCGTGTGGCATATGGTTTGAAGGCGAAGTCCGGGCAGCGCGCATGGCGAGTGACAGGTGATTACGGTTCGGGAAAATCGAGTTTTGCGCTACTGCTTGCCCACTTGTTTGCGGGCCACGCGGCGAGTTTGCCCCCAGACATTCGCAATGCAGTTAATTACCACGAGCTTGGGGTGTCCCGTCCGCATTTCCTGCCCGTATTGGTCACTTGTTCTAGACAAGCATTGAGCACAACGATCCTCCAGTCTCTGTATTCCGCATTAGTTGAGACGTACGGACGTGGTGCGAAGTCGAGACTCGCAGCACATGTTCAGGGTTTAATTGCCGCCAAACAAGAGCCGACGGACGACCAGGTTTATGAACTAATTCTGGAAGTAAATAGGCGGATTATTGGTGACGAAAAGGGGAAGGGGCTACTCATCATCCTCGACGAGCTTGGAAAGGCTCTGGAATTTGCAGCCCTTCATCCTGAGCGGCAGGACGTATATCTTTTGCAGCGTCTCGCTGAAGGGGCGTCTCGGAGCGGTAGTGAACCGTTGTTTGTAATCTGCCTTCTCCATCAAGGGTTTAATGCATATGCCGACCTTTTGAATCAGCCCGCGCAACGCGAATGGGAAAAAATTGCGGGGCGTTTCGAGGAAATCGTATTTAGTCAGCCCGTCGAGCAAGTAGCAAATCTGATCGCGTCAGCCCTAAATGTCAGCACACGAGAAATTCCAAGGACCCAAGTTCAAGAATTAAATCAAGCGATGGACCGAACCATAGAAGTCGGATGGTTCGGTTCCTCGGCGAAAAAGAGTCTTTTGGCATGTGCTCCTCGGTTGTATCCGATGCATCCAACGGTCCTTCCTGTCCTTATCCGTGTATTCAGGCGATTCGGACAAAATGAGCGCTCGTTATTCAGTTTCTTGCTATCGAACGAGCCATTTGGCTTAAAAGCATTCGCGGAACGGCGAGTATCTGAAGACCAGCGATACCAGCTGCATAATTTATACGATTATGTCCGAGTTAACTTCGGCCATCGGATCGCAGCTCATAGTTATCGGAGCCACTGGAACCTCATAGATTCTGTGATCGAGAGCTTTTCTACCGAGAATGAACTTCAGGTCAAAGTTTTGAAGACCGTTGGCATCTTGAACCTTTTGAACGATGGTGATTTGCTTCCGACGCAGGAAGGCATCGTTTGTGCAGTACGTGGGGGTGACGCCCCAGACGAAGCGCAGGTGCGCGCCGCGCTTGGACAGCTCCATCGAGATAAACGAATCCTTTACGATCGAGGCCGTGCTCGCGGTCTATGCCTGTGGCCACATACATCTGTGGATCTGGAAAAGGCATATGACGATGCATGCCGTTCCGTTGAGACTCCTCGCCGGGTGGCTGGTCTCATAATGGGCTTCCTTGAGACACGCCCTATCGTCGCGCGGCGGCACTATATCGAGACCGGGAATCTCCGTCATTGGGATGTGCGCTACTGTTCTGTTGCGGAGTTGCCCGAACTTGTGGGACAAACAACAACCGAGTCAGACGGTGTGATTCTTGTTCCGTTGTGTGAATCACCTGATGAACGCAACGTCGCTTTGGGGACTGTAAAGCATCCTGACGTTAAGGATCGCTCCAATCTACTTATTGCTGTTCCACAGCCGTTAAACAATCTTGCGAGTCTTGTTCAGGAAGTACAGCGCTGGGAATGGATTTCGACAAATACGCTTGAACTGAATGCGGATAAGTATGCTCGTGAAGAAGTTTCGAGGCAGCTGGCCGCAGCGCGCCTGCAATTGCAGAAACGGATTCAGAGCTTCATCGGCTGGAAGCAATTAAACGGGCAGATGATGCTTGAGTGGTTTCATCAGGGGCTCCTCCTTGACTTGCAGGATGGTCGTCGCCTGCTCGCGAAATTGTCCCGCATATTTGATGAGGTATATACCTCGGCTCCTCATATTCACAACGAACTGGTCAATCGGCGCAACCTGAGTTCTGCGGCAGCAGCGGCTCGAATGAGGCTTATCGAGCGAATGTTTACGAACGGAACGGAAGCTTTACTCGGGATGGACCCTCAAAAGAAGCCACCTGAAATGTCGATGTATCTGTCCGTGCTCAAAGCCACCGGGCTTCACCAAGAAACTGCTGGTTCATGGGAAATCGGAGAGCCGCATAATCGAAGTGACCGCTGCAAGGTCCTTCCTGCCCTACGACGAATTCGAGAGATCGTTCAGGCGCAGCCGGACAGTCGGCTTAGTGTCGCCGGACTATGGGAAGAACTCCGACAACCGCCCTACGGCGTGCGGGACGGAATAATTCCGCTATTACTAACAGCATTCGCGATTGCACATGACAAAGACATTGCCTTCTATAAAGATGGCAGCTTTCTTCGAGAGCTTCGCGGCGAGGTAATGTTGCTACTTACAAAAGCGCCCGAGAGATTCGATATTCAATACTGCAAGATCGAAGGTGTCCGCGCGCAGCTCTTTCAGAAGCTGTTGGCGGTATTAGATGTTAAGACTTCCGCAGGCCGAGAGACGGAACTGCTCGATGTGGTGAAGACATTGTGCGTTTTCGTTGCTCAACTCCCGAGTTATGTGCTGAATACGAAGAAGCTTCCCCCGATAGCTCTTGCAGTTCGAGACGTAATACTTAATGCACGAGAACCAGCGAAACTAATATTCACGGATTTGCCATTGGCTTGTGGATTCGACCCAATTGGTCCCGGAGCAACGACAAACAAGTCTGTCCATTTGTTCGTGAGCACGCTAAAGGGTGGCCTTGATGAACTTCGGGCCGCTTACCCATCGCTGCAACATCGATTGAAAGAACAAATTTGTAGGTCGTTCGACCTATCAGGTTCGTTTCAGCAATCCAGATTAGAGCTGTCAAGTCGCGCCCAAGAAATTCTGTTGACGGTCACAGAAATCAAGTTGCGTGCATTCTGTCTTCGCCTAATGGATCTCAATTTACCCGAGTCGGAGTGGCTCGAATCTCTGGGTAGCAATCTGGCTCTTAAGCCACCGTCAAAGTGGCACGACGCAGAGGAAGACTTGTTCAACGCGGAGATTGCCCAAATCGCAACTCGCTTTCGTCGTGTCGAGACGATCTTGTTTACAGAGACCGGCGCGTCGAAGAATGGGGGCGGTGTGCGACTAGCCATCACGCAAGCAAATGGGATCGAGCACGAGCAAGTGGTTCATTTCAGAGTGGATGAAGAACGGCAACTCCGTGAATTACAGGCTCAGTTCGGAGCTTTATTGGCCAGGGACACACGGCTCGGTCTCGCAGCCGCATCACGGGCAATTTGGAGCACCCTGGAAAAGGAAGATGGCAAACATGAGTGACTCGACGCGACACATTCTTTGCATGTCTGGTGGAAAAGATAGCACCGCGTTAGCTCTTTACATGCGCGACCGTGTGCCACAGATGGAGTACGTATTCTGCGATACCGATAAGGAACTCACAGAAACCTACGAATACCTAAATCGAGTCGAAGCGTTCCTGGGGAAAAAGATCGTTCGGCTGAATTCAAAAACAGGTTTCGACCATTGGCTCGAAGTGTTCGGCGGCTATCTTCCATCTCCGAACATGCGGTGGTGCACAAAAATGCTTAAGCTCAAGCCGTTCGAGGCGTATGTCGGGAGCGAAGCGGTCGTCAGTTATGTCGGTCTTCGGGCCGACGAAGACAGAGTCGGTTACATCAGCACCAAACCTAACATTAAGGCGGTGTTCCCTTTTAAAGAGGATGGTATCAACTACGCGGGCGTAATGAAAATTTTGGAAGACAGTGGCATCGGCCTACCGCCGTATCTCGCGTGGGGACGAACACACTCGGGTTGTTACTTCTGCTTCTTTCAGCGCTCTATAGAATGGGTGCGATTGCTAGAGACTCATCCCGACCAGTTCGAAGAAGCGATGAAATACGAGAAGATTAGCGCTGAGGCTGGCAAGTCGTTTACGTGGAATCAGGAAATGTCGCTTAGTGAACTTCGTAAACCTGAAAACGTTACTGCTATTAAGCAGCGATATGCAGAGTACGAAGAGCGAATGAAAAGGAATCGTGGTAATCGCAAGCTCGTCGAGATACTTGCCAACATGGAAGACGATGACGACGGCCCGAAGGCTTGCTTGATATGCCAACTCTAAGCAAGCCGCTGCCAGCGGCGCTAAATCCACGACGTTTCCAGCAACATTTTAGCGAATACCATCACGACAGCTATACCCGTCGTTACCATGTCACTTACGGTCACCATAGTTTTGCGATAAGCACACATTTACCATTCACCGTTAGTCTAGTCGAAGGCTTGAATGGTGAAGATCTAGAGGAACGAGACCAAATCCTTCCTTTCTTGAGGCTTGCCCAAGCGCTCCACTCAAGCACCGGTCGGTGGCCGGGACTCGATGTCGAATGGGCCGACATGTGTCCTGGTGCACTTATCTTGCTTGACCTTTCTTTGTTGATAGAAATTAAAGCCTATACCTCATTGCCTGAGTTACTCAAAGATATTTCAACTCGAATTGATAGTCTTCTGCAGGGAACCAAAAGCGATTTCGCCAAAGCAGAGACTCATTATAGTAGCGTCCTCAAGGGTATCGCCGCTTTCGGCGAGGCGATGACCAGTATCCAAAGAGAGTTTGACAAAGAGCCCAACTGCGTTCTCAACACAAATACAAAAGCTCGTCGTCTCCGTTACGTTGCGGTCCTAGCCCGTCTCGCTTCGGAGGGGACTACGTCTACAAGACTTACCAACGATCTTCTTTTGTGGGCGACAAAACAATCTGAAGCACTTTTGGCACATGAAGATTCCAAAGGGGCGATCCTTCTGAGCACGGGTCGGCGATCAGCTCTTCCATACCTGGATTTGGCGCGGAGCTTGGCCATTCTGACACCTGTTGGAAAAGGACTTGCATTGACCAACTCTGGGCGCGTACTGGTGCTCCTGCCGTCCAAAACCGACAGCTTTTTACTCACTATCGAGGAGCGGCTCTATTTTCTATTCGAGATTATGGAGCATGATCGAGACTTTCTCTTGCCACTCTTGATGTTATTGCACGATAACCCTTCGCAGTCTAAACTCGCCCTCAGAAGGGAATTCCCGACGGCTTATAAAGCACATCTGACTCGCTTAAAAGAAAAGTGTGGGACGGCGAGATCTCGGCGGCAAATAGATGCTGCTCTTCAACGCATTGAACATTGGGAAAGTGCAGAAAGGTATATGGAACACATTGTTGATCCTCGTGTTTCGTGGCTGGTTGATTTAGGCCTATGCTCTTTAGCAGGAAACCAAATTGCAATGCTACCTAATGGTAAATCTCTTGCTAAAGAGATCTCCGAACTTGCGAAGGACAACCTCTTTGTAATAACCGAACGATTTCTCAAGCAGTGGTTCTTTAAAACCATTGCCATTCGCACCGAGATATCAGACAGGCACGTTGAGAAGAAAATCTCAGAAGCCGCAGCGATCGAGGTACTAAAACGTTGCTGTGACTTTGTTCGAGACCATACTACTTCGTTGGCTCGTAATCGTGTGGTGGCTTCCACCCTTTTTCGATTTGCTTCAATAGTGTTTTTTGTTGAACATTCCGTTACTATGGACTTTATGGACCTTCTGCATTTTTGTTCCAATCAAGAACGAATGACGAAGTTGGGCTGGCGTCTTCGGTGGTCGACCGCGCAGAATGACGGCTATTTGATGCCCATAACATACACAGGCTAAAAGTGGACTATCAAAAACTAAACTTAAGTGACAATCCTTTCTCTTCGACCCCCGCGACCGGTCGTCCAGTGTGGTGCGGGATGCCGGAGCTCAAGGCAGAGTTAGAGAAGCGTCTTACGATTGCTCTCAAGACGTCTCCTTCTTCCCTCATCATCAACTGGGGTCATTATGGAAGTGGCAAGACCCACGCGGCGAAATATTTCACCAGTGACGAGACGGTTGCTCAACTCACGCGGAGTTCTGGTGCTGGGGGTGCGCCGCCGCTCCCTTTTTACATCAGTTTCCCTAGAGTAGACCGAGGAGCAGTGTTTAATCTGACGTCTTCTATCATCGGGAAGTTCGGAGTTCCCGATTTCGCTTCGAAGTTGGCGCAGGTGAAGACGACACTTGATGTTGCCTCACCTGATCTGTTTATCAACCTCCTGCAAGAGTACTGTCAAGATTCCGAACTCCAAAAGATTTTTCATAAGCTTGTCACGCAGAATCCAGAAGAATCCGATAAGCTTGGGCGAGTTTTGTTTGGCAATGGCTCAGCAGCTGATCTGCGCGATCTCCAAATCTCTCGAAAACCAGACTCTGTTTCCGATCTTTGCCGAATCATTACTACGGCTTTTAATCTCTTTAGCTATCGATCCCCGCGTGTGCAACCGCTACACACAGCAATTTATCTCTGGATCGATGAGTTTGAGGACATTGCGTCTTTGCCAGGCAAGGAGCAGGATGCCCTCGCGGCATATTTACGCAATCTCATGGATTGGAGCCCTAAGTATCTCACGATCTTTATCAATTTTACTTTGACTCCTGTGCAACAACTTCAAGACCTAGGATTGTACTTGGGCGACGCCGTAATGAGCAGAATCCGGCACAGAATTGAGTTCACCGAACCAGACAAGCCTGGAGTCGAAACTTACGTTCGGGAAATGTTGAATAGCCCTGGATTTCGCGTGACCGCCCCCTTACAGGGGCAAGAAGTACAACCATTTGAGAACGCTGCAATGGCCCTGTTACTTAATGGCATTGACCCGCGAACACCCCGAAGGATTAATGAAGTGTTTGCATTTTACTTGGATGTCGCTGCCGGTTCTGCTGATGTTACGACTGTTACGGCGGCCTTGGTACGAGAGCATGCGAGCGAGATAGGGATTACGCTTAAGGAGTAGAGGATGCAATCGTGCATCATCGATAGCTGCTCATTTCTTCACGTTTTTCAGATTGAAGTTGGCGCATCGACGCTTTCCGATTTGTTAGAGGGGCATTTTAATGTCCTTGTTCATCGTGCCGTTAATGGTGAGTTGCATGGAGCACTGCGAAAAGCTTACCCGAAATGGCAAGCCAGTGGTCTTGTCAATGAGGAGTTCAGCTTGATCCGCAGACGCCACGCAAGCTGGGCAAGTCTTAAAATTCGCCACGACGATGTAAATGTGGCGCTTGCGAGCCTTGCAAATGACATAGGCGGGTTAGACCTCGGAGAGCGTGTCTGCGTGGCGTTTGCGAAGCAAACCGCCGATGCTGAATCCGCGTATGCGCTTTTTCTCACTGATGATTACTCGGCAGCGAAGATTGCCGAAGCCATTTTCCATAAGTATCAATGCGGATTTGTTCTCCGAACGGCTGACATTATCACTTTCTTTGGTTGTCGTTACCAACTCGCGAAAACTGAGATTCACCAGGCTCTTCGGGATCTGCTCGCATTCTTCAATTCGACGTACGAGAATCTCATGAATGCAGTTCGCGCAGAAGGGGCTGGGGCAGCTTTCGTGTACGATCTGATTTGGCGAAGTGAGTTCAAACAGGCTAATGGCGTCCTGGCGAGGCTTCCGATTTCTGCCGAACGCCGGATCGTACTTGAGCGTCTCATACGGGAGGTTGCCGAGCTAGCGGATACGGACGGCATTATCGGTTACACTCTTGCCCGCCTTCGCCTCCTAGCGCATACAAACCTATGAGCAGTTGGCTTCAATTCCTACGTCACTACGGTCCAATACCCCGCAACGACAATATGTATGACGAGACAATTCAGCGGTCAGCTCGTCGTACGGGTATCGTTCCCGTTCAATTTGAGCACCCCGTGCAGGCCCGAGTGGTTCAGTGTTTCGCCAAACCGACTTCAGATCCTGTCTCAGTCATTCTCACTGGCACAGCGGGGGATGGTAAAACCCACCTGTGCCGGAAGGTTTGGAAAATCCTCAATGGCAATGACGAAGAGTGGGCGTCCGATAGCCCTTATCTGACAAAGGAGTTCCTGTATCCGAGAGATCGCGCGACTTGGCCAGACTCTGAAGAACTTAACTTGTACCGAACGGTGCGAGTTCACTTTATTCGGGACTTGAGTGGGTGGGCGCCGCAGCAAGGTTCTGAGTGGGATCCCGGGAAAGAGAGTTTGCTTCAGCGGTTTTGCCATTCTCTGTTCAATCCTGACGGGGAAGAAATTTTCCTAATCGCTGCCAATGACGGCCAGCTGATTGAATCTTGGCGACGATTGCAGCAATCCAAGGATGTCCAAAGGGCTAGCCAGATTTTTGAAGATTTGCTAGTTGAGGATCGGCAGGAGATGGCAGGCGTTCGACTCAAGTTCTTTAATCTTAGCCGTACCAGCTCTGCCGAATTATTCGACCGGGCAATTGATGCGTTCCTTGGTCATTCTGGTTGGCTTGACCTGAAACAAGATGCAAAGAATGAAAACGATGCTTTTGGTTCATGCTGCCCAATCAGGCATAACTATGAGCTGCTGCAGACACCCCTGGTGCGTTCAAGACTGCGGTCTCTGCTTGAACTGTGCGATTACAACGGGCTGCATGTCCCGATTCGCCAGATTCTGCTTTTGCTGACTAATGCTGTTTTGGGACATCCCGACGTCAAAGACCATGTAATGGTTCCCGCTGATGTTCCTAAGATCATTGCTGCAGGAACAGTCTCAAAGGCTAGTCTCTACAACAACATTTTCGGTGGGAACCTTTCCGAAATTCGGCGACAGACGATTACCATTTTCGACTTCCTGGAGCGGTTCCAAATCGGCTACGAAACCTCCAATCGCGTAGACAATATTCTGATCTTTGGAGAGGGCGATGAGATTCTAGGGAAGCACTTCGACGAGTACTTGGCCAAAGACAGATTCTACGGGGCCGACGCTCGATTCTACGCGGCGAAGCAGGAATACATCGAGGGTGTGAGCGAAAGCGAAGAGAAATCACAGGAATTCTTACAACTTCTGGTCGCACAACGACGGGGCTTGTTTTTCAAGATTCCAAAAGAGGCAGAGCTAGAGCTTGATTTTTGGGAACTTACTGTTTTCAAGTTTGCCGGGGAGTATCTCGATTCAGTCATCGAGGTCCTAAAGGTCGGGGGTGTCATCAGACGCTCAATATTGTCAAGACTTGTCAAAGGGTTGAACCGCGTTTTCACTGGAATGCTGATCAATAGCGACCGAGAACTTTTCCTTGCAACGAGTGGGAATTATTCACAGAGCAAGGTGAGTCGCATTCTGGTGGAACGCATATCCGTCGAGCCGAGCAAAGGTGAGAAGATCACTTTGAGCTTCGACGCATCAAACGGGCAGATAATCCTTTCCGTGTTTTTCACACACGACTTGAAGGTGGATTTTAACCTCACGTTGATTCGCTATGAATTCCTTTCACGTATCGCGCTAGATGGTGCTCTGCCTGCGAGCTTTTCAAAAGAATGCTATGAGGACTTGTTATCCTTCAAGAGTCAACTTGTCGCCGCACAAATTACTCGACAGGCTACTGAAGGGCAACGCATTGGTTCAACGATTGGATTGAGGGTTCTATCGCTTACCGATCAAGGGATGCCTGATCCCAAACACGTTGAGATTTCCCTGTGACTATGACTTCACCCATTCAGCCGCTGCCTCCACCAGAGAGTTTCGATCAATCGTCTTCGATGTGGGTGGACGAAGCAATTTGGGGGCATCGCCTCTATGACGAACAACTCCCGTGGATGGTTTTCCTAGAGTTTCTCAATGTTTATCAGTTCGAGTTGGATAAGGGCCGTGCGTTTGAGGAGCCGCTTGGACTCAACACTCTCAAGTATCGAGCTGCGCATCGACTTTATTTGCGAAATATCCTATTCAATAATCCACATTTTCCGGAAGTTCTCCTCACATTCCCACACGATATAAATCGTTGGGACGAATGGTCCAAGCGTATGAAGGCAGCGACTGATCTAAATCAGCCCCAATTCGATTACCTGAAGCATCACTTTCAGTCCTTCGATGAGTTTTGCGAGGTGGTATCGCTGATTCGCTCCACAAGCCTTGAAGTGAATAGCAACAAACGTTGGACGTCCAAATTTGTTTTTCCTTATGGGAAGAACTGTTTATATGAGGATTTGGACAGCCGCGCTTCGACAAACGACCGCCGCTTTTTTGGGAGAACAGGCGAGCTTCTCTACCTAATGGTGTGTCGTACAGAGCGGAAGCGCGAATTGCTAACCGCACTTACGCAACGGCTGACCAAAGTTGATGACAGGTGGGACTCAATCGTCAAATGTCTACAACCTGTCGAAGATCAGTCGGATGAGCCAGTGGGATCTCCCCGGGCCAATGCGTTCCTGCCTTACGCGCAGCACCCCTGTTACGACGAACTAGTCGAGGACTGGCTAGCAGTTCTGCGCCTGAATATTTCTGGCTTTGACGTTTTCCCATATCTTGTAACGCTAGCCGGGCTGCATGTCTTGAAATATCAATTGACTGTATCTCGTCAGATCCTCGGCCTCGCCACACCCTTGAGTGTGATTTGCGAGGTCGTTGCACCGAGGAAGACACTGGTGCGGGAGATTTCCTGCGACACATACCAAGAAAATAATCTGTTACCTGCCCAAGCTGTTGAAGAATTTATCTCGCGAATCGAAAGGTCCCCTGATTGGCAGCAGGCAATAACTCAAAATGGCGCATTCGAGAAGTGTAAGGCTTTGTTATCGGAGAAGGTCCGGTGGGGAGAGGAGTATGAAGGTCCAAACGATCCTCAGCAATTGATGGGCGCTCTGCGTCAAGCTGCAATGAAACGCCATCGCCAGCACGTTGCCAATATTCACCGCGACTATGGCCGGGATATCGGCCTCATCTCAAAGCGTGGCACGCTGAAACTACGATACGCTCCGACAGATGGGTTACTTAAGGCTCTTCTTTTTTCGAATGTAGAAAAGCGTATTGAACTCAACCGATTTCTTGAAAAGCTCCATGTCCGTTACGGGATCGTATTTGGAGATAGAGAAGCCGAACAGGTACTGCCCAAAGGGGAATTTGACAAGAAGCCCTTCCAAGCGAATTCTCGGCGTCTCGAGCAGCGATTGAGTAGTCTGGGTCTGCTGCATCGTCTTTCTGATGGCTGTGCGTACGTCGTAAATCCTTACCACGTGAAATCTTCATGACGAGCGAAGAATTAATTGGGAAGGTTGTGGCCTCTTATCTGCGAGATCGTCTCTCTGAAGACGATTCTTCGAGCGTCGCTCGATATCTACTAGATTGTTTGACTCCTGAACAAACGGCGGCAGCGGCAAAAGCAATTCTTGCCGACAAGAATCTGTATGAGCTGATCGATATTAAACTGCCGATTCATTTTGTGGAACATCTTGGCCTGCCTTCCGAGGTTTTAACGAAAGAACGCACAACCTATTTTCGAAATGCGTCCACGCACAAATCGGCATTGCTTGTTGCGAATACAGGAGATGATGAAGAACAATCTCTCAAAGAGTTAGTTCCTATCGGTGCCCCGGAACTTCAAGCACATCCCGAAGTGTGGGTGAATTTAGCTGCCGAGGGCCTGCCAATCACGAGCCAGCACAAAGGCTGGTGGGTTAAGGCAATCGAGGCGCTGCTCGAAGTTCGAGCATTCGCCCTTGATCGGCTTGCCGATTATGTCTTAGAAACCAGGAACGCAGTTGAGGATGGGCAACCCATTTTTTACGCGCTTGGTGTCGCATTTCCTGCCCTACATGTTCCAAGGGACACAGCGTTCTTCCATAGTCTCAGCGAAAAAACTGCCGGGCACCTTTCCAAGTGGAAGACTCTTTATACTCAGGCGATAAAAAAGCGCGCCTGTTATCTTCTGAAACAAACACCGGCGCAGGCGCTTTTGTTGGAAGAGGATCTGTCGGTCGCCTTCGATAAAGTTAAAGACACTGTTCCCGTCGACATTCACACGATTGTAAATCATTTTATCCACGCTGATAGCGGTTGGAATCGAGAGGCGGCTGCTCTGGCCGCGTGTGAATGGGACTGGGTAAGACCATTATTCGACGGACTCAAGAGGGAAAAGTTCAATCTGGGTAGAGCTACGCTGGAGTTTTATGATGAGCGCGAGTCGGATCTGCTTACCAGCGACGAGCGCGACTACCTTAAGAGGCTGAGCGAAACGAAGAGGAATGAGGCTCAGGATGAAGACAAAGCGTTTTATAGGGGACATCGGCAGGAACTCAAAGAGCAACTACCGCTTAAGACTAGATGGGATCGTTTCATCTTTGGAACGCCCATCGAAATTGAAGACTTTTTGGTGGGCATAGCACTCTGCTTGGAATGGCTTTTCGATCAAGACATACCAAACTCTAAGCGACGCCTGACAATTACCTGCGATCGGCGCACAAAAAGAGATCTCAAAGAACTGAACGTCGATGCGGGTCTTTTCTTTGCATGCCGTTACCGAGGCCTGAAAGAGTTGTTCGGTAATCGCGTCTCTTGGGACGTTGGTGAATTGATGAAGTTCGAAGCCCTTAGTGAGACGTGGCGGGCTTCACCGAAGCCGTATGTGAATCGGTCAGCGGCTAAGGCTGCGCTCCAGTTAAAGTTCATTTTGCAATTGGAAATCGAGCTATCCACTGGGACAACAGAGACCTCTTTCAAGCAGCTACTATGGACTTATAACCCAAACGCTCTTGCGAGTGAGCTCCCTGGGGATTGGTCTCGCTTGGTTGCCCATCCGTTGTTGTCCTGTCGTGTAAACCGCGAACCCGTGAGCGTCAAAGGACGATTCCAATCATTAGATTTGAAAGATGTGCGCACGCTCTATCCTGCATATGGACAAGATCGAGGTTCCTTCGTTCCTGTCTACAAGAAGGAACACGACATTTCCGTACTTTGGCCTGCGAATCTGACCAAAGCTCAGGAGCAGGGGTCGATTTCAGAACATACTGCGGCGAATCTTTTGAACTTATTCCAAAGTTTTCAGAAGAGCTACGCCAGAGGGATTGAGGGCTTCAAAGAAGATGGTCTAGCTTGCGATTCGCTGCTAAAGCAGGCCGAGGATTACGGAGTTCTGTTGCAAACCCTATGCATGGATGCAAAGGGAGATCGTAACCGGTCTAACCTCCTGCGTCCCTTGATGGAGATCGGAACGGTAGCAGTTGAGGGTGGACGGGTTACCGCGATTGTTGCTCCGTGGCATCCTCTGCGCCTGACTGCGATGGCTACTAAAGCAAACCAGGTAGCATCCCTGGTGCGTCATCTTCTAACCGCGGACCAAGTATTTTTCGGAGACACGGCACTATTTTTTAAGGAACTCGAACAAGAATTGTCCCATCCGTATTACCCCGAAATTGTTCTGGGATGGCATGCGACCAAGCCCGAGCTCCTCTCGCTCACTGATTACTATCTTGATTATAGCCTCCACGAGACTCCTGTCATCGTCAACGACAGTTTTGACGAAACAAACGAAAGCCCCAGCGAGACTTCTTCGCTCATCGTCGATCTCACGAAGCGTTATCTGTCACTTTACCCGCACGAGAGTGCAAACCTGTCGGTCGTTTTGTACAACTGTGATTCAGCACGACTACCGTATTCGGTAGTGGACAAGATGAATGAGCTACATGAGGATGAGGAAGATATGCGTTGTCAGATCATTCTCAGGCACCGTGATGGAGTGAAGCTCGGACAACTCTATGAAAAGATCATCGAATCCTCTGATGCAGACGCTGATTCGTTTGTTTCAAGCGAAGCCTCCAAGGATTTCATGGCGCGATTGCGCATCGGAATAATGGCTGATCAAGCGCCCGTGCGCGACCCCAAAGAAGGCCCACCCACAGACATCGTGTTCCTACAAGACGTGATTGCGCGGCATGCGGGCGTCGAATGGTACACTGAGACGTCCTTCCCTGTGCAATCAGCCTCGTTCATCCCAGCGCGTTGGGCACGGCGTCGCCCTTCTGCTATGGACGATATGAAATCGGTGGTCTATTTGTGTTGTCCTGTGCAAACGAAAGAAGGGTGGGCGTTTACGACCGCACTGACGACGTTTATCAAAGGTGATTGGGATGGAATTGAGGACAAACGCCTGCTCCCCGCTCGCAAACTTGATTTCAACGACCCTCTAACTGCTGCTATTTTTAAGGAGATCCACAACCTCGGGAATTGGGTTGTGAACTACGACGAGCTTCTTGACCGCCGCCAGTTGTTGAATCAGAACGTTAAGGTTATCAAATACAAACAGGGCGCGACACAGGGGCGAAACGTCCTAATTTCATCGACTGCGCCTCTTAGCCTACTACGTTCCATGGTTTCCGGGCGCGTAAAGGACCTAAACCTTGATTTAAGCGATTCGGAATATCGAGAATTGACAGAGAAATTCATCAACGACGCAAACGAAATATCCGGTGACATCGTGCTGCGGGCAGCCAAACGAGGTCGCAACGCCAGTGAGCTGATGGGTGTCGTGCTGAGCAGATTTATGATCCGTCAGGAGCTGGGAACGAGCAAACGACTTGGGTGGTATTTCCTCGATGATTATGCCGAGTGGCTGGGTCAGAGTGAGGAACAGATTGCGGACATCCTTGCGTTGACACCTGAACAGACCGCTGACGGGAAATTCCTTCTCGCTGTGACGATTGCCGAATCCAAATACATAGATGCGGGGAGCCTCTCTGCCAAGCGCAAAGAATCGCAGAAACAGCTCCGCGACACAATGCGTCGGATTCAAGACGCTATTTTTGGTGATCCAAAACGCCTAGATCGAGAACTCTGGCTTTCGAGGTTTTCGGATCTTATGCTGAATGGGGTTCAATTCCCTGCGAACTCTCCGATTGACTTAGCAACTTGGAGAAGGGTGGTGCGGGCAGGGGAGTGTGGAATTTTCTTGCGCGGATATTCACACATTTTTGTATCTGGCCCTTCCGACGCACCGGAGTGCTCTGATTTTGCGGCTGTCGCCGAGTCGGAGAGCTCCTACCAGGAAGTCTTTTCTCGGGCACGCTTGCGCGAGCTTGTTCTTTGCTACTGGAAGGGCTTAGATCCCATGTCAATCCGTAGGGCAATCGCGGGTGAAGACATCTGGAAGGAGCAGACTTACCGGAGGCCCTCAGAAAGGATTCAGATTTTCCATAAGGATATGCGGAAAGACCATTCATCCAGTGAGGCGACACTCCCCCCAGGCGGCGAAATTGGAAAGCCTTCGGGAACCGCAGTTGCCCCAGCGTCAAAACTACCAACGTCAAATACGCTCGTACCGGAGACTCTTTCTGCCGTTTCGGCTAATGAGTCCCCTGCATTATGGGCATATCCGAGGGTCAGCGAACTTGTCGCCAGCTACCACGGGGGGACACACGATAGTGCGGCCGATGCAGAGTGGCTAAAGCAAGTTGAGAACTCATGCAAAGGCGCGCTACAACAGTTCCAACTTCATTCTAAGCTTCTAAGCGGTGCTTTGACGCCAAACGCTGCGCTATTGAAATTTCAGGGAAGTGCAACATTGACCGTTGAACAAGTCCTGAGGAGACGATCTGAGTTCTTAACAACCCACAAATTGAATGTGATCTCAGTTCGCGCCGAACCAGGGGTTGTGGCTATCGCCATTGCCCGCCCCAATCGGCGTGTTCTGCACCTGCCTGACGTGTGGAAGAGATGGAATCCGGACTGCACACAGGGGAATGATCGGTTATTGATTGCGGTCAAAGAAGAAGATAGCGGCCTGTTGTTTCTCTCGCCGAAGTCAAATGCACCTCACACTCTGATTGCTGGTTCAACGGGCAGTGGGAAATCGGTCCTGATGCAAAACATAGTTTTGGGGATCGCGTGCACGAATACGCCTGAGCAAGCGAGGATTATTCTCATCGACCCGAAACTCGGGGTGGACTATTTCGCCTTCGAGGGGCTACCTCACTTGCAGCGCGGTGTTATCGATAATCAGGATAATGCTGTCAGCGAACTGAATGAACTGGTCGATGAAATGAATCGACGCTACACAGTACTTAAGGAGAATAAGGTATCGAACATATTCGACTTGAACAGGAAAGTAAATCCAACTGAACGGCTGCCATTTCTTTGGGTTATCCACGACGAGTTTGCCGAGTGGATGATGACACCTGACTATGCCGATCAAGTCTCCCAGATTGTGAGCCGCTTGGGCGTAAAGGCTCGTGCCGCAGGGATTTCGTTGGTATTCGCGGCCCAGCGGCCTGACGCCAATGTTATGCCGATGCAACTCCGCTCGAATCTAGGAAACCGACTTGTCCTTCGGGTCGATGGTGAAGGAACATCGGAGATCGCCTTAGGCGAAAAAGGTGCAGAGAGGTTGCTTGGCAAAGGTCACCTAGCGGCAAAACTAGAGGGCGAACCGGAAATCATATTTGGCCAAGTTCCATTTGTGGACGCCGAGTTCCTATCACAGATTGTGTCAGCAGTTATGATTGACAGTTGAACGCTATCAACTGTGGCACGCACAGTGAAAATGGATACCTGCATTCTCCCCACCAAGAAGGGTTCCCGCTAAGCGTATTAGGAACCGGCTGTGCCAGAACTGTGCCAAAACACTACGTATTTGTGATATTGGGGTTAGCTTTGAGCGAAAAGCAGACTCCCCAAGTTGTTGAAAAGATTGAAAAGACAAAGCAACAAATAGAAGGTTTGGAATCGAGCGTTGTGCTTAGAAGGCAGACGCTCTATCCAACTGAGCTACGGGCGCGTCGTGTTTATCCTTCTATTTTAACTACTTACGGACTTCTGAAACAGCCTCTTTCTCCGACTTGGCCCCACCGTAGTAAGAACGTAGTACTTTTTCGTCTTGATAGGCTCGGTCGTTGGCTCGTTCGATGCCCTCACGAACTTGATCAACCATGCCCAGTTGATAATGGCGCTTCGTTTCCGGACTGCTGTGCCGCATCGCCCGCTGCACCACCGCATCTGGAGCGACCCAACTGAGACGCGTGCAGAATACGTGACGCAGATTGTAAATGGGGAAATACGATACACCGGCTTTCTCCAGAGTTTTCCGCCATGCTCCCCTGACACTCCGTATCGGCTTGCCTGGCTTGCGCGGGCTCGGGAAAACGAACACGCTTTCCGAGCCTTGTTCCTTCTTCCACTCCTTGAGAACATCACAAGCCAACCCGCTCAACGGTAACGGTTGAGCCGAGTCGGAAGTCTTCACGTTGCCGTCAAGATGAAGGACCCCGTGGACGAGATCCACTTGGTCCCACCGAAGCGACATTCCCTCGCTGTAGGTTCGACCACCGGTTTGAACCAGCAACACAATCGCCACGCGGAGGTGGGGTGGAGCCGCTTCAAGGATCCGATGTTCATCTTCAACGGTGAGCATTCTCTTGGATGGTCTCTCCTGGCGCTCATCGAAATGCTTCACATTGGCAGCTGGATTCTCACCAATGTACTTTCGCTTGAGCGCGAACTGGAACATGCAATGTAGGCAGGCCAACTCTCGATTGACCGTAGCTCCTTTCACCATGCGCTTCGGGTCCCGCCTCGACGGTTGGCGGCGGCGATGACTGCGGTAGTCCACAACAGCCCGCTCATCAACCTCCGTCAATCTGCGGTCTCCAAAATAAGCTCGCAGGTTTCTTAAAAAGCTCTGGTGGTTTTCCTGGCTTTTTACGGAAAGTGTTGAACTATGCGAACGAAGAAATTCTTCGCTCAGCTGGGCGAAGGTCATTCGCTCGCCGGCCCAACCCACCTTGAATCGCCCTAGCACAATTTCGGCTTCGCGTTTTTGTATGATCTTCTTTGCGAGCTCTTTGCTGGACGTCTTGGTCGATTCGCACCGTTGTTCACCTTTCACCGTGTAAGCCATCCACCAGAATCGTGAGTCTTCCCTTTTGTATAGTCCCACTAGCGCTCCTCTCACTTGCCGGAGCCGAGCGCCGCTGGAATTATACTCCCTTGCGAAAACCAACTGTGAGCCGGACGAATTCGTTGCTCTTTGAATTGATCAAGGGTCGATCGGCGGTATTCAAGACGGCCACCCAACTTGCGGCACTCAATCTTCTGTTGACAGACATATTGGTAGAGAGTGCTTTTCGAGATACCGAGATAATCTGCAGCCTCCGCGTGCTTGAGCCAAGGGTCGTCGCTCGTATTCGCGCAATCTGCTCTGCCGATGAAGGGGAGAGCCGCGGTGCAAGGCAAGGAAGCAGTAAGATTCTTCAGTAACGACACAATCGGTTCTGCATCACTCGGTAGAATGAGCAGGCAAGCAAGCAGTTGAGGCGGTTCGGATTTGTTGAGTGCCGCGTCCTGAGTGCCCGAGGTTTCCACCGCTGGATGAGTGTGACGGGGAGTTGCCTTATATGTATTCTCGCTGCCCATTGGCCCTCGCAGTCTCAATGCTCTTGAGTAGTTTGTTGACGAGAGTCACCTATAACTCCAACCCGGATCTCGGCTTGAGCTTTCTCGACTGTGTGGCGGGCATAGTATCCAGGATCGTGCTTGTCTGTGGCACGGTAGTCGGTGATTCGGCGGATGACTTCTTCGGGGTCGTCCCCTCGGGCCAAGGCACGCTTTGCGTAGGCCCAGTCGTGCTCAGATTGGCTCAGGGCGCCGCTGGAAGCTGATTCCTTACGCACAACTTCCTCCTGATGGTGCCGCGGAGCATCCTGCGAATCCATTTGGAGCTTGAAGTCGCGGAGGTGATAGGTCTGTGTTGATTCGGCACGCGCCTGCACATAGAAATCTGGTTCGTACTTCTTGTTCGCAAATCCGGGAAGGCGCAATACCCGTGTCGAATCCGTTGCTGCCGGGTCACCATCGAATTCTCTGACCATTGCCTGGTTCAAGGCCTCCGCCTCCTCTAGCGTCATCCCTTCCACTTTCCAAACTACCTGGAATTTGTCTGGCGACGTGTTCAAGACGTAAGTCGGAGTCGGAACGCGGTCGCTGTTCTCTAGCGCCTCAAGGGAGGCGGTCCCGCCATGATCTAGGTCAAGGTAAACATGGCTGATCTTTTCGATGTCATCCTTGGTGCGCGTCGAAGCGTGATGTTGTAGGGCGTTCATTCCCATATAAATGTCCGCCCCACTGGCGTTCTTGTACCGGAGCCATGCTTGGAATTCAGGACTTGAGGCTTTCTGTGCTGTCGTAATCCTCTGCGTGGTTTCATGTTGCTGCCGGTTGAGAACCAGCACAGCAATGCGGTCTGTCGGCTTAAAGTTGTCGAGGATATATTCGGAGGCCGATGACACCGAGCCCGTAGGTTTCTCAGGAACGTTCATGGCTCCTCCTGGCGGGCCTGAAAGATTACGCCGAAGTCGTACTCGTCCAAATCGGGGTCATAGCGATTGATTTCGACCACCTCAGAAACAAAGCGCTTGCCTGGTCGCCGTTCGAGTTGCACGACCACGTTCAACGAATCCCCGATGTTGGTCTTGATTGCGCGATAGGGCAGGTCAACCCCGCTTTGTAGGACACAACTCGTGAATCGTGCGAGTCCTTGCTTGGCTGATGTCGCGTGGACGGTCGAGAGACTTCCTGAATGACCCGTGTTGAGGAGTTGCAAGAGATCGAAAGCCTCGCCGCCGCGTATCTCTCCGAGGATGATCCGATCGGGACGGTGGCGAAGGGCTGCCTTCAAGAGGTCACGAATGCTCACACCTGGCAAGCCGTTTTGTGGGAGCCTGGCTTCAAAGCGAACAAGGTTGTCCTGTTCCATCTGAATTTCGGAGGTGTCCTCGATGAGGAGAATTCGTTCATCTGGGGGGATGAATTTTCCAAGAATATTCAGGAGAGTCGTTTTCCCCGTTCCTGTGCCTCCCGCAATCAGGATGTTTTTGCGCGCGAGAACATATGTCTCAAGTTGGTTCGCCAGCCATCTCTCAAGTGTTGCGGCCTTGATGAGATCCTCGATGCCGAAGTGCCGGGAGTTGAACTTGCGGATAGTCAGCGTTACGCCATTCAGGCTGCAGGGTGGAATAACAGCGGCAACCCGACTTCCATCGGGCAGCCGTGAGTCGAGGATCGGTTTGGACTCGGAAATATCGTCGCCGAGGCGGCGAGCGATGTTTTTCACCGCTACCATCAGAGCCTTCTCGCTTATCGAGAGGCCGTGGACCTCTTCGACAAAGCCAGCCTTCTCCACAAAGACACGATGAGGTCCATTCACCATAACCTCGCTGATCGAGTCGTCCAAGATGAGGTGCTCGATGGGCTTGAGAAATGGCAGGATAGTTTCGAATCCGTTCATCAGAGTTCTCCATCGGCGAGTTGCCGGAAGTAGGATTTGTTAGAGTCGTTGTAATAAGGCTTCAGGTAGCAATACATTGGCGGCATCGGGTTGGTACCGTCGTAGGCAATGGTCACTGACTGCGCGTTGCGCAGCTCCGTAAAGGTCTTCATGTCGAAGCGAAAATCGGTGTGGGTGTTGTAGCTCTTGGAGGCCGTGATGTTGGACTTGTGTGACAGAGCCTTGCCCGTGAGCAGGCTAATTCGTGCATCATGGCCGCTCTCGGAGAGGTTGTAGCTAACCTTGAGCTTGTCCTCGCGCCCGCAGAGCTCGCTGGCGGTTCTGGCCGAGAAGTCATCTGACAGCGCGAGGAAAATCTTCGTGCGAAATGTTTGGAGTAGGGTTCGCCAGGTCTCACCGGGGAGCGCAGACTTCAGAGAACTGATGCTTTGGGTGGCAATAATTGGAATGCATTTTGGCTCGCGGGAAAGACTGAAAAACTTTTCGTCGCCGGTGGGCTCACTTTCGCCCACGGTGGCAAAATGTTGATATTCGTCACAGATGAACATGACCTGCCGAAAATGCTGGTCTGGATGAGCCTCCATCTGAGGCACGCGGTTTAAAACAGCTCTTTCGAAATCGAGCTTCATCATTACACCGAGGGCCTTTGCCAGCCCCGCATTCATAGCTATCGGGAAATTGAGCGCGCAGACCTTTCCGTTCTCGATGAGCCAATTGAAGGAAGGCAGAGGCTTGCCGTATTTGAAGTCGGCGTTGGCCTGGGGGTCATAGCACTCCGGTGGAGGGCAGAAGGTGCGTTTAACGGATGGGTTGTCGTCGAAGAGGGATAGGAAGACGGAAATTCCCTCAACGATGGACGTGCGTAACTTTGAATCGATTCGGCGCCAGTCATGATTGAACCAGCGCTTGACTGCTTCGAGCTGTTCCTTTTTATCTTGTGGAACGGGCTTCTTGCCCTTCACATTTTCCGCTTCCCACTGAATGGCCTTGTCCTTCAATACGGCGGCCAGACCAGGGGTAAGAGGGGCCGTGTAGCGCTTCGATTCTTCATCGAGCCGAAACTTGAACGGCTCCAGGTCGCGAGGGTGCTTCAGATACTCCTCTTCCCAAAGAAGCACGGAATCGGTCTCGGTGAGCCTACGTTCCGCTTCACTGATTTTTCTTTCGAGGGTGGCGTTGTCGATTGCGCACTCGTAGACATCGAATAGCGTCACGTAATCGAACGCGACCTTATGAAGAAGGATGATGAACTTCACCAGATTCGTGTAGGCCTGCTGCCAGAAGGGTTCCTTGCCACGACCGAAGAGGTTATTCATCAGCGAGGCGATGTTGTAGGCCAGAGCGTAGGCGTCGAGGTCGTTGTGGAGAGGGTTGTAGCGATACCGAGAATCGAGGCTGATTTCGACGTAGTCTTCCGCCCGGCCGTGGCGTGCGAGGATTTCCTTCACCCTGTGGCAGAAATCGCCTTTTACTTCAAGGACGAGGCCACCAATCCTCCTTTCTGAGTCGCCGGAGCGGTAGGCCAGAATCTGCTCCGCGAACGGATACATGCAGCAACTCGTTTTTCCACTGCCGATTGCGCCGAGGATGGCAACCCCGGTGAACAAGCCTCTCTCGGGAATCACGAGCCACTGAGGGTTTTCTGCGGGGACTTGTTTGCGGGGATTGTGAACTTCCCCGACGACCAGGAAAAGATCGTCTCTCTGCCCGGGGTCTGGAAAGAGGGGCAATCGTCCAGCTCGGATTCGTTGCCTCGCCTTGAGGGCAAAAATATATACGCCAGAGAGCGCAACGGAATAGCCAATATACGGGGTCGAGAACAGGAATAAAGTGTAGGAGTACTTCAGGACCTCGAAAGCAGACGGCGACCGCAGAGCCATGACGAGCAGGAAGGTATTGGTCTCGGGAAAGGGCACCCGAAAATAGAGGGTCATACCCGTGGCCGCCGCCAAGACGAATGCGACGAGATTCTTCGAATTGATGATTCTCTGCATCATGCTCTTGCCTGTGATTTTTGCGTGGAGCTGATGGGAACATCTTTTCGTGCGGCCTGCTGTTGCTGTTTTCTCCAATTCATGAAGTGCCTGTCCCTCCACAGCACAATCTTCAGGGCTGAATTGACGACGTGATCGGGGGTGCTGTCGATAAACGTGGCGTACTTCTCGACCACGAGAGCGACGGGTTCTTCCAACTCGTACTCGCGCTTCACGTGTTGCGGGGGTTTGTTGATGATCGACATGTGTTTCCTCCTTTTTTCCTCTTCCTCTTAACTGGACGCGGGCAAATCACTTCGCAAACAGAGGATTTCCCTGTTTGCTGGGCTGGAGCGACCCCACGATTCTTTTGGGCAGCCAAAGGCTCCCAAAAGTGGGGTCGCTCCAGCCCATTCCGGTGTTTTGCCCGCGTCCAAACTGAATGCCGCGCCATGCGCAACCTCTACGCTCCCAACAACTTCGCGTCACCCTCGGGGTGACGCGAAACGTGAAGCGCAGGGTGATGATCCTGTTTTATGCACACTTCACCTGATTCAGGACCCACAGTGAGGGGAGAGACATGCCCATTCACGAGATAGGTGTCGAAATACACTGAACGGCCGGGTTTGAGCTGGGCAAACTCGGCTCGCAATTCCCGGTCTCCAACTTCGCCAAGACGCCAGGCCCGGTAGAGGGTCTCGAATCGGTCTCCGTGAAAACGCCTCCGCGCTTCATTCAGGAATTCCAGATCAGCCGTCACGGGAATTACGTACTCGTGGTTGTCCCACTTCTTGCGTATCTGGAAATAGTGGAGAATCTCGCTCGATACATCGGACTCCAAGGGCCTCTTTACCATGGCCCGGAATCGTTCTTCTGCCCTCTGGAAGTTCGCCGCCTTCGGCGCGATGTAGAGAAAGCGAAAAGTGTTGAGTTGCCGGAAAAGGCCTTGATAGGCGGCAATGTGCGAAAGAAATCCCCTTTGTGTTTCGACGCCTGAATCCACGTAACTCAAGGTAACCACAGCGGGAGCCCCAGAGATGGGAGGAGCAAGAAATAGCGGATATTTGTCGACAAAATACCGAAGGGTGGGCTGGCTCGGTGAAGTGCCCTCGTAGACCTTCGCCGGAAGGAAGTCCTTGGCAACCCCCAATTGTTCACAGAAGAAATTGACCTTGTCCTGTTCCGTCTCGAAATAAGCGAAGTGTTGGTTGGCCAAAATGAAGTCCAAGAGGACTAACCGGGTGCGCATGAAATCAAACGAGTGTTGTTTGCGGTTGCGGAGGTTGTCCTTCTCGATCTGACCGTAGATGCTTCTGGAAAACAGGTGGTAGATGGAACATCTGCGCACGTAGTCGCGGACAGTGGCGTGCCCTTTCTTGAGAAGTTTCTGGGCAAAGGAGGCGTGACGTTTCCCATATCCGATTCCTGCAAAAGCAAGGAACTGTTTCAAGGTGAAGTAGCCTGAGAACACAGCCACGATGTAGAGAAAGCGGGCCTCAGAGTCGGTGTAGCCGAGCTCCTTGATTCCTTCGATGTGAACAGTGGGTATATTCATAGGGACAAAATCTCCGCGGTAAGTTCTCGCTGGTCCAACACCCGCCGGAGGCCGGCGGCATCCTGCGCATGGGCGTAGATCGAGAATCCGGCGCGTACTTTTTCAGCCAAGTTGCGCCCGCGGTAGTGCTCGGTCGCAAGCTCAAGGTCGACGCGGGCCATCTCGCCTTCACGGGTTTCGTACTCAATGCGGAGGTCGGGCAACGGAATCTTTCCGCGAACGACCTGTAGTCCGTGTCTTTCCGCGATCTCCTTTTTGTCGGCAGTGGAGTGCCGGTTTGGTCCGAGCTTCGCGAGATCGTGGTAGACGCGCTTCTTCATCTCATAATCAAGAATCACGCGGAGATTCCGCCCGCCCTCGCACTCGATCTTGTGGGCTGCCGTGTAATACATGCGATACAGATCAGCATCGTGGTGAGCTTCACGGGGCTTGGTAAAGCCGTAATGGATGGCCTGATTCTTCGGAACTCTCTTGGTGCCCTTCAGAAAGTGATGCCCTTGCTTACTCAAAGTTAGGAGTCGACGTGGGCTGGTTTCGGGATGCGGTATTTTCTTCTCTGCGATAAGACCATGGCGGATAAGGTTCTCCACATCTGCCCTCGCGCGGTCTTTGTCGCCCTGGTAAGCGAATTCTTGCAAGTCCTTGGTCCCAACGGCGCGAAACTTCCCAAGCTCAGAGAGGGTCTGAAGTTCTGAAGAGCGGAGCCGGTACGTTTTCCCACGAATGTCGAATGTCTTGCGCAGCTCGACAGATCGAGACCTCGTTGGCTCAGGGGCACGGCCGGGCGCAAGCCGGCCATCCTCTTGCGGATCACTCCCTTGGCCCTGCTCCCGAGAAGGCTCTCGATGGTCACTCCGCCGAGGATCTTGAATACCTTCGGCAGGGATATCACGCGGATCGAGGAAGTCGTCGGGGCCGTGGCTGCGGGACACGTTAGTCGGCCTCCTCTTCGAGAGATGGCGCGCGGACTTCCGTCTGGCCGACGTGCAACTGTTTGTCGAGATGGGAGAGTTTTCGGCCGGTGTCTTTAAGAAAGAACTTGCGATTGAGAGCGAAGGCTGCGGCGAAGAGATTGAGGAATAGAGTGGCGAGGTAAATCAGGATCACCCTCCCGTACTCATGGAACAGAACTGCCTTATAGGGAATGAAGAACTTCAATTCGCCAAGGAGCCAAAATCCGAGCGCCAGAAGAATGGCGATTGTAAGGAAGAGTGAATTTGCGATCATTGTCGCACCTCCTCTGGTGGCGTTTGCAAGTGGTCTCCCAACAAACAGCCGCTTGTTCTGCCAGCGCGGAGCGGAAAGCCGGTGATGCCCGAAGGCTCTCCCGAACCGTGCCGTTTGTCGTCAGGGGCAGAGAGCTGAGTGGGGAGGCTGTGGCCTAAACGAGAAGCACAATCTGAAGTGAAAGGAAGGCGTGGCGCGGTGAGGTTGGGCCGAGGGTGCGGCGTCGCTGCCGCGCTGGTTCTTTGTTGTGTCCTCATCGAGATCAGGCCCCCTCAATCGAAAAATAGCCTGACGTACCAAGGCCTTGCTGCCTGCTCTTCGACTCGCACTCGCCTGGGTACTGACGGAAATAGCTCGGTCACTTTGGCGTCCAAGGCCTCGGCAATGTCGTAGGCCAAAAAGAGGCTTGGGTCGTAGCTCCCGTCTTCGATTGCCGTTATGGTGGCCCTGGTAACACCGACGCAGTCGGCCAAGTCGGCAACAGTCCAGCCCACCTGGTCCCGGAGTGTTGTCAGTCGGTTTTTCATTTGAATGCCTGGTCCTCCCGGAAATAGGTGATCGCAATTCCCAACGGGTTAATGGGAATAAGTTCGTTTGGAACTTTGCTCTTAAAAACAAAAACGAAATTTGCTGTGTAAAGGTCGCGTTTGATCTCGCTGTGGTCCGCGGGTGAGTAATAAACCATGAAGAAATCAACCCGCGCCTTGAATGGCGGAGCCTGCATGTCTTCAAGGGCGACTTTCTTCACTTCCACGTCGATCTCTGGAGCTGACGTATTCATGAGAAATTTCTTGATGATGTCGTCCTTGCGGTAGGCGTCGAGAATGCCGTCGGCCAACTTTCCATCAAGAAAATAGAGAGCCTTGGAGAAATCGTCCTGAATCGTGTAGCGGTTGCGTCGATAGTAGAGAGCGCAAAATTGGCTCAAAAAGTACTTCGCCTCCGCGTCTTGAGGTTTGTATTCAAGATTGTGGTAGTTGATTGCCTCGGCGCGGCCGAGATCATCGATGCGAATCACAAGTGGCCGGAAGTTTTCAAAGGTTCTGATGGTCTTCAAATCAAGGACCAAGAGGCCCACAGCAACGAGAGAGAGTAGCGTCAAAGCAATTTTGAGATACGTATTCGTCACCATGGGGTCACCGTATTGTTCGAGATAGAGCCGCTTGGCATCTTGGAAGGTGCGGTCATCACTCATGGCAGTAAGCCTTCGGCAATGCCGCCCATAACGCCGGCTGAGGACCCGCCAGCGGTACCGCTAAAGATGTGATTCGTGAGAGCGGGTATTTTGAGGAGTGCATAAATCGATGCAAGGAAGGTGATGAAAAGGACCGGGAAGGCTTCAACGATTTGGACCGTCGAGATAGTGCCCTTAGGCTGAAGGTCCATGATTCCGATAATCAGGTTTCCGATGACGTAAACAACAGCGGCTGCGATGACTTGATAGAACGCGTACTGGACGAAGCAGCGAAACCAACCCCAGAACAGCCACTCCATTTTCGGGACAATAAAGAACGGTATGAAAACGGGCCCCACAAGAACACACACAGCGGTAGCAATAAACCCGAAGGCTATGACGACGATGGCGATCGCCTGGGCTGCGGCAAGCAGGATGATGATGACAACGTACATGGCGGTTCCTAGGACGTCTGTAATACCGGGCGAGTCCATGCGAATCTCGAAGTCCGCAATTCTTGCCTCCACGGTTTGGAGTTCAGTCTGATTAATCTTGTTGGCAAGGAATTGAGACTCGTCGGTAATGAGGTTGTGAAAACTTGTCCCCATACCCGGAATTGGCGCGCTGTAGTAATTAACCATCGCAAAGCCGAAGCTGACAGTGAGGAGAAGGCTTGCGAAGTTGTCAAAGTGGAGCATGTGTCTGCCGCCGGCAGATGAGAGAGCCGACTTGACTCCGAACCACACCACGAGGATTGTGGC
>Ga0137409_10000923_pt1 | contig 32270 bp, 28 predicted proteins | sample CZODoug1_16funga_FD_122059 | JGI IMG/M metagenome (GOLD analysis project Ga0137409, IMG submission 122059) | Vadose zone soil fungal communities from Angelo Coast Range Reserve, California, USA - CZODoug1_16fungal (Hybrid Assembly) | ecosystem: Environmental > Terrestrial > Soil > Vadose zone... | reverse complement strand
CAGCGTGTTCACGAGGGTGTTCTGGACGTCCACGAAGATCGCCACCGAGGCGTCCACCGCCGACAACTCCTCCACCGCGAGCACCGTCATCAGGAGGCTCCCGCCCGCGCCGCCGTGGGATTCCGGGATGTCGATGCCCATGAGCCCGAGCTCGAAGCACTTCGCGAGCAGGGCCGGGTCCACCGAGGACGCCCGCTCCATGGCGGCCACGCGTGGCCGAACTTCGCGCTCGGCGAAGTCGCGCACCGTGTCGCGGAACAGCTCCTCTTCCTCGGAGAGCCGGGTGAGGGGGGGTGTCATCTCGCTCAGCGGTCCTTGACCCGCCGCACGAACTTGAGCCCCGACCACACGTCGTCCACCGCGGCGACTTTCACATCCACGAGGCCATGCGCGAGGCCGATCGCCCGGATCACGTCCTCGGTGAGGTCGGTCGCCACCCCGGACGAGCGCTTGGGCCAGGAGATCCACAACATGCCGGCGGGCGCGAGCGCCCGGGCCAGGGCGGCGAATCGGCGCTCGAGCTGTTGCTTCTCGCTGGTGAAAAACTGGATCAAGTCCAAAGGGCCCGCTGCGCTCGTCCGCTGCGTCACGCCGGACGGCAGCTTGCCAAGCGTGCGAGCATAGCCGCGGGGCGCGCCCAGCACGGCGATGGTCGACCCCGATTTGAGACCGAGCTTCTGCACGAGCGGCTTCCCGGAGTATCCGGCCACTGCCGCTCCCGCCGCCTACTTCCGCCCGCCGCCGCCCTTGTACAGCACCCGCCAGATCCTGCCCGCCGCGTCGTCGCTGATGTACAAGGAGCCGTCCGGGCCCACCGCCACGCCCACCGGCCGGTGTTGCGGACCGGCGCCGTCCTCATGCCAGAAGCCGTCCGCGAACGTGTCGTACGTCCCGACCGGCTTGCCGTCCTTGAAGGGCACGAACACGACACGATAGCCGGCCTGGGGCAGCGGCGCGCGGTTCCACGAACCGTGGAACGCGATGAAAGCCCCATCGCGATACCGCGCGGGGAACTGAGTGCCGCTATAGAACACCAGTCCATCCGGTGCCCAATGCGCCGGAAATGCGACCAGCGGCTCCTTCTTCTCCTTGCAGCGTCCGATCGTCTTGCCGTCGCCGCCATACTCGGGCGCGAGCACCAGGTGACCCAGCTCGGAGTCGTGGTAGCAGTACGGCCAGCCGTAGTCGTCCCCTGCCGAGAGCTTGAAGAACTCCTCCGAAGGTTTTTCCGCACTCTGCGCCAGCGTGAACAGCTTGGACCAGTTCTGACCCAGCTGATCGCGACCATGCTGCGTCGCGTACAGCTCGCCGGACGGCGCGAAGGCGAGCCCCACGGCGTTGCGGATGCCCGTTGCGAAGCGGGTGCCGCTCGCCTGCGTCTGATCGGGCCTGGTCGCGTCGAACCGCCACACGCCGGCACGGTACGCGAGCTCGGAACAGGGGTCCTCCCCGGGCGACTCGCTCGAGCGGTCCTTCACCTGACAAGAGTTGGTGGCGGATCCGACGTTGACGAACAGGGTGCGGCCGTCGGCGGTGAGCGCCAGGTTGCGCGCTGCATGCCCGCCGTCTGGGAGGCCCCGCACGAGCACGTCAGGTGCCCCGAGCGGGACGAGGCTGCCTGCCCGCATCGTGTAGCGGTAGACGGTGGTCGTCGAGCTGAAGTACAGCACGCCCTTGCCGAGGGCGATCCCAGTGCCGCCTTCGGAGCCGAAGCGCTCGGTGACGTCCGCTTTACCGTCGCCGGTGGTGTCCCGCAGGGCGAGCACACCGCCTGGGCGACTCTGCAGCGCGACGAACAGATCGCCGTTCGGCCCGACCGCGAGGTGCCGCGGCGCGCCCACCTGGTCCGCGACCACGACCGCGCAGAAGCCCGCGGGCAGCGTGATGCCGCCGTTGTCGGGATCGCACGCCGGCAGCGCGGCGGACTGGCGGTCAGTCGGACGGGCGGACAGCAACAGTGTCACCACTCCGACAAGCAGCGCCTTCGCCGTGTTCATGCCTTCTTCCCTTCGGGTGGACCCGCCAGCATTTCCCGAATGCCCCCGAGGGACGCCAGCACACCCGTCGCCTCGTACGGGAGATAGATGACCTTGTTGCTCTGCGGGCTCGTGACCATCTCCTTCAGCGCTTCGATGTAACGGATGGCGATCAAGTACCGCGCCGGATCCCCGCCAGTTCCCTTGATGGCCGTCGTGATCCGCTCGATCGCCTGAGCTTCCGCCTCCGCGACCTTGAGGCGGGCGTTGGCCTCCGCCTCGGCTGCGAGGATCCTCGCCTGCTTTTGGCCCTCGGCCTGATTGATCTCCGACTGCCGGATGCCTTCCGACTGGAGGGTGCGCGACTGCTTCTCGGCCTCGGCGGTGAGGATCGCGGCGCGCCGATCCCGCTCGGCGCGCATCTGCTTCTCCATCGCGTCCCGGATGTCGCGCGGCGGGTTGATGTCCTTGAGCTCCACCCGGCTGACCTTGGCGCCCCACTTGTGGGTCGCCTCGTCCAGGATCTCGCGCAGCTTGGCGTTGATGGTATCGCGCGAGGAGAGCACGTGGTCCAGCTCCATTTCGCCGATGACATTCCGCAGCGTCGTCTGCGTGAGCTTCTCGATGGCGTCCGGCAGGTTGGCGATCTCGTAGGTCGCGCGCACCGGGTCGGTGATCTGGGAGTAGATCAGCGCGTCGATCTCGACCACCACGTTGTCCTTGGTGATCACGTTCTGGCGCGGGAACACGTACACCGTCTCGCGCAGGTCGATCTTCTCCGTGCGGAAATGCCGCGCGAACGAATCGCCCGCCGGCGTGACGATCACCTGGTGCCAGTCGATCGCGCGCGGTTTGTCGATGATCGGGATGATCAGGTTCACGCCCGAGGCCAGCGTGCGGTGGTACTTCCCCAGCCGCTCGATTATCATCGTCTGCGCCTGCTGCACCACGCGGACGCCCTTGGCGACGATCGAGATCGCGACCAGCGCGATCACCGCGGGGACGATCAGCGCGCCGATGTTGTCCATGCCTAGGTCTCCTTGTCCACGTACAGAGTCGCCCCCTCCACCCGGACCACCATCACCCGGGTGCCGGGCTCGAGCGCCGCGTCCATCAGCGAGGCCGCGCGCCAATCCTCACCCTCGACCAGGACCCGTCCCTTGCCGGTCGTCGGGTCGATGCGCTCCGACACGATCCCCACCCGCCCGGCGAGCGCGTCTACGTTGGTCCGGATCTCGGTGCCGCGCGGGTGCAGGTACCGGAGCAGGAACGGGCGGATGCCCACGAGGGACAAGAGGGTCCCAGCCGCGAAACTGAGGGCCGGCACGACCGCTCCCGGGATGACCAGGGAAACGACCCCGGCGACCAGACAGCCGACGGCCACCGACAGCAGCCAAAACCCCGGCGCGAGCATCTCGGCCACGAACAAGAGCAGCGAGGCGACGAGCCAGACTTGCCATTCGTGCATGGGGAGAAGTTAGCGCGCCCGGAGGAAGCGGGTAATTGCCGCGTCCCGCAACCCCTGGGCTGTTTCACCTATCCAACCGGCAGCACCGTCGTGAACCACGCCGCGCCCGGCGCCCGTAGCGCCGTCAGCGCTCCCCCTTGGAGGAGGTCCCCCATGCCCGCTCTCCGGATCGCCGCGTTGTTGCTGTTCCCCGTCACGCTCGCCGCCCAGCAGCAGCCCGAGCGGCGCACGCTCGCTGGTGACCACGTGGCCATCTACAACCTCGCCGGCGTGATGCGCCTGGAGCGGGGCACGGGCGGCGACGTCGTAGTGGAGCTGACGCGTGGCGGCCCGGACGCAGCCAAGCTCGAGATCGCGACTGGGCCGGTGCGCGGGCGCCAAGCCCTGCGCGTCATCTATCCTGACGATGAGATCGTGTATCGCGGCCTGGGTCGCGGCGCCAACACCACCCTGCATGTGCGGGACGACGGCACGTTCAACGACCGCGACCAGGGGAGGCACCGGTCCGACGAAGGCCGGCGCGTCCGGATCACGAGCTCGGGCGGGGGGCTCGAGGCTCACGCCGACGTGCGGATCGCGATCCCCGCGGGGAAACGCGTCGAGGTCTATCTCGCCGTGGGGCAGGCGTTCGCGTCCAACGTGGACGGCGACCTGCGCGTGGACGTGGCGGCCGCGAACGTGACCGCCGACCATGTGAAGGGATCGCTGCTGGTCGATACCGGCTCGGGGGACGTGCGCCTCAGCGACGCCCAGGGCGACGTGAGCCTCAATACGGGGTCCGGCAATGTGACGGTGAGCGGGGTGAGCGGGCCCGAGCTCAAGCTCGACACCGGATCCGGCGACGTCATCGCGGAGCGGGTCGCGACGGACGTGCTGATGATCGACACCGGCTCGGGCGATGTTACCGCGTCATCCGTGCGGGCCGGCGACGTGAAGATCGACACCGGCAGCGGGAATGTCCGCCTCGATCTGCTCGCCGACCTCCAGGCGCTCGATGTAGACACTGGGTCCGGAGACGTCACGATCAACGTACCGCCGGACCTGGGCGCCGAGCTGGACATCGAAACGGGCAGCGGCGACATCGACCTGCAGAACGTCACCGTCCGCACGACGCGTCTCGAGCGGGACCACCTCACAGGCGCAATCGGAGACGGCAAGGGGCGGATCAGGATCGAGACCGGCTCGGGGGGCGTCCACCTCGTCCGGGCGAAGTAAGGCTCAGTCCGCGGGCGCCGCCTCGGGCGTCGGGTGTCCGCTCGCCGCCTGGCCGAGCGACGTCCGGCCCAGGCGCTGTTGCAGCGCGTCGAGGTACGTGTAGATCACCGGCGTCACGTACAGGGTGACGAACTGTGAGAACGCGAGTCCGCCGACCACCGCGATGCCGAGGGGACGGCGCGATTCCGAGCCGACGCCCACGCCGAGGGCAATCGGGAGGGTGCCCATCAACGCCGCCATGGTGGTCATCATGATGGGCCGGAACCGGATGGAGCACGCCTGCAGGATGGCGTCGTGCGCCGACTTACCCTCGATGCGCTGCGCCTCCAGCGCGAAGTCGATCATCATGATCCCGTTCTTCTTCACCAATCCCACCAGCATGATGACTCCCACGAAGGCGTAGACGCTCAACTCCATCCGGAACAGCAGCAAGGTGAGGAGCGCCCCGAATCCCGCGAACGGCAGCGCCGAGAGAATCGTGAGGGGGTGGATGAAGCTCTCGTACAGGATGCCGAGCACCATGTAGATCACGAACACCGCGAGGATCAGCAGAAACAGCAGGCCCGCCTGGCTCGACTGGAATGCCTGCGCGGTGCCGGCGAAGCTCGTCGTGATGCTGGCGGGCAGGACCTGCTGCGCGACGCGCTGCACTTGCGCGACGGCGGTGCCGATGGCGACGCCATCGCGCAGATCGAAGGAGATGGTCACCGAGGGCAGCTGCCCCGCGTGATTCACCGTCAGGGGGCCGGCGCTCGAGCCCAGGGTGGCGAGCGACGCGAGCGGGACGAGGGGACCGCTCCGCGAGCGGATGTACAGGAGGCTGAGCGCCGATAGATCGCGCTGATACTCGGGCAACAGCTCCATCACGACCCAGTACTGATTGGTGGAGGTGTAGATCGTGGAGACCTGACGCGACCCGTACGCGTTGTACAGGGCCTCCTCGATCTGCTCGGCGGTGACGCCCAGCGCCGCGGCCCGGTCCCGGTTGATGGTCACGGTGGCCTGGGGGTTCGAAATCTGGAGATCGCTCGTGACGTTGACCAGGATCGGCAGCTTCTGCAGCTCCGTCAGGAGCCGCGTCGAATAGTCGTACAACGCGGTGTCCGGGCTCTGCAGCGTGAATTGATACAGGCTCTTGGTGCGCCGGCCGCCGATCTGGATGGGGGGCGGATTCTGGAGAAAGACCTGAATGCCCGGGATGTCGGCGAGCTTGCGGCTGAAGTAGCGGATCAGCTGGTCCACACTCATGTCGCGCTGGGACTTGGGCTTGAGCTGCATGAAGACGCGCCCCTGGTTGATCTGGCCGCCGCCCAGGAATGACATCACCGCGTCCACGTTGGGATCCTGCTGCAACACGGCCATCACCTGCTGCTGATGGCGCACCAGGTCGTCGAACGACGTGCCCTGCACGGTCTCCGTGGTCCCGAAGATCTGCGAGTTGTCCTCGCTCGGCAGGAAGCCCTTCGGCACCACGACGAAGAGGACCACCGTCGCCACGAGGATGAGCCCCGAGAAAACAAGGGTCGCTGGCCGCCGCTCCATGACCCACGCAAGGCTGTTCTCATACCAGTGCAGCACCCGCTCGTACACGCGCTCCGACGCGACGTAGAACTTCCCGTGCTGAGCCTCGCGCGGCGGCTTGAGGAACCGGCTGCACAGCATGGGAGTCAGGGTCAGCGAAACCACGCCGGAGACGAGAATGGCGGCCCCGATGGTCACTGCAAATTCGTGAAACAGCCGGCCGATGATCCCGCCCATGAACAACACCGGGATGAATACCGCGGCGAGCGACAACGTCATGGACAGGATGGTGAACCCCACCTCGCGCGCCCCGGTGAAGGCCGCCTCCATCGGGGGCGTGCCCTTTTCCATGTGGCGCACGATGTTCTCGAGCATCACGATGGCGTCGTCCACCACGAAGCCGACCGAGAGCGTGAGCGCCATCATCGAAAGGTTGTCGAGGCTGTAGTTGAGCGCGTACATGACGGCGAACGTTCCCACCAGCGAGAACGGCAGCGCCAAACTGGGGATGATCGTGGCCGAGAGGTTGCGGAGGAACAGGAAGATGACCAGGACTACGAGCGCCAGCGTCAGGAACAGCGTGAACTTCACGTCGGTGAGCGACGCGCGAATCGACTCCGAGCGGTCGGAGCGGAGCTGCAGGTCCACCGACGCGGGGAGTAGCTGCTTGAGGCTCGCCATGACCGTCCGCACCCGGCCCGCGACATCGACGGTATTCGCGCCCGGCTGGCGCTGAACGGCGAGGACGATGGCCCGGCTGCCGTTGAACCAGGCGGCGCTCTTGTTGTCCTGCACGTCGTCCAGCACCCGTCCCAGGTCCTGCAGCCGCACGGGTGCGCCGTTGCGGTAGGTGACGATCAGCGGCCCGAACTCCGCCGCGCTCCTGAGCTGGCCGTTCGCCTGCACCGTGTAGGCGCGGTGCGGGCCCCACAGAATGCCCGTCGGCAGGTTGACGTTGCCGGCCGCGACGCCGGCCGCAACCTCGTCGATCCCGATGGCGCGGGTGGCCAGCGCCTTGGGGTCGAGCTGAATCCGCACGGCGTACTTGGCGGCGCCGTACACGTTCACCTGCGCGACGCCCGACACCGTGGACAGGCGCTGCGCGATGAAGGTCTCGGCGTACTCGTCCAGCTCCGGGAGCGAGAGCGTGTTCGAGCTCATCGCGTAGTAGATGATCGGCTGGTCGGCGGGGTTCACCTTCTGGTACGACGGCGGCACGATCCCGGTGGGAAGCTGACGCAGCGTCTTCGAGATCGCCGCCTGGACATCCTGCGCGGCGGCGTCGATGCTCCGGTCCAGGGTGAACTGGAGCGTAATGTTGGTGTTGCCGAGGCTGGAGGAGGACGTCATCTGGTCCACCCCGGCGATGGTCGAGAACTGCTTTTCGAGCGGCGTCGCGACGGCGGACGCCATGGTCTCCGGGCTCGCGCCCGGGAGGCTCGCGTTCACCTGGATGGTGGGGAAATCGACGTTCGGGAGATTGCTCACCGGCAGCAGCCGGTACGCCATCAGCCCGAACATCAGGATGCCCAGCATGACAAGCGTGGTCATGACGGGCCGCCTGATGAACAGCTCGGAGATGTTCATTTGTCCCCTTCCATCGCGCGCGCCGCGTCGGCCGAGCCCTTGACCTCAACGGGCGCGCCGTTCACCAGGCGGACCTGGCCGTCGGTCACGACGTCTTCTCCCGGCCGCACTCCCTGGGCGATCACCGTATAGGCTCCGGCCGGGCGCTCGACCGTAACGGGTTGCGAGCGCGCCGTACCGTCCTGGTTCAGCACGAACACGTACGTCCCCTGCTGACCGGTCATCACCGCCTGCGCCGGCACGACCAGCGCCTTGGGGTCGATGTACAGCTGCAGCCGTACGTTCAAGAACTCGCCCGGCCACAGCGCGTTGTCGCGGTTCGGGAATTCCCCTTTGAGCAGCACCGTGCCGGTGCTCGTGTCCACGCTGTTGTCCACGAACGTCAGCAGGCCTTCCTTGAACGCGGTGTCGGTCTGCGATGGGCTCACGAACACCGGCAGCCGGTTCTGGCGATAGCGCTGGATGTCGCCGAGGTGTTTCTGCGGCACGGCGAAGCGTACGAGGATCGGCCGGATCTGGTTGATCACGACCAGCGGATCCGCCGCGTTGGCACGTACCAGGTTGCCCTCGCGCACGAGCAGCCGCCCCGTCCGCCCCGCGATCGGCGCGCGGATCGCCGCCCATTCGAGGTTGAGCTGCGCGTTCGCGACCGCCGCCGAGTCGGCGCGGACCGCTGCCTGGAGTGCTTCGGCGCCGGCCTTTTTTGCGTCGTAATCGGCCTTCGTCACGTAGTCCTGCTTCACCAGTTCGGCGTAGCGCGCCGCATCGGCCGCGGCATTCCGCGCCTGCGCCTGGTCGCGGGCGAGCATCGCCTGGGCTTGCTCGAGCATGGACTGGAACGGGCGGGGCTCGATCTGGAACAGCAGTTGTCCGGCCGCGACGTCGTCACCCTCGCGGAACGCCACGCGCGTCAGGATCCCCGTCACCTGCGCCTGGACCGATGCGGTTTGGCGCGGCTCGACCGTGCCCGTTCCTGAAAGCTCATAGGGCACGGGCCGCTGCTCGGCGCGGGCGACGGTGACCGGCACGCGGAATGAGCTGCCTGCGCCCTTTTTCGAGCAGCCGGGCATGAGGATCAGCGCGAGCGCCGCGACGGCGGTGGTGAGCTTCATTACTTGGGCGCTCCAGTCGTGTCGGCCTGCAGTTGCAGCGGGCTCGATCCGTCGAGTCCGAGGATCCCCACGTCGTGCGCGAGCTGAGCGAGCGCGGTATTCCAGGAGAGCCGCGCCTGGATCGCCTGCGCCCGGGCGGCGGCGAGGGCCGCCTGCGCGGTGAGCAGGTCGAGCAGACTCCCGGCCCCCGCCTTGTAGCGCCCCAGCGCCACCTGCCCGGACTCCGTCGCGCTGGCGAGCAGGTCCCGGCTGGTCCGAACCTGTTGCGTGGCGGTGCGGAGCCCGTAATAGGCGTTGAACACCTGGTACACCACCTGTTGCTCGAAGCCCTGCGCGCGCCGGGCGGCGGCGTCGGCGGCGGCGGATGCGGCCTTCACGTTGTAAATCTGCGCCCCCCCTGAGAACAGCGGGAACGAGAGCGTCAGGGTCGCGTTGTAGCTGTTGCCCGATGTGGCGCTGCCCGCCGGTGGGTTGATGAAGTACGTCTCGCCTGCGGTGCCGCCGAGGGCGAGCGTCGGGAGCGCTTGGGAGCGGGCGACGCTCACCCGGGCGCGGGCTTGCTCCACCTGCGCGCGCTGGGCCGCCAGGTCGGGTCGGTAGCGCAGCGCCTGCGCAATCAGTGTGTCCACGCCTTCGAGGACGCCGAGCGGCAGCGTGGTGTCCGGCACGCCCTCGAGGTCATAAGGGATGTTGGCCGGCAGTCCCATGGACAGCGCCAGCGCGCCCCGCGTGGTCTGCAGGGCGCCCTGCGTCGCCTCGAGCGCCAGCCGGGCCTGCGACAGCGCGGTCCTCGCCTGCAGTACGTCGGCGATGGTGGCGAGTCCCACGCGATGCCGCTGCTCCGCGGCCTGGAGATTCGTCTGCGCTTCCTTTAGCGTTGTTTGCTGGGCGTCGAGCAGTGCTTTGGCGCCCAGGTACAGGAAGTAGGCCTGCTGCACCTCCAGCACCACACTTTGTAGTGTCGCGTTGTGCGTCCAGTCCGCTGCAAGGAGCGCCGCGCGCGCCTGTCCGACCGCGCCCGAGCGGCCGCCGAAATCGAACAGCAGCCACGAGAGCGTGACCGCCGGTCCGTAGAACTGCTGCTTCACCGCCTGCTGCCCGGCTGCCGCAACGCTTCTCCGGATGGCGGTCGCGGTGCCATTGACCGCGATCGTGGGATAGTATTGCCCCTTGGCAGCGCCGTACGTAGCGGCCGCCGCCCGCGCGTCCGCCCAGGCGGCGCTCGTCGCCGTGTTGTTCCGCAGGGCGATGTCGATGACGTCCGTGAGCTTGAGTTGCGCGATCCGCCCTGCGAGATCCGGCGGCAGCTCCGGCAACGTCACGGCCGGTCCGGCGGCTGGCTCCCGCGAGGGGGGAGGCGTCCAGAGCACGTTCGGCGCTGGGGCGGTGCCCGCGACCCCGCGCACCCCCGGCGTCCCGCAACCGAGCAGCGCGGCACAGGCGGTGACGCCAAAGGTTACAGGACGCAACGTCTGGGGGGACGCGACCCTGCGGACCGTGACGTCTGGCGGACGAGTCGCGAACCGAGCGAGCATTGTACTCTGCGCGAGAAAGGGTTTGGGCGGGGCCGCGGTTCCCATTATACGCATAGCCGGCGCCGCGCGTGGACCATACCCTGCCGGGAGGGGAGGCGCCATGTCGGAGGGGTCCCGCGTGCGGCTCGATCGGTGGCTGTGGGCCGCGCGCTTCTACAAGACCCGCGCGCTCGCGGCGGCGGCCATCGGTGGCGGCAAGGTGGAAGTGGGCGGCGCGCGAGCCAAGCGCGCCAAGTTGCTCGCCGTGGGCGACCGGCTGCGGATTCGCCGTGGCCCGTTCGAGTACAGGGTGGTGGTGCGCGGGCTGTCGGAGCACCGCGGCCCTCCGACGGCGGCGGCAGCCCTTTATGAGGAGGACGCCGAAGGGAGGCGGGTGCGCGAGCGGCTTGCCGAGCAGCTGCGTGTGGCTCCGTCCCTGCGGTACGAGGGGAAGGGCCGTCCGACCAAGCGGGAGCGTCGGGAGATCGAGCGGCTGAGGGGAGAGTGACTACCGGCGGCTGAGTGCTTTCAGCAGCTGGATCTGGCCCGCGTGATACAAGTCGTGCGAAGCGATGCCGTACACGTGCTGCGCGTTGGTCCAGCTGGACCGCCATCCTCTGGCGTTTAGACGTGCCGCCGGGAACCGGGCGATGACGGCGCGTAGCAGGCGGTGCTGCTCCTTCAGCAGCGCGACGTCGCGCCGCCAGGCGGGCGCGTCCGGTTTCGCCGGGAGCGCTGGCCAGTTGCTCCCGCTCCGCGGAAACACGATTCCGAGATCGCGCGTCAGCCGGCGGCGCACGATGTACTTCCAGTAAGCCGTGTGCAACACGACCTCCCAGATGTTGTGGCGGCGGCGCGCCGGCCGCCACAACGCTTCGCGCGCCGCGAGTCCCCGGATCGAGCCCCACAGCGCCGTGCCGTGCCAGGCCCGGCGATCGAACGCCTGGTCGAACACTTCGAGCAGCAGAGCGATGCTCCGATCGGTGCTCACGTGAGCCTCCGGGAGGGCTCCAGCGTGTCGATGATCATGATCTTTTGCCAGATCTTGCGCGACAGCCCGGTGGTCAGCGTCTCCACATCGTTGACGGCATCGAGCAGCACGGGATCCTGGGAATCCTGCACGTAGAGCGCGGCTACCTTGCTCGTCAGGGACAAGAGCTCCGAGCAGTAATCGAGATAGCGCGACAGCGCGAAACGCGTCATGGTGCCCTGTGGTGACGTCGCCGTGGTGGCGCCCTCCCCCAGCAATTGATCCGGGTCCTTCGTCAGCTGGTGCATGTCCACGATGTGGGCGATGCTCCGCAGCTCGTGGAGCGCGGCCAGTGCCCGGCGACGCTTCATGCGCGTCTCGACGTTCGCGAGGAACAAGACGGCAACCCCGAGGAAAACGACATTCTGAATCGCCTGGGAGGACTGCAGGAAGGCCCCGAACTCTTCCCAGCGTGGCGCGAGGCGGAGGTGGAGCAGGGCCTCGGCTGCCACGAAGACGACGATCGCGATCAGGGCCCAGGTGGCGGCCCGCAGCGGTACGTTGGGCCGGCGCAGGCCCGCCACCCGCGCCATCGATTCGCTCGCGGCGTCGAGCAGGTCGCCCGACACGCGCTCGAGCCCCGAGCCGGGGAACCGCTCCCCGATGCGCTGTCGCAGGCGCTCTAGCGTCTCCACGATGCGGGTGCCATCGAGGCGCCGGTACATGGACCTATGGGAGGAATTCAGTCGGAATCGGGTGCGCCGGGTCCTCGTCGAACCAGATGGCCGACGCCACCCACCACCGCTTTCCGTCCCAGAAGAGCTGTAGCGCGTTGATGCCGCGCCCTTGGACCGCCCCGTCCGCCGTGCGCCGCTCCTCGTACGTGCTGAACACCTGCACGATGTTTCCGTAGGACCGGGTGACGCGGTGGACCTCCCGCTCGAAGAAGCCGTCGTGCACCATGCTGGAATCAGAGCCGTCGACGAACGCCTGGTGATCCATCATGCGGGCGTAGGGCCCCTGGTTTCCGACCCCCGTCGCCACGAACCGGAGGTCGGGGATGTAGAGCGAGCGGTCGCGCGACCACTGCCGCGGCTGGCCGGCGGGGCCGGTGATGACGTCGTAGTAGGCCTTGACGACACCGTCCACCGTGGCCACGTCGGCGGCGCGGGGCGCGACCGCCGGCACGTCCACGTGCCGGCGCCCCGGCGTCTGAGCGCCGAGCGCGACGGGAAGGAGGAGCGCGACCGACAGGAGACGAATCGGGTGGCGTCGAGACATGCGTTCTCCGGAGGAGATGGAAGGGTGTTCCTAACCTACTGGAGACCGATTGCCACGCCCAGTCCGATGGCGCCGGCTCCCAGCGCCAGCAGGGTGAGGAGCAGCGGCACAGCAAAATGCAGCCAGTCTTCGTAACGAACCTGCGCGGCGGCGAGGATCGCCATGAGCGCACCGCTCGTGGGCGTGAACAGCTCGCACAGTCCGCCGCCGTATTGATAGGCGAGCACCGTGACCTGACGCGACAGCCCCAGCAGGTCCGCGAGGGGCACGAGGATCGGCAGCGTGAGCACGGCGTGGCCGCTGGGACTCGGCACCGGTACGTGCACTATGGCGTGCACGGCCATCATCCCCAGCGCGGCGAGCGCGACCGGCAGCTGGGCGACCGGGGTGAACAGCCCGTGCACGATGGTGTCCACGATGCGCCCGTCCTCGAGCGTGACGAAGATCGCCCGCGCGAAGCCGATCAGCAGCGCGGCGTAGGCCATGGACCGGAATCCGGCGACGAGCGCGTTGGCCGTGCCGCCGACGCCCAGCCCGCCCACCAGCCCGGCCGCCACCCCCATCGCGAAGAAGAGCGCCGCCATCTCGTTGAACCCCCAGCCGAACCGGCGGACGCCGAACACGAGTGCGGCGAACGCCGCCAGCACCAGGGCAAGGACGGCGCCGCGGCGGGCGTCGAGCGTGCTCGCGCCGGGGTCGGGCTCGGCGGTCGGCGCCGTACGGGTACGCGCGGCGTAGCGCACGGTGCCCCACGTCCAGATCCCGAGCGCGGCCGCCAGGAAAGCGATTCGATAGAGCGACCCCGAGAGCAACGGCAGCTGCGCCAGCTGCTGCGCGATCCCCACCTGAAACGGGTTGATCGGACTGAAGGCGGCGCCCACTGCCGCGGCCCCGAGACTCATCGCCACGGCCACCACCGGCCGGTACCCGAGGCGGCGCGCCAGGAGGAGCATGACCGGCACGAGCGCGATGATCTCTTCCTTCATGTTGTCGAGCACTCCGCCCAGCGCGAACGCGAGCGACGCGGCGGGAACGACGAGCGCGTCGGAGTGCCCGAACCGCCGCACCAGCCAGTCCACGCCCTGGCGCAGCGCGCCGGTCTCGTCGACCACCGTGAACGCGCCGCCGATCAGGAACACGAAGAAGATCACCGCGGCCGCGTCCGCCATGCCGCGTGGGATGGCGACGAGGGCTTGGAACGGCCCCACCGGGTGGGGGGCGACGGCGTGATAGGTGCCCGCGACCACGACCCGGCGGCCGGTGGCCACATCGTCGCGGCGGTCGTACTGCCCGGGCGGGAGCACGTGGCTGGCCGCGGCGGCGAGCAGCACGCAGCCGCACAGGAGTGTCAGTGGGTGAGGGAACCGCACGCGGGAAAATGTGCCGCCTGGGCCCGGCGGGTTAGCCCCCCGGGAGACCACCAACGGACCAGTGGAGATCCGTCGCAACTAGGCGTGGCGACGGATCTCTTTGGATTCGTACACGTGCGTACCGCGCGGCGCCTCGCGGGCGACCTGCACCATGGCGCGCGCGAGGGCTTCGGCCTTGATCGGTCGGTACCGGGACAGCGGTCCCACGAGGGCCCAGGCGACGAGCAGGCTGAGCAGCCGGGCGACGTGCTCGACGGGGCGGCCTTGGGCCCGGGCCCCGACCACCAGCGACGGCCGGAAGATCTGGATACTCTCGAATTGCAGCCGGCGCAGCGCGTCTTCTGCTTCCCCCTTCACCCTGCTGTAGAGGATCCGCGACTGCGGATCGGCGCCCACGGCCGTCACCACGAGGAACTGCGAGGCGCGGTGCCGCACGGCGACCCGGGCGAGCTCGACGACGTAGGTGAAATCGACCTTGCGGAACGCGTCCGGCGAGCCCGCTTGCTTCATGGTCGTGCCCAGGCAGCAGAAGACGTCGTGCACACGGGGGAAATCGGCGATCTGCGCCAAACGATCGAAGCTCGCGATCCGCTGTTCCAGCTTCTTGTGTGACAGGGGCAGCTCGCGGCGGGCGAGGACCGTCACGCGGCTGTACGCGGGATCCTCGAGCAGCAGGCGAAGCACCTGAGCGCCGACGAGCCCCGATGCGCCCGCGACGAGGGCCGTACGGGTGCTCAGCGCCACAGCGAGAGCAGCACGCCCATGAGCACCAGATACGACAGCTGATAACCCGCGTCGAGCACCCAGGCGGCGATCGGCTTCTCCGAGAACATGTTGGCGGTGAGCCCGACGGTGGCCGCGAACCCGAGCCATGTGAGGAAGCCGAGCCACAGCCCTTGCGCCAGCGTGGTGGAATTCGTGTAGGAGGCGAGCAGCGCCATCACGTACGCGGTCACCAGATAGCACAGCACCGAGACGGCGTACGCTCGGGTCACTCCCTTCCGCTTCATCTCTTCCAGCTTCTCCGGAGTGTACCCTTGCGCCGCCATCCACTGCTTGGCGAACAGGACGGGAGAATACCACACGGCGCCGAGGACGAAGGTCAGGACCGCGGCGACGATGACGGCGAGGATGTTGATGTTGGCGGTCGGCATGAGCGCTCCTTGGGGTCGAGAGCTAAGCTACGTGGGCTCGGCTTGCTCGCCAGCGTACGTCCAGCCTCGCAGGCAGGACCACGCGTACACCAATACGCCGGCCAACCGCACGGCGCCTCCGATGAGCTGATCCTGGTTCAGGAGACCGAGGGCGCCGAGCAGATAGTTCCAGTCGTGCTCCCCGCCCCCCACGAGGGGCAGCTCCTCGGCGCGGGCGTCCTGCACGTAGACCGAGACGTTCCAGAGATTCTGGGCCACCCACCACAACGCCACCATGGCCGCATGGCGGTCGCCCCGGCGCCAGAAGTACGCCACGAAGATCGCCGGCATCAGCAGCTGCATCAGTGTTCCGCCGAGGAAGCCGATGAACTCACCGAACACGCCGAACAGGGGATGCCCGAACTCGTGTATCGCGAGGTCGAGGCTGTCGAGCCAACCGTAATGGCCGGGGTGGAGAATCAAAAAGCCGCCGTATACCGCGAGCACGGCGGTGAGGGCGAGGCGCGCGCGTCGCTCGAGGCCGGAGGAAGGAGTGGGGTCGGTTATCGCGCGAGCTGAGATTGGATCGTGGCGTCAATCGCCGCGAGGTTTGTCGCGGCATTCCATTGAGCTACCACGTCCCCGTGTGGATCGAGGACGGCCACGTACGGCCTGTCCCACGGAGCCCTCGTGATCTGGAAGCCGAGCGGACTGAGCGCACCGCTCAACTCCCCGGGCTGCCACGGCTTGATATACAGAGGATCAAACGGTGCCTCGTATCGCGCGAGGAAACCTGGAATGCCGTCCTTGTCTTCGTCGTCGTCAGTCGAGAATGCGGCCACGTCGAACCGCTGTCCTTGGTAGTGGCGCGCGAGGGCGACGAAGCCGGGGAACATCGCCCGCGATCGCGGGCACCGGGTGCCATACAGGATAGCGAGCGTCACCCGACCCTTCTTGCCCTTCAGGTATTGGGCGGCTTCATAACTGCTGACGGCGAGAATGCCCGCCGCGTCGAGGGCAGGACCTGGAGGGGGTGGCGGGTCAGTGCTGGAGAACGCAGGGGGCGCCGCCGGACCGCCGCCGGCGTATGGCGCGAAGCCTCCGCTCGTCTGCTTGCCCGCGGCGCGGCGCCGCTCCGCGGCATCCCGCTGCACGATGGCGGCCAGCGTAGCCGAGTCAGCACGGAACGCGGAGTCGGCCGCGAGGTTCCGCGGTCGATCGGAGGCACCCTGCGCACCGCCGCACGCGGCGCCGAAGGCGGCTAAAGCGGCGATACCCGCGACCCGCATCGTGCCCTCCTAAGGGCTTAACAGCCCAAAGTTTAGTGCATGGGGCGATGGTGTCCGTCACGTCTAGTCAAGTTGTCGTGCACGAGCGACTTGCGGCACGGTTTCCTGGCGCCTACGGTGCGACCCGCTTCGAGCGGAAGGTGCCGGTCATGATCGTGTTGCCGCCGGCGGCGGGCCGCATCTCGAAGGTGCCGTTGAGTGAGTCACCCCGCACCTTGCCCGTGGTGATCGTCACGACGTCCGCTTTCGCCGTAATGCTGTGGTAGGGTCCGAGCTCGCTGACGACGGCGCTGTCGCTGACGTCCCGCGCGCGGATCGGCACCGGGGGCGCGGTGACCGACGCGTAGGTCATCGTCCCGCGCAGTGACCCATCCTGCACGACGGCGGTGACGATGCGCCATGGGACCCCGGTATCCGACTCGCTCCGGTACGACCGTCCTTCCCACGTCCCGGCGTACTTTTGCGCGGGCGATGAGCGCGATCTGTCGCCCGGCGCACACGCGGCGAGGACCATGGCGGCGCAAAGCAATGTCCGCATAGACTGGAGTATGAGCGGTCGGCCTGCCCGGCACAAGGAAGCGGTCGGCCACGCTGACGTCAAACCCGCCGGCGCTCCAGCCAGCCGGCGACCGCGGCGAACAGCCCGTACGATCCGAGCGCCGTCGCGGCAGCGGCTCGATCACTCGAAGGTGGCGGGCCGAAGAACACGAACGCCTGGACCGCGAGCATCACCACCCCGAACACGGGCATGCCGAACCGGCCGACGCGGGTCGTCGCCGTGGTAGAGCGCAGATAAAGGAACATGCCGCCGAACAGCGCCGCGACCTCGAGCGGAAACGCCGGGGCAGGGTAGTTCCAGAGGCCGAGGCCGACCTTGGCGGCGTTGTCGTAGAGCGGCAGGTCGGGACGGTGCACCACGAGGTCGAGCACCCAGTGGGAGAACACGGCGAGCGCCACGAGCAGCGCCGCGCGGTGCGACGCCCCGAAGGCGCGGATCGCCCGATAGGCGACGTACGCGGCGAGCGACCACAGCAGTGCGGCAACCAGGCTGTGGGTGTAGGGCATGTAGTAGAGGTCGAGCGGATTCGACGCGGTGATGCCCGGGACGATGCGGACCTTCTCGATGCCGACGAGCACGAAGAAACTCCAGAACACATCGAGCAGCTGAACCGCGAGGAACAACACCCACAGAGGGATGCTCCGGTCGCCGCGCTTGGCGGCGAAGCTCACGCCGTAGTGACCCACGAACATGGCTTACCCGAACACCTCCAGGGCCACCTCCACCCTCCCGAACGGCGCGCTCACCTGCACCCCCTGCACCGTACCCTTCACCTGCCGGAACATCTCCCGCGCGATCTTCACACCTTCGGCGAGCGCCGCCTCCTTGCCCTTGTCCTGCGCCTGGCGCATCCGCGTGAGCACCGACTCCGGCACCGACACGCCCGGCACCTCATTGGCGAGGAACTCGGCGTTCCGCAGTGACAGGAGCGGCCAGATCCCCGCCACGATCGGGATCTTGAATTGCCCCACGCGCGCCAGGAACGCCTCGAGCTGCTTGGGATCGAACACCGGCTGCGTCACGGCGAACTCCGCTCCCGCGTCCACCTTCCAGGCGAAACGCGACAGCTCACGGTCCAGGTCCACCGCGCCGGGGTTCACCCCGACGCCGATGGCCCACCGCGTCGGCGTCCCGATCGGGTTGTTCCCCGGGTCGAGTCCATGGTTCAGGCGATACACCAGGTTCGTGAGGCCGATCGAGTCGATGTCGAAGACCGCGGTGGCCTCGGGGTAGGGGCCCATCTTGGGCGGATCGCCGGTGATGATCAGGATGTTGCGCAGCCCCGCCGCGTGCGCCCCGAGGATGTCCGACAGCATCCCGAGGAGGTTGCGGTCGCGGCAACAGTAGTGAATGACGGTCTCGATCCCCACTTCCCGCTGGATCAAGATCGCGGACGGCAGCACGCCCATCCGGCTCTGGGCCCGCGGCCCATCGGGAACATTCACCGCATCCACGCCCGCCGCCTTGAGCGCCCGGCACTGCTCGAGCATCGGCGCCGGATCCACGCCCCGGGGCGGGACGATCTCGACGCTCGTCACGAGCTCTCCCCGGGCCAGCTTCGCGCCCCAGCACGAGCGCTCCGACAACGGCACCTCTTCCACACCTGCGGGCGGCGTAATCGTCTCGCGCGACACCACCGCGGGCTGATGGCGCGGCACGACGCTCGCGACGTAGTCGCGGATCTTCTTGATGTGCTCCGGTGTGGTGCCGCAGCAGCCTCCCACCAGGCGCGCGCCCGCCTCGATCATGCGGCGCGCGTAGCTCGCCATGTATTCGGGGGACGCCAGGTAGATCTTCCGGTCGCCGACGTCCTTGGGGAGCCCGGCGTTCGGGACCGCGGAGATCGGGCGATCGGTGGCCTTCACCAGTTTCTCCACTGCTTCGAGCACGCCGGCGGGACCGACAGAGCAGTTCACTCCCACCGCGTCCGCGCCCCACTCCGTAAGCTGTTTGGCGAACGTTTCGGGGCCCGTGCCGTAGTGTGTCAGCCCGTCGTCGCCGATCGTCATCTGGGCGATCACCGGGAGGTCGGACAGGCTCCGCACCGCTCGCAGCGCCTCGTGGATCTCGTCCACGTCCGAAAACGTCTCCAGGATGAAACCGTCCACCCCGCCCGCGACGAGGCCCCGCGCCTGGCGCTGAAAGTGCGCGAACGCCTCCTCGCGCGACGTCGGGCCGAACGGCTCGATGCGAACGCCCAGCGGCCCGATCGCGCCGACGACGCTCGCGCGCCCGGCGGCCGCCCGGCGGGCCAGCTCGGCCGCGGCCTGGTTGATCTTCTCGGTGTCGTCGGCGAGCCCGTAGCTGCCGAGCTTCACCGGGTTCGCGCCGAAGGTATTGGTCTCGAGGATTTCCGCGCCGGCCCGGACATAGGCCTCGTGCACGTCCTGCACCAGCTTCGGCTGCTTCAGGTTCAGCTCGTCGTAGCAGACGTTCAGGAAGAAGCCCTTGGAGTACAGCATGGTGCCCATCGCCCCGTCGAGGACGTGGACTTTGCCGTCTGCTAGGAGATCGCGGAGGTTGATGGGCATCCTGGCTTTTTAGCGAGTTGTTTAACGTGGCCGCAATACGCCGCAAATCGCCACGAGCATCAGTTGTCATCCCAAATGTAGCTCAGAGCCCCGACCTCCACCATCCTCCACGCACCTCCACCAACCTACAGCTTATCTTGCCTTTAATGCCCGACTTGCTCGCCGCCCGCTCCCAGATGGCGGTCTCGCTCGCGTTTCACATCGTCTTTGCCGTTATCGGGATCGCCATGCCGCTCATGATGGTGCTGGCCGAGCGACGCTGGCAGGTGACGGGGCATGCGATCTATCTCGATCTGGCCAAGCGCTGGGCCAAGGGCACCGCCATCCTGTTCGCGGTCGGCGCCGTGTCCGGAACGGTGCTGTCGTTCGAGCTCGGGCTTTTGTGGCCCCGCTTCATGGAGTTCGCCGGTCCGATCATCGGGATGCCGTTCTCGCTCGAGGGGTTCGCGTTCTTCACCGAGGCAATTTTCCTCGGCGTCTACTTATACGGCTGGGACCGCATCTCGCCGCGGGCGCATCTCTGGGCCGGCGTGGCCGTGGCGGTGAGCGGGGTGGCGTCGGGTATCTTCGTCGTCATCGCGAACGCCTGGATGAACGCGCCAACGGGGTTCGAGCTGGTGAACGGGCAGGCGGTGAACGTCGACCCGATCGCGGCGATGGCCAACGCGGCGGCCGTGTCGCAAACCCTGCATATGACGCTCGCGGCGTACGCGGCTACCGGGTTCGCGGTCGCGGGCATCCACGCGTTTCTGCTCCTTAAGGATCCGGCGAACGCGTTTCATCGCCGGGCACTCGAGATCGCGCTGATCGTGGGCGCGCCGGCCGCGGTGCTGCAGCCGATTTCGGGCGACATCTCCGCCCGCCATATCGCCGCGCAACAGCCCGTGAAGCTCGCCGCCGCCGAGGCCGTGTTCCGCACGCAGGCCGGGGCGCCGCTCACCCTCGGAGGCTGGCCCGACGTCGCCGCGCGGGAGAACCGGTTCGCGGTCGAGATTCCCTCCGCGCTGTCGCTGCTCGCGTTCCACGATCCGCACGCCGTCGTGCAGGGCCTCGACCGGGTGCCGGAATCGGAATGGCCCAACGTCCCCGCCGTACACCTCTCGTTCCAGGTGATGGTCGCGCTCGGCACCTACCTCGCGCTCGTGGCGCTTTGGGCCGCATGGCTCTCGTGGCGGCGGGCGGACCTGGCGCACAACCGCTGGCTCATGCGCGCGATCGTGCTGGCCGCGCCGATGGGCTTCATCGCGGTTGAGGCCGGGTGGATGGTTACCGAGCTGGGCCGGCAGCCGTGGGTGATTTACGGGGTCCTGAAGACCCGAGACGCGGTCACCCCGATGCCGGGGCTGGTCGTGCCGTTCGTCACCTTCACGCTGCTGTATTGCTTCTTGGGAGTGATCGTCGTGTGGCTCCTGTACCGGCACATCATCCGCAGTCCGGCGGTACCGGAATGGCGGGGGTTTTACATGTCGGGGGGCGGATCGTGACGCTCGCCGATTGGCTCGCAGGAGTCATTTTCGTCGCGCTCAACGCCTACGCGGTGCTGGGGGGCGCCGATTTCGGCGGCGGCGTGTGGGACCTCCTCGCGTTCGGCCCTCGCAGAGAACGGCAGCGCGAGCTGATCGCCGAGGCCATCGGCCCGGTGTGGGAGGCGAACCATGTATGGCTCATCCTGGCGATCGTGCTGCTCTTCACCTGCTTCCCGCCGGCGTTCGCCCGGCTCGGCACGCTGCTGCACATCCCCCTGTCGCTCGTGTTGATTGGCATCGTGCTGCGCGGCTCCGCGTTTACGTTCTGGCGCTACGGGGCGGACGAGGAGCAACGCTATTGGGGCGTGGTGTTCGCGATCGCCAGTCTCATCACGCCGTTGCTGCTCGGAACCACCGCGGGAGCGATTGCGTCGGGGGCGCTCGGACAGGGGGGCGCGGCGACAGGGGACGGGTTCTACACGATCTACGTCGCGCCCTGGCTCGATCCGTTCCCGCTCTCGGTCGGCCTGTTCGCGCTGATCGCGTTCGCGTTCCTGGCGGCCGTGTACCTGACGCTCGAAGCCCGCGAGCCGGAGCTGCGGGAAGACTTCCGCCGCCGTGGGCTAGCGTCGGGCGTGGGGTTATTCGTGGCGGCGGTGATGGCGCTGCTGCTCTCGCTCAGCGGCGCGCCCCGGGTGCGCGACGGACTTATCTTCGCAACCTGGGCCCTGCCGCTGCATCTGCTCACGGCGGCGGCGGCCATCACGGCGCTCTGGGCCCTGTGGGTGCGCCGCTGGCGCGTGGCGCGCGTGGCCGCGGTGGCGCAGGTGTCGTTGATCCTGTGGGGCTGGGCGCTGAGCCAATATCCCTACATCCTGCCGCCCGACCTCTCGATCGCGAGTGCCGCCGCTCCCGCGGCCACACTGCGCCTGGTGTCGGGCGCCCTGGCATTGGGCGCCGTCGTGTTGCTGCCGTCGCTGTACTACCTGCTGCGGGTATTCAAGAGCTCGGTCAGCGTCACCTAGCGTACTTGTCGGCACCCGAGAAATGCAGCGACACGTACGGCTCGGTGCCCTCGACCCAGCTGTCGTGCCCCGCCGCGATGTGGAACAGGTCGCCGGGTCCGAGGGAGAATGCCTTGCCGTCGTCCATGACCACGCGACACCGCCCCGAGACAACGAGCCCCACGTGCTCGACCTGACAACTCTTGGTTCCCGCGACGGGGCCGACGTGGCTGGACCACTTCCATCCCGGCTCGTAGCTGGCGCGCCCGACGGCGAGATCGCCGATTTTCACGAGGTCGAACTTCCCCTTCTCGAAGTTGCGCGTCTCGTCGGGGCGGTCGAATCGTCTGATGATCGCATCTTTCACGTCCTGGTCTCCTTCATCCCACCACGATGGTGAGCAGCACCCGCTTCAGCACCCACAGCGCGAGCCAGGCTGCGAGCGGGCTCCAGTCGAATCCTCCCGCCGGCGGTAGCACGCGGCGTATCGGCTCGACCACCCAATCGGTCAGCACGTACGCCGGCCGTACCCAGCGCGAGTAGCGAAAGTAGCCGAACCAACCCGCGATCACCCGCACCCAGATCGCGACGACGAGAATCCGGTACACGAAGTCGATCGCGAGCGCGATCATCACGCGGGGCCCCGCGGTATACGCCGCGGCCACGCCGAACGCGGTCTCCACGAGCCAGTTCCAGACGGTGATGAGCAGCACGCCGGCGGCCGCGACCGCTACCACGAGCCACCATCCCGCGTGCACCGGGTTGCCGCCGGCCCGGACGAGGCGCGTTTCGATGGGACGGATCAGCGGCTCGCTCGCCGTGCGGAGCGTCCGGCCCAGGACGCCGAACGGGGAGACTCGCCGGGTGCGCACCAGCCACGAGGCGAGGGCCACGATCACGCTGCTGGCGAACGCCGCGAACACGATGTAGCGGATGGCGACCTGGAGCTCTGGCATGCCTTAAGTTTAGCGCGATGCGCCGGATCCTTCAGCGGCTCCGCACGGCCTTCGTGCGGCCCGGGGTTGCCTTCATCTATCATGCGAAGTACGCGCGCACCGTGTCCGGGGTCCCGATCGATCCGGCGCGGGCTGACGAGATCCTCGCCTTCTTGCTCGACCAGGGCCTGATCCGCCGGCGCGACGTGTCCCGGCCGATCGCCGCTTCGCTCGCGAATCTACTGCGGGTGCACACGCCGGCGTACCTCGAGTCGCTGCAGGATCCCGCGACCCTAACGGGCATTTTCGGCGCGCCCGTACCGCCCGACGAGGTGGCGGACATCCTCGACTTGCAGCGGGTGAGCGTGGGCGGGACGATTCAAGCCACCCGACTTGTCTTGGGCGGCGCTCGAATCGCCGTGAATCTCAAAGGTGGCTTCCATCACGCTACCCCGGCCCGCGGGATGGGGTTCTGCATGTTCAACGACGTGGCCGTGGCGATCCGGCGCTTGCGAGCCCGCGGCTTCACCGCGCCGGTGCTGGTGATCGATCTCGACCTGCACGACGGCAATGGCACCCGGGCGGCGTTCGCCGACGACGTGACGGTACACACCTTTTCGATCCACAACCGCACCTGGGACGACGCCCCCGCGGTGGCGGCGACGAGCATTGCCTTGGGCGAAGGGGTCACCGACGACACGTATCTCGCAGCGGTCCGCGACGCGCTGCCACCGGTGCTGCGGGCCCACCGGCCGGGCCTGGTGTTCTACATCGCCGGCTGCGATCCCGCAGCGGACGATCGGCTGGGCGACTGGCGGATCACGGCGGCGGGAATGCTCGAGCGCGACCGCCTCGTGGTGGACGGCGTGCGCGGAGCCGACGGCCGCGGTGCCGTACCGCTCGTGATCGTGCCCGGCGGGGGTTACGGCGCGGGCGCGTGGCGCTACTCGGCGCGCTTCTTCGCGTGGCTCGTGTCGGGGCGCGTGATCGAGCCGCCGGGCGACATGGACCTGGCGCTCGCTCGCTTCCGGCCGATCGCGCGGCAGTTCGCGGAGCGGGCGCTCGCCTCGAAAGGAGCGGCCGGCGCCGGAGTGGCCGAGTGGAGCCTCGATGAGGCGGACGTGACGGGCCCGGCGCACGGCGCCGTCGCGGCGCCGCGCGTCCTCGAGCACTACTCGCCCCTCGGCCTCGAGCTGCTGCTCGAGCGGCTGGGGTTCTTCAAGCAGCTGCGTGATCGGGGATTCCGGCATCCGATGCTTGACGTTACTTCGGGTCATGCGCTGGGCGAGACGATCCGGGTGTACGGCGATGCCGCGCGCCGCGAGCTCGTCATGGAGCTGCGGATGAACCGCAACCGGCGCGCAGTGCCGGGAATGGACGTGCTGTACGTGGAATGGTTGCTGCTCCAGAATCTGCGCATGCCGTTCGGCGGCCGGCTCGCACCGCTCCCGGGGCAGGAGCATCCCGGGCTCGGGATGCTGAGCGAGGTCGCGGCGTGGCTGCTCGTGATGTGCGAGACGCTGGGGCTGGACGGCGTGGTGTTCGTGCCGGCCCACTACTACATGGCCGCGGTCGGCCAGCACCGCATGCGGTTCCTCGAGCCTGAGGACCAGGCGCGCTTCGAGACCGTTCGCGAGGCCGTGGCGGGGTTGAGCTTCGCCGATGCCGACCGGGCCATCGACGGGGGGCGGGTCGTCGACGCTACTACCGGCGAGCCGCTGCGCTGGAGCCCTGCTCCAATGGTCGTTCCTGTGAGTGGCCGGCTCCAGGCGCTCGTGCGCGGCCCGAGCTACGAGCGGGCGCTCGAGCTCGCGCGAAGCGCGTTCCGGGTACGGCTGGTTACGGCGTGAAGACGTCCACCGCGTCGCTCTGCGAGAACCCCGCCTCAGGCCCGCCGCCGATCACGTAGAGCTTGCCCCCGACCACGGCGGCAGCGAGGCCGTGGCGCGCCACCGGGAGCGGCGGGGCCGTCGTCCAGCGGTCGGTCGCCGGGTCGTACACCTCGTGGTTCGCGAATACGGAGTCCCGAGTCTCCCCGCCGATCACGTGGATCGCCCCATCGAGCACCGCCGCTGCCAGGCCGCCGCGCCGGCTCGGCATCTCGGACCGCTCGGTCCAGCGATCATTGGCCAGATCGTAGGCTTCCACCACGTCGTAGTTGCGGTCAGGGTTGAGCGGTCGCCCACCGATGGCGTACACGAGACCGCCGGCGGCGACGGCGGTGAGATGATCGCGCGGCGTCGGGATCGGCGCCGCGTCGCGCCAGCGGCCGGTCGCGGGATCATAGATCGCCGTCGCTCGGATCAGCTTGCGCCCGGCGCTCCAGCCGCCCACGACGACGAGCTTGCCGTTGACTGCTCCGACGCCGGAGGCCCCGCGCGGCGCGGGAAGCGGGGCCCGCGGGTCCCAGCGGTTGTGATCCTCGCGATACAGCCAGAGGGTGGCCTCGGGGACGAAGCTCTGCTCGGCGAGCCCACCCACTGCATAGAGAGTGTCGCCCACGACGGCGAGCGGCATGTGATGGCGCGGCGCGGGGAGATCGGCGATGCGCTCCCAGCGGTTCGCCGCCGGATCGTAGCGAAACGCGGCGGCGGTGGGCCGGCCGCGTCGGTCGATCCCTCCGGCAACATAGATCTTACCGTGCAACACGGCCGCGCTGAGCTCCTGGATCGGCTCGGGCAGCGACGCGGCGGTGGACCAGCGGCCGTCCCCCGCGAGGAGGGAAAGGCCAAGGAGAAATGGGAGGGGGGCGGGTCTTACTCGACCGTCCACGTCCCGTCGCGGGTGAGCAGCGTCCCGAGGTCGGCCAGCTCGCGCTTTCCACCGAAGCCCGCGGCCCGCGCCTGGGCGTACACGTCTGCCTCGTACGACGTCGCGGGGGCGCAGTATAGCACGCCGAGCGCCATGGGGAACTCCGGAGGCTCGAGCCCGACCAGGAGCTGCGCCAGCGTGCGGTTGGTCTCGTCGTGCACCAGGATTTCCTCGAGCGGTACGCCGCCCTTCCCGACTGGGACGACTTCGAGCGCGAGCGTGCCGGGCTTCAGGCGCAGCCCGCGCTCTCCCTGCGGTCCGAACACCAGCGGCTTGCCGTGCTCCACGTGCAGCTGCGCGTGGGGCGCCGCGTCTTTCGTGGTGAAGCTGTCGAACACCCCGTCGTTGAAGACTACACAGTTCTGGAACACCTCCACAAACGAGGCCCCTCTGTGCGCGTGCGCCCGCTCCAGCAGCGCCACGAGATCGGCCTGCTGCGTGTCCACCGCGCGTCCCACGAACCGCCCCCCGGCGCCCAGAGCGAACGCGCACGGCGAGACGGGGTTCTCGATCGAGCCCTGCGGCGTCGAAGGTGAATGAGTCCCGCGCCGCGAGGTGGGCGAGTACTGCCCCTTGGTGAGACCGTAGATCTCATTATTGAAGAGGAGAATCTGGAGATCGACGTTGCGCCGCAGTACGTGCAGCATGTGGTTCCCGCCGATCGACAGGCCGTCGCCGTCACCTGTGATGACCCACACGTCGAGCTCGGGATTGGCGAGCTTGATTCCAGTGGCGATGGTCGGCGCCCGCCCGTGGATCGTGTGGAATCCGTACGTCGACAGGTAATAAGGGAACCGGGCCGCGCAGCCGATCCCCGAAACGAACACGGTGCGCTCGCGCCGCGCGCCCAGCTCCGCCAGGGCCTTCTGGACGGCCTTGAGGATCGCATAGTCTCCGCAGCCGGGGCACCACCGCACCTCCTGGTCCGAAGCGTAATCTTTGGGGGCGAGCTCGGCGTCGGTGATGGTCGTGACCGTCATATGCTGGCTCGGATCGCCGCCGAGAGCTCGGCGACCTTGAAGGGTTTGCCTTCGACTTTGTTCAACCCCTCCGCGGGCACGAGGTAAGCCGCTCGCAGGAGCTGCACCAGCTGCCCGCAATTCATCTCCGGTACGAGCACGCGATCGAAGCGCTTCAGCAGGTCTCCGAGGTTCGCCGGGAACGGGTTCAGATAGCGCAGGTGGATGTGCGAGACGTCGAGCCCGTCGTCCCGCGCCTCGCGCACCGCCTGGTGAATCGCGCCGTAGGTCGAGCCCCAGCCCACCACTGCGACCGCGCCGTGGTCGTTGCCGAGGGCTGCTCGCTGCGGTGGGATGTCGTTCGCGATGCCGGCGATCTTCGCCGCGCGCGTGCGGGTCATCCGCGCGTGGTTTTCAGGGTCGTAGGAAATGTGCCCCGTATCGTAGTCCTTTTCGAGCCCGCCGATGCGGTGCTCGAGCTCCGGTGTGCCCGGCACGGCCCACGCCCGCGCCAGGGTTACTGGGTCGCGCACGAACGGATGGAAGCCGGCGGGGTCGGTCCGGAAGTGGACGGGGAAACGGGGCAGCTTTGACGGGTCCGGAAGACGCCACGGCTCGGCGGCGTGGGCGAGGTACGCGTCCGACAGCAAGATCACCGGCGTCATGTACTTCGTGGCGATCCGCACGGCTTCGATGGCGACGTCGAAGCAGTCGCTCGCCGTCGCCGCCGCGAGCACGGCCAGCGGCGCGTCCGCGTTGCGGCCGTGCACCGCCTGGAACAGATCGGACTGCTCGGCTTTCGTGGGCATGCCGGTGGAGGGGCCGGCCCGCTGGGAGTCCACCACCACCAGTGGAAGCTCGGTGGCGATCGCCAGGCCGAGCATCTCGGTCTTGAGCGCCATCCCGGGGCCGGAGCTCGACGTCACGCCCAGCGCTCCGGCGTACGCGGCGCCGATCACGGCGCCCATCGCGGCGATCTCGTCCTCCGCCTGGAACGTGATCACGCCGTGCGCCTTCAGGGTCGCGAGGGTGTGGAGCAGCAGCGAGGCGGGCGTGATCGGGTAGCCCGCGAAGATCATCTTCTCGATTCCGGCCCCGCGCATGCCGGCGATCAGCCCCCACGCGATCGCTTCCGTGCCGCTCACGGCGCGATAGCGCCCCGGCTCGGCCGGCGCTTTTCCCACCGTGTAGCCCACGAGGTGCTCGGACATCTCAGCGGTCTCGCCGAACGCGTGGCCGGCGTTCAACGCCGCCACATTGGCCTGAGCGAGCTCGGGGCGGTCCGCGAACTTGCGCCGCAGCCAATCGGTGGTCACCTGCCGATCGCGGCCGTACATCCACAGCATCAGGCCGAGCGCCCACATGTTGCGGCAGCGGTGCGCCTCCCGGGTCGAAAGACCGAAGGTTTTGACGGTTTCCACCGTGAGTCGCGTGATGTCGACCGTGAGCACCTGGTATTGCGCGAGCGAGCCGTCTTCGACCGGGTTGCCCGGGAACCCCGCCTTGGTGAGGTTGCGCTCGGTGAACGCGCCCGTGTCCACGACGACCGTTCCGCCGACGCGCAGGTCCTTCAGGTCCACCTTGAGTGCGGCCGGGTTCATGGCGACGAGCACGTCCACCGCGTCCCCGGGAGTCGTGACGTCTACGCCGCCGAAGTGGATCTGGAAGGCCGACACCCCGTAGGTCGTGCCGGCGGGGGCGCGGATCTCGGCAGGGAAATCAGGGAAGGTGGTGAGGTCGTTCCCGGCGAGGGCCGCTTCAACCGTAAAGCGCGAACCGGTCACCTGCATCCCGTCGCCTGAGTCTCCGGCGAAGCGGATGACGACCGACTCGCGTGCCTGCCGGGCCCGGGGACGCGTGGAGATAGCCATGTGTCAACAAACTAGCGGGAGTGTGGCCGGAAGGTAGAGTGGCGAAGCCGCGCCGCGGGTCAAACGCTCAAGGCAGTCGCTACGATTCTCGCCTGCTCGGCCTGGTGCGCCGCCGGGTACCCTTCGGCCGGGCTCGAGCGCTCCGGTCGCCCGATGTCGCGTACGGTCACCTCGGGGCCCACGAGCTCGCGCAGCTGCGGCAGCATGAACTTCTGCGGCCCCATGTTGCGCGGCTCTTCCTGCACCCACACGATCTCGCGCAGGCCGGGATACCCGCGGATCAGCGTCGCCAGCTCCTCGCGCGGGAACGGATAAAGTAGCTCCACGCGGGCGATCGCCACGTGCTGGGCCTGCGCCCGCGCCGGAGCGAGCGTCAGGTCGTAGTACACCTTGCCGCTGCACAGGATGAGGCGGCGGACGGCGTCGCGGGTCGTCACCGTGCGGTCGTCGAGCACCGGCTGGAACCGTCCGGTCGCCAGGTCCTCGAGCCGCGAGCTCGCCTGCGGCAGTCGCAGCAGGCTCTTGGGCGTGAACAACACGAGGGGGCGCAGCTCGGCGTGGCGCGCCTGGCGCCGGAGCAAATGAAAGTACTGGGCCGGCGTCGTGCAGTTGGCGATGCGGATGTTACCATCGGCGCCCAGGGCCAAGAATCGCTCGATCCGAGCGCTCGAGTGCTCGGGTCCCTGCCCCTCGTAGCCGTGCGGCAGCAGCAGCGTGAGGCGCGACGTCTGGCCCCACTTTGCGAGCCCGGCGATGATGAACTGATCGATGATCACCTCGCCGCCGTTGGTGAAGTCGCCGTATTGGGCCTCCCACAGGACCAGGGTCTCGGGCGCCGCAGCCGCGTAGCCGTACTCGAAGCCGAGGCAGGCGAACTCGGAGAGCGGGCTGTTGTGCAGCTCGAACGGCGCCCGCGCCCCGGGAAGATTCTGGATCGGGGCATAGCGGCGGCCGTCCCGGGCGTCGTGCAGCACGAGGTGTCGCTGGCTGAACGTGCCGCGCTCTGTGTCCTGGCCCGTGAGCCGGATCGCCGTCCCCTCGGCGAGCAGCGACGCGAACGCCAGGGCCTCCGCGTGGGCCCACTCGATCTGACCCTCGGTGAGGGCGGGCCGGCGCCGCTCCAGCTGTTTCTGCAGCTTGGGAATGATCGTGAAGCCGTCGGGCACGAGCAGCAGCTGCTCGTTCAGCGTCGTGAGCAGCGGGGCGGACACGTTGGTGTCGGGCTCCGACAGGGCGGTTTGCGCGGCGGAGATTCGTTGCGGCTCTTCCCCCGCTCCCGCCTCGCGCAGGTGCGCCTTGAGCGATTGCTGGACGTCCGTGAGCCGTTGATAGACCTGCTCCGCCTCCGCGGCTGCCTGCGCGGCATCCACCACACCCTCGCGCGCCAGCTGTTCGGCGTAGCGCTGGCGCGCCGGGGGCGTCTGTTTGATCCGCTCGTACATCACCGGCTGGGTGTAGGCCGGCTCGTCGCCTTCGTTGTGACCCCACCGCCGGTAGCCGACTACGTCGATCACCACGTCGCCGTGGAACTTGTCGCGGTACAGCATCGCGAGCCGCGCCGCCGCCAGACATGCCTCCACATCGTCCGCGTTGACGTGGATGATCGGCGCGTCGAATCCCTTGGCCAAATCGCTCGAGTAGTCGGTCGAGCGCCCTTCCTTCGGATCGGTGGTAAAGCCGAGCTGGTTGTTGGCGATCAGATGGATCGTGCCGCCGGTGGTGTAGCCCTTGAGCCGGGCGAGGTTGAACGTCTCCGCCACCACGCCCTGCGCGGCGAACGACGCGTCGCCGTGGATCAACACGGGGAGCGCTACCGTGCCGTCGTGGATCGCGTCCTTGCCGCGGCGATTCGTCTGATTGGCGCGGGCCCGCCCTTCGACCACCGGGTTCACGGCCTCGAGATGGCTCGGGTTGGGTGTGAGCGTGATGTTGACGGGTTTGCCGGCGGCGGTCTGATACACGCCGTCCGCGCCGTGGTGATACTTCACGTCGCCGGTGCCGCCTTCGGGCGTCAGCGTCCCCTCGACGGGTCGCCCGCCCTCGAACTCTGCGAAAATCGTTTCGTAAGGGAGGCCGACGATGTGGGCCAGCACGTTCAACCGGCCGCGGTGCGCCATACCCAACACCACGCGGCGGGCCCCGCTCGTCCCGGCGAGCTCGATCGTCTGGTCGAGCATCGGCACGAGCGCGTCGAGCCCTTCGATCGAGAAGCGTTTCTGCCCGAGATACGCCTTGTGCAGAAAGCGCTCGAGCGTCTCGACCGCCGTCAGGCGGGCGAGCAGCTTGCGCTTCGCTTCCGGGCTGAGCGGCTTGCGGTGGTCCCCCGATTCGATCACCTGGCGCAGCCACACGCGCTCCTGGTGGCTGCCGATGTGCTCCACCTCGTAGGCGATCGTGCCGCAGTACGTCTCCTGCAGCTTGGGATACGCCTCGGCAAGGGTGCGTCCCGGCACGTAGATCCGCAGCAGGTCGGCCGGGATGCGGGCCATGATCTCGGGCGTGAGCCCGAGGGGTCCGGGGTCGAGCGCCGGGTCGCCCGGCGGCTCAGAGCCCAGCGGATCGAGCCGGGCCGCCATGTGGCCGAAGTTGCGAATCGCCTTCACGAGGGCCATGGCCGCGGCGACATGCTTGAGATCCTCGATGCCCGTTTCCGCGACCGCGCCGGGGAGCGGGGAGCGGGGAGCGGTTCCTGGCGGTGCAGCGGAGGGTACCGCTCCCTGCTCCCTGCTCCCTTTGAGTCGCAGGCTCTCGAACACCGATCCGTAAAATCCGTCTGCTCCCTGGAGCAAGTCGTCCAGCCGCCGCAGGAACATCCCCGACTCCGCCCCCTGGATGATGCGGTGGTCGTAGGTCGAGGTGATCGTCATGACCTTCGCGCCCCCGATCGTGCGGATCGCGCCGGTCGCGATGATCGAACCCTGTCCCTTCATGAGGCGAGGCACCGAGGCGATCGTGCCGATGGTCCCCGGGTTCGTCAGGGTGATGGTGGTGCCCGCGAAGTCGTCGGGGACGAGCTTGTTGGTGCGCGCCTTGTCGACCAGCGTCTCGTATGTCGTGTGGAAGGCTGCGAAGTCCATGCCTTCGGCGTGCTTGATGACCGGGACGACCAGGGCATGACTGCCGTCCTTTTTCTCGACGTCCACCGCCAGGCCCAGGTTCACGGCGTGCGGATCGAAGCGGTGCGGCTTCCCGTCGACCTCCTGGAAGGCGTGCGTCATGACGGGGAGCTCGCGCGCCGCCCGGACGATCGCGTACCCGATCAGGTGCGTATAGGAGATCTTCTTGCCCGCGGCCGCGAGCTGCGCGTTCAGCTCGCGCCGCCGCGCGTCGAGGACGTCCACGGCGATCTCGCGGAACGAGGTGGCCGTGGGCACGGACAGCGAGTCCGTCATGTTCGTGACGAGACGGGCGGCCGGGCCGGTGATTGGGGTGAGACCGGGGCTCGGGGCTCGGGGTTCGGGGCTAGGGACTTGCTTGTGCATCCCGAGGCCCGAGGCCCGAGCCCCGAGCCCCTCGACTTCCTCGCGATTCGTCGGGATGATCGGGAGCTCGGCGACCTTGCCGTTGTCGAACAGCTTGCGCCATTCCTCTCCCACCGAGGCGGGATCGCGCAGGTATTGCTCGTACATGACCTGCACGAAGGCGGCGTTATGGGTGCCGAAGACGAACTCGCTCACGGCTGCAATTTAATCAAATGG
>Ga0137409_10000643_pt1 | contig 32272 bp, 26 predicted proteins | sample CZODoug1_16funga_FD_122059 | JGI IMG/M metagenome (GOLD analysis project Ga0137409, IMG submission 122059) | Vadose zone soil fungal communities from Angelo Coast Range Reserve, California, USA - CZODoug1_16fungal (Hybrid Assembly) | ecosystem: Environmental > Terrestrial > Soil > Vadose zone... | reverse complement strand
GATGCGGAACCGGTACTTGCGCCGCTCGACCTCGAAGTACGGGTTGTCGGCCAGGTTGACCGTGACGCGGTCGCCGAGGAACCCGTCGGTGTTGAGGATGTTGAACCACAGCTGGCCGTTCGCGTCCCACGCCTTGTCGGCCAACATGAGATTTACGTCGTAATCGAGGTTCGCCCACGACTTTGCGCTGCCGCTCGGCAGGCGCAGGTTCACGCCGTCGTTGATCGCCTCATTGCCGCGGTCCAGGGCGCTGTAGATGTTGAACATCCCAGCCATGCCCTTGTACACGTTCTGCGAGGTGAAGCTGAACATGTGGTCGTGGAACCAGTGCGTGCTCATCGTCTCGTGCCAGTCGCCCGCGACGCGGTAGGTACCGCCGGCGTCGTCCGGGGCCGCTGCTTTCGGGTCCGCCGCCGTCGTGTTGATGCTGCGGAAGCCGGCGAGAACGATCGGCCAGTGGTAATCGTAGAACTGGTTGGGGAAGAAGAACGCGCCGGTGAACCCGTCGTTCTCCGCGCCGTGGTGGCCGTTGTGCTCGTGCGTCGTGATGGTGTGGATCCCGAAGCCGCCGTTCTGGGTCGCGTCGACCGGCAGGTTGTTGTGCTCGCGCATGAGGATCGGTTCGCCGTAACGGCCGATGACGAGCTTGGGCGGGATCGTTCCGTTGAAGGTCCACACCTTGAGGGGGTCCTGAACGGGCAGGCCCGGGTGGAATCGCGCGGGGAACGGGACGGTGGGATCGATTCCCGAGTTGAGCTGCGGCGGGACGCCGGGGTTGTAGGAGACGTTGCTCTTCGCCCCTTCCGTGCTGATTTCGACCGCGACCTGCGGCGGAAAATCCGCGAAGCCTTGGTGTGCCCAGAGCGTCCCCGGAGGACGCCCTTCGATCGGTCCGAATCCGCCCCCGAGCGCGGGGTCGCAGGCCTGCTGGGTCTGGTTCGACTGTTCCGCCGGCGGGGGGTTCAACGTCGCGACCGGGTTCCGCGGCAGCACGTCGAAGCGCGGCATCGGCTGCGTGAACTTCTGCACGCCGAACATGGGGCTAGGTGTCCCACCGGTCGGGATGACTGCATACGCTCGCGGGGCGAACGCTCCGAGGCCGCTGGTGACGACCGTCGCACCTATCACCAAGAAGATCAGGTTGGACCCGATTGGGCGGACGTTCGCCGTCCGGGCATTCGTTCCGCGAGAATGCATGTGGTGCCTCCGCTCGTTCGCGCGGGACCGGCCTTCCGGTCCCGCCAGATGAATGCCCCCCGGAGGTATCAGCAGCTCAGGACGCTTCGGCCGGGGATGCACTGGATATGCCATTGCCAAGGGATTGAACTATCGAATCACCTGAAAAAAACGGTTCGAGAACTGAACCTGGCGGCCGTGCCAGCGGTTGCGCCGGGTGGAGACGGAAGTCACCGCCCGCGCGCGGCGCACGGAAAAAGACCGCGGGGCGGGCCCCCCCCAAAAAAAGGCGCGCCCCGCGTTCGTGCGTGCAAGGTTGTAGGGTCGTCTCCTCAACGCCGCCTTCCCCTTCCGCTGGTCCTGGCCCGGGAGACGCGTGGATCGACGGACAGCGGGTTCCCGATGTCCACCACGCCGTCGGTAGCGCCCGTTGCCCCGACCACGCCGACCTTCCTTGAGCCAGCCAGAACTCCATCGACGTTCAGCGCCACCTGGAACTGGCCAGGTCCATGCGGCGTGAACGGCACTTCGAACACGCCGTCCTCGACCTCCTCGACGCTGAGAGGGAGCGCCGGGCCGCCTCCGTGGGACACCGACGCCGTCACGGTGGCGCCCGACAGGGGGAGTCCTGAGGCCCTGTCGCGCGCGGCGAACTTCAGCTTGGTGGTCTCGTTGAGCTTGAGGCGCGCGTCCACCTCGAACAGCGGTTCGACTACCGTCGCCGGTAGGGGTTCCACCTTTGCTGGTCGGACGATCTCGAAACGTCCCTGGTCCTCGGGAACTACCCGGGGCGGCTCCTGCGGCTGCGAGACCCCGGCCAGCCTCGAGAGGCTTGCCGGATCCTCGGTGGGCTGGTCGCCCTTCAGGAAGTAGATCGCGACGAGGCACAGAAGGCCGAGGACGATCGCGCACGCTGCCCGGAATCCGAATCTCCTCACGACGACACCTCGAAGCTCAGGCGCTGCTCGCACCAGGCGAGAATTCAGCGCCTCTTGCCGGGCTTTCTTCCCTTGCGCATCGCATCCACATCGGCCTCCGTCGGCTCCTCGATGAGGCCGTCCGCGACGCCGACGACGCCGAGGCGAACGGGTGGAATCGCGGCGGCCGGTGCGCCGCGGATCGAGGCGACGACCGTGTACTGGCCGGGCCCGAGGGGCGTGAACGGCACCTCGAAGACGCCCTCCTTCAACTCTCGCGCGGGCAATCGGGTGCCGGGGTCGACTGGACCGTGGCGTAGCGAGAACGAGATGTCGTCCAGGGCAACCGGGGCACCCGAAGCCTTCTCTCTTGCGCGGAACCGGAGCTTGAAGGTCTGCTTGGGCTTGAACCTCTTGTTCGTGTCGAAGAGCGGCACGAGCGACACCTTCCTGGCGCGGAGGGGCCGGCTGGCCTCGCCAGCCTCGCTCGGGGGCGCCACGGCGGCCAGGGCGAGGGCCAGCGTCGCGAGAAGGGCGACACGCGATGGCGACGAGCGACCCCTCATTGGTTCTTCCACACGTGCAGCGCGTAGAAGTAGTTCGGCCCGCCCTGGCCGTCCGCATCGGAGACGATGATCTCGTAGTCTGCAGCGGCCGGCGCACGGAACGACGTCTGCACCGTCGCGGGGACGTTGTTGATCTGCCCGACCAGTGGATGCTGGAGCGTCTCGGCGAAGTTGAAGTCGCCCTTCCGGTCGGCCGAGGTCGCCGACAGCAAGGTGCCCAGCGAATCGCGGACCTCGATGCTCGGCACGAGAGCCGAACCCCAGTCCGCCGCCGACATTCCGAGGCCCCCGCCGGCCGGTCCCAGGAGCGACATGGTGATGAGCTGGCCGGCCTCGGCGTGTACCTTGAAGTGATCCCGTTCACCCGCGGTGCCGATCGCACCCGAGATCCAGCCGCTCGCAGGGACCAGGTTCGCCGTGGCGAACGAGTCGTTCGGCTCCACTTCGCGAGCAGAGGCGGCGACGCGCTCGAGGCGGAGCCCGAATTTCCCGGCGGTGGCGCTCTGGACGCGGACGAAGTACGTCCCCGTGGTCTGCAGGATCGTCTGCCTGGAGTTGAGCCTGCTCTTCGACGCGTCTCCGTAGGAGGCCCCGATGCCGAGCTCGGTGATGCCGTCGTCCCGGAGGATCGTCGCGTCGGCCGTCGGGGTCGGTGCCGCCGCGGTGGCCGGCGTCATCGTGAGCGAGGCACCCTGCAGGACGGTCTGGTCCTGGACGATGAGTCGGACCGCGTCCCCGGCCGTGCCGCCGAAGGCGAAGTAATGGGTCCCGGCTGCGCTGAACGAGCCGCTGACCTCGTAGTTGTACTTGATCGCCGTCGCTCCGGCGGTGGTGGTGTTGGTGGTGGTTTCGGCCACCGGGGCGTAGGGCGTCGATTGGTAATTCAGGAAGTAGGGGCCGCTGCTGCCGTTGGGTTGGAAATCGGACCCCGTGACGCGCACGTAGTAGGTGCCCACCTTGGTGACGACGTAATCGATCGCCGGGTCCAGGCCATACGAGCTGTCGTTCCTCCACAGCAGGGTGCCCGCTGCGTCCTGCAATTCGAGCCGGCCAACCCAGGTCCGATCGCCGTACGCGGCGCCGCTCCGGGCGGCGGTGAGATCGACGCGAACGCGCGCGGGACTGGAGACCGAGATCGCATAGAAGTCCGAGGTGGCCGCGCCGGTGGCGGTGCTCTCGTAGTGGCCGTAGAGGGTGCCCGGCGAGAGTTTCTGCGCGGTGGCCAGGGTGTCGTTCTGGCCGGTGGCGCCCCACGGCTCGCTCTCCGTCTGCAGGCTCAGCCCCGGGGCGGGGGCGAGCGTCATGATCATGGCGTACGTCCCGGCCAGGTAGCCGGCGTTGTCCACGTCGCAGGCGATGTACCAGTCGCCGTCTTGCGGGATGCGCACCAACGACATTCCGTTGTCCAGGCCGCTGGAGTCGGGCGTGATCGCGGCGGCGCGAGCCACCTCGCTCGTCCCATCCGGAGCGATGAGTCGCACCCGCATCGACGTGTCCCAGTTGCCCATGTCGATCCGGTTGGCGTAACTCAGGACCGACAGTTGCTGCCCGACGCTCGCCCGGAACTTGTAGTACTGCACCTCACCGGGCGCGAGCACGCTGAACATCGGCACCTTCGGGCTGATCACCGGCGCCGTCGCCAGGGTGTAGCCCGCGGGGTTCGCCGCCGTATCGACCTCCTGCGAGTAGGCCACCGAGAACAGAGCGGACGTGGCCGTCCCGGCCTGGGTCGACGATGCGGTGAGCCCGTAGCCTTGCCCCACCTTGGCGATGGAGAAATCGAACCTCGCGACTCCATTGACCGGGGCGCGCGTCGCCGATCCCAGCATCGTTGCCGCGGTGGGATTGGTGCTCAGGCTGACGGTGATGTTGTCGGCGACGTTCATCAACTGTCCCGACGCGTTGCGGAAAGACACCTCGACCGGGAACGTCTCGCCAAGAAGCGCGTACGGAAAGAGATCGACCCTCAGCGACAGCCCCGCCACCGTCCCCGCTGTCGTCGCCTCTCGTCCCGCCTCGGACGCACGCGACTGCCCCGCCGGGGGCGCCGACGAGTTACAGGCTTGGTTCGCGAGCACCGCGACGGTGGCGCCGAGCGCGAACAGTTGCTTGATGCGATTCACGGAAACCCCCCCTTCGAACGAATTGGATGGATGGCGATCTGGTCGCGGCACCTGGCCTCAGTGAGCGTGGGGATTGAGACCGAGGAACGTTTCGAGCGCAGGCAGTCCTTCGGTGGATCGGCCACTCGCCCCGACGGGAGGCACCCGGATCAGCTCGTTGCACGTCTTCCCCGCAGCGCACTGGACGGCGCTGCTGTCTCCCGGCGAGCCGTTCGGCACGAACAGCTCGGGATGATCGAACGGCGCCTTCTCCCAGCGCACGCGCTCGTCCGTCAGTGTCAGGAGGAAGTCGACCAGGCGGTTCTTCCCGTACTCGTTCATGCCCTCGAGCCGGTCGATGTCCGTGTCGAGGTTCGCGATGTTGTGCTCGTGGAAGTCGCCGCCGCGCGTGTAGAAGTCGACCACCTGCATCAGCGTTGCTTGCCCGCCGTTGTGGAAGTACGGGCCCGTGAGCTCGATGTTGCGCAAGGTGGGCGTCTTGAACGTCCCGTCCACCGCGATGCGGTTCATCGGGCACGGCTTGGTGACGCCGTCGCCGCAGAAGTTCGGCGGGTTGGGGAACGGGAGCGGCTTGCCGTTCTGGATCATCAGCGCCCGCGCGGTGAAGGAGAGGGGGAACCCGAACGGGTCGCTTCCTCCGCGTCCCTTGTCCTCCTCGGTGGCGCGCACGCCGATGTTGTAGAAGCCGGAGTCGTACGTGGCGCCGTGGCCGTCATGCATGTCCATGCGCTCGATGATCTGCTCCGGCAGGTCGCCGAAGAAGTTCACGCGCCCGACGTTGCTGACGGTGGCCTTGGTGAACTCCGGCCCCATGTGACAGTTGAAGCAGCTCCCGCCGGCGAACCCCGGATCATTGGGCGTCATGAACAGGTTCAATCCCTCCTGCGCGGAGGCGCTCAGCGCCTTCGCGTCGCCCTCCTGGAACCGGTCGTACGGAGTGTCGTCGGAGATGAGCGTGGCTTCGTACATCTGCACGGCGAGGCCGAAGAAGAGCGAGAAGTTCGCCTGCATCTGCGTGTACTGGTTCGAGGCCATCCTCCCCTGCCTGGCGACGATGTGCGGGCCCGTGCTGTCGTAGGCGAGGATCTGGTCTTTCACGTTCCAGTACTGGCTGTAGAACGCGGCCTTGATCATGTCCGTGTACGTCGTGCTCAGGCCGGGCCGGACCCAGCGCTTGTTCCGTCGCGAGAGCGGCCCGAGGACGCTGTCGGCCCCATGCACGGTCTGCCTGCCCAGCGGCCTCAAAGTGAGCATCTTCCTGCCGATGTCCGGGAACGTGCGGCCCGTGAGCGACATCTCGACGTCGTTGCCCGGGGGGCCTACCGCCTGCGACGCCAGGCTGGAGTTCTCGAGGCGGATCTGGACCGCCTTGAGCTTGCCGGTTCCGTCGTTCGAGAAGATGCGCGCGTTGACGTCGGCGTCGCCGAAGGGGTTGACGCCGTTGAAGATGAAGTTGGCGCGGCCGTCCCAGAAGTTGTTGTAGTTGAAGGCGGCGTTGATGACGCTGGGCGCGTTGCGGCCGGTGACGCGGCGGGTGTTGTTGCTGCCGACGTGGAAGACCGGATCGGGCACCGGCTTGCCGATCTCCACCGAGTCTTCGCGGGTGAAGCCCAGGAACTGGCCGAAGAAGACGCCCTGCGACCCCATCACGTCGTTCACGTCGCTGAGGACTGAGAAGCGGTCGTCGGGATTCCTGAGGCGGTGGAAGGGGAAGTTCGCCGCGCTGACGGTGGCGTTGGGGCCGGGGACCAGCTGGAAGCTGTTGTCGCCCCCCGCTTGCCCTGGGTTCACGTTGTTCTTGGTCCGGTGGTCCGCCCCCGAATGGAAATGGCAGCTCGCGCAGGCCTGCACGCCGTCGCTGCCCACCTGCATGTCCCAGAACAGCGCCTTGCCGAGGTTGATGGCGGCTTTCCTGTCCTTGACGAAGCTCATCAGGGCGGCCGGCTCGGGCACGGGGAGGGTCTTGAGCGACGGCGGAGCGCTGAGGTTCCCGGGGCGGTTCGCGGCCCGCGTGGTGCCGGCACCCAGCAGCAGAGCAAGCGGCACCGCGCAGAGCACCTTCGCCGCTACCGCTCCTCGGGAGCCACCGAACCGTTGCCTCTCGAATGACCTGGTCTGGTTTGCGTTCATCGTTGTTCCCTGATTCGAATGGGTTTGGGGGCCTCCCGTGGTGCGGGGTTCCAGGCCCCAGCACCACGGGCGCTTCCGCCGCGTCGGGCGCCCAGGCCCGAGGCGTCGTCAGCGAATGGTCACGGGGACGGTGGTCTCGGCCCCAAGGCTGGAGCGGACCGTTACCGAGTCCGGTGCGGGGACTCCGTCAGCCCTGAAGATGTAGGTGGGCAGCCCGAGGACCGGGGAGACCATCGCCTCGCCCCAGCCAATGACGAAGATACGGATCGTCGGATCGGTGATCGATTCCGTGATGGTGACCCTGAGCTGGCCGCCCTTCACGCCGACCTTGTGGACGCCACCGATGGGGGCACGCCAGACCGCGGTCGCGGTGATGGTGTCCGGCGGGTTGACGATCGTCACCTTCACCGAAGCGGACGAGGTCCCGAAGTTGTCCGTCACCGTGAGCTGGAAGGTGAGGACCGTCCCGAGCGGCGCGCCCACCGTGGTGAAGGTCGGCGTCAGGCTGCCCGAGGTCGGACTCAGGTGCGCGTTGAAGCCCGACGCATCGGTCTGCGCCCAGGTGATGGTGGGCGCCGTGGCGTTGGGATCCTGCGTCAGGGTTCCCGCGAGGGTCTCGGTCCGGCCCGGAGCGACGGAGAAGTCGATGCCCGCGCTCACGATCGGCAAGAAGCCGCCCGCAGCGGAGCAGGTCACGGGCGTAGGGGCGGGACTGCCCGGCCACGGCGTGAGCTGGCCGACGACGGTGTTGCCGGAGACCCCGAACAGCGGGCCGGAGCCCTGCGCCAGGAAGGGCATATCCTGGAAGTTGCTCGGGATGATCGGATCGCCGAGCTTGTGGTTCTCCGGGAAGATGAAGTCGAAGTTGGGCAACCGGTACTGGCCGGAGCCGAGGCCGTTCGCAAATCCGACCGGGAAGGCGGGGAGAGTCGGATCGAACGGGTCGCTGGGCGGTGTCGTTCCGGTGTGGCTCTGGATGATCATCTCGCGCGTCGGCGGCATGAACTGGCCGCCCAGCACGTGGAAGCGGAACCGGCCGCGGACCGGCTGGGTCAGGGGATCGACCGTGCCGAGCAGCCGGAGCGTCTCCACGCCGGTGCACGGATTCACGTCGACGCCGTTGATGTCGATGAGGTTCACCGGATCGGTCGTGAACCCGACGATGAAGATGCGGGTGGTCGCCTCCTGGATGATGCTGTTGACGGGGCTCCCGGCAGTGCCGAGGAGGATCACCTCGACGCTGACGTAGGCGGGCTGGACGCCGGGCGCGGTGAAGACGCCGAGTTGGGCGTTGAGGGTGTGGGCGGAGATGTACTGGTTCCCGAGCGAGTCCTTGCCGAGCGAGCCGGAGTAATCGATCCAGTCACCCACCATGAGCGGGAGCTGCTGGCGCGCGTCGGGGAACCCCGAAGGGTCCGCGCCGGGCTGACCCGGAGGGGGCAGCATGTCGAAGGTCTTCAGCGGCGCGCCGATGGCGAGGAACGGGTCCGTCGGGAACCGCGAATCGCCGTTCAGCGGGCGGTTCGCCTTGGGGCAGAACGGATCCCCGCCATCCGGCGCGCTCGTGGGAGCCACGCGCGGCACGCACACCGGGTACCCCGATGCGGCGTGAATGGTGGTGTTGTTGGTGTCGCCACTGAAGCGCGGGTCGGGGCTGTGCTTCTGTCCCCAGCGCCCGACCGGGTCGTTGATCTGCACGCGAGCGCCGTTCGGAGCGCCGCTCGCCAGAGTGCAGGGCGCCGAGCCGGCAGCGGCAGCCGGGTCCCCGCCCACGTAGATGAAGCTGTTCTGGTAATCGATGCAGGTGATCTTCCCGGATCCCACGTTGAGGCCCTGCTGGGAAATGGGGACGATCAGCCCGATGATGTATTGATCCTTCCCCGCGGCGTCCTTCACGACGTTGCCGACGGCGCGGACCTCGAAGGAGGGGAAGGGGCTCTGGACCCCCGGCGAGGCGGAGTCGCTCAGCGCCAGGCCGGTCTGACCCGGGGCCTGGGGATTGGCCGTTCCGTTCAGCCCCACCGTCGACGTGCCTTGCGGCGCGGCGTACGAGGCGACGATTGTGCCGTTCGCGTCGAGTACGGGGAAGAGCTGCGCCCAGGTGAGGGTGGCCGCGGGCATCTGGAGGATCGTGTTGCAGGGCACGATCATCTTGATGCCGTTGATCATCACGGTGCCGCCCCAGAGCATCTGGTCGGTGATCTGCGGGCAGAGCGTCCGATCCAGCGTCGCCGACTGGATGAAGCCCAGCGTGTCGAACTGCGGGGTCGGAGAAGGTATCTGTTGCGCTCGCGCGCTGGTTGCGCAGAGCAAGCCAGCGATCAACGGCGCCGCCAGGGTCCATCGCTTGTCGTCAAAACGAAGCGTTGCCGCGCGCGGCTGCGCGCCGCGAAGACATTCCGTACGATCCATCTGGTCCCCCCTTTGAGGAAGCCTCGCGAGCTTCTTCAGGACGGGACGCGGAGATGCATTGCGAATGCCATTTGCATTCGCTCGAATACATTACCGATTCCAAATTCCCGGCAGTTCAGGAAGTAAACCGCGCGGGAGCACCCAGCGCGGCTTCCGCGCATCCGCCGACCCAAGATGCCGGGTTCGCAAAGCAAAACCGCGCCGTCACGATGCGCATCCCGTTCGTCTGATTCTCTTGCCGACCATGGTCTCACCACGCGCGTCGGTTCCACGCGCGAGACCTGGCGCGAACGCCTGGTCCTCGCCCCGCAAGCGCTCTTTTGGAAAACGACCGCGATCGGCTCGGCGGTCCGACTCCGCGTGGCCCGCGCTACCGCGAAATGCGGGGCTCCGCGATCTGCGAAACGCCGGGCTGCGTCCGTTGGTGTGGAATGCCGTAGCGCCGCATCTTGCTGTAGAGCGTCGCCTTGACCACGCCGAGAATGCGCGCGGCCCGCGCCACGTTCCCGTCGGTCTTCTCCAAGGCGCGGATGCACGCCTCGCGCTCGGCGGCCTCGAGCGTCATGGGCTTGTCCGCTCCCGCCGCCGCGCCGGCGTGGCGCAGGCTGCGCTCGATCGCCTCGGGAAGGACGTCGATGAGGTCACTGTCGGGCGGGAGCATCCTGACCTCGCAATCGATCGTGTTGACGAGCTCGCGGACGTTGCCCGGCCACGCGTAAGTCTCGAGAGCAGCCATCACCTGCGGCGCCACGTGGATGGCGGCACGGCCGGTGCTCTGCGCAAGCAGGCGCAGCTGGTGGGCGACGAGCAGGCGAACGTCGCTGCCGCGCTCGCGCAGCGGAGGCAGCTCGACGTGCACGACGCGGAGGCGGTGGAGGAGGTCGAGGCGGAACCGACCCTCGGCGACCTCCCGCTCCAGATCGCGGTTGGTGCTGGCGATGAGGCGCGCGGAAAACGCCTTCGGGCGGGAGCCGCCCAGGCGCTGCACGACCCTTTCCTGGAGGACGCGCAGCAGCTTGGCCTGCATCTCGAGCGGCATGTCGCCGACCTCGTCGAGCAGGAGGGTGCCGTTCTCCGCCAGCTCGAACTTGCCCCGATGTCCTTGCGTGGAGGCGCCGGTGAAGGCGCCCGCCTCGTACCCGAACAGCTCGCTTTCCAGAAGCTCGCGCGGGATCGCGGAAACGTTCACGCCCACGAAGGGTTGGCCCGCCTGCGCGGACGCGTTGTGGATCGCCTGCGCCAGGATCTCCTTGCCCGTGCCCGTCTCGCCGGTGATGAGGATCGGCAGGCGCGAGTCCGCCATCCTTTGGGCCGTCTCTCGAGCGCGGCGGATGAGCGGCGACTCTCCCAGCAGGTCGCCGATCTCGAAACGCGCGCCGCCGATCCGGGTCGCTCCAGGCGGGGCAGGTAGCAGCGTGACGGCCAGCCCGGCCTCGCAGCGCCGCAGGTGCAGCTTCACCTCACCGGTGGTGAGCGTCACGGACTCGGGGCAGCGCTCGCCGGCCGCGAGCGCCAGCGCCAGCGGCGCCATGCCCGGAAGGTCCCGCAGCCGCTTCCCGATCGCGTCGCTCCCGCGGCAACCGATGAGCGTCGCGGCGGAACCACTCAGGGTGCGTACGGTTCCGTTCGCGTCGAGCGCGATGACGGCCTCGTGGATCGCGCTCGCCACCGCCGTCTCGATCGCGTGGGAAGCCCGTAGCTCCGCATCCGATCGCGCGCGCGCCAGTGCGCTGGAGGAGACCAGGGCGAACATCTCCAACTCCCGGATCTCCTGGGAGTGGAAGGTGGCGCCCGGTTCTTGCTCGACCACGAGCAGCAGACGCGTACCCACCGTGAGCGCCGGGTAGAGGTCGAACGTCCACCGCGCATGGCCTGGGTCCCGCTGCGGCTCGGTCTGGAGAGAAGCGCCGTGCGCTGCGAGGACCGCGGCGGCGCCGTCGGCGGCGATCTCGAGGAGTTGCGAGCCGCGCGCGGGGCAGATGCCCATCGCCAGCCGCGGGATCTTCTCGAGAAGGCTGCTGACGTCCGCAAGCGTTGCGAGCTCACTGCAGGACGCGACCAGGCCGCGGCCATTGCGGCTCCCGCCGCTGGCGGACGGTGCTTGGTGAGACAAGTCGGCCGACACGGATTGCGCTTCGCGCACCAAGACTGCCATGGCGCCCCCCCGGGCGAATGCGACCCGACAGTGCGTGATTGAGAGTCGTAGTGTCAAGTCATTAGGGCTATTTTGACGAGGAACGAACTTCGCACCGACCGCAGGGCGGACTGTAAACTTTGCAAAACTAGAGGCATCTACTTGAGATCATTGGCTTTCAATGGACGGTGTTACCGTCTTGGGACCTTGGTCCAGGGTCGCGGTCTGCGTGCCCCGTTCAAGTGATGCACAGGTTCGCGCGTGAATGGGCATTCATTGGACAGCGAAAGCACCAATCCTCGAATGAGATGGCTCCGCATTTCGACCGGAGCACGAAGCCGATCGATCTGCGATCCGGTGATCGTCGCCTGCGGGCTGCAAGACGAAAGCCGGATACATTCATACGTTCGTCGGTCGTGGTGCGACTCGCGTCGTCTTGATTCGCCAACCGGCGGGGAGCTTGGTACCCGCCAGATCAGCAAACATCGGATCAGGACGCCGGGTAACGCTCGGCAGATGCGGGCCTCGCGCCGCGTGCGGAGGGGACATGAACGCTCCTCGATGGTCGATGTCGATCCAGCTTGCGGCGGCGGGCCTGCTGTTGCTCGCGGCCGCGAGCGCCCTGGCCGATCCCTTCGTCCTGGCGACGGGCCGGAGGGATCCGCGCATCTATGCGATCGATTTGAAGGCGGCGCTCTCGCCGAAGAACAACGACACGCCGAACGCGATCGTCAGCCGCTCGCACAGCTCGCCCCGGCACCTCGACGGCAGGCTTCTCGGCGATCCGGCCAACATCGTCCTCAGCGACGATCAGCGGACGGCGTTCGTGATGAATCATCACGGCGCAGTCGACAATGCCGAGTTCCTCCAGCACGGAGGCCGCGCCAGCGTGGCCGTGATGAACGTCCGCAAGATGCTGGACCGGAGACTCGACGACACCAGCGCCGCCCTCGAGCACGTCTTCGACGGCGGCTGGTTCGGCGGAGTCGGCCTGGTGATCCTGCCCGATCTGATCGTCGCCGGCTATTCGGAGAACTGGCTCAGCGAGGACGGCTCGAACCGGATCGGGCTCATCGATCGCAGGACGGGCGGCCTGGTGGGCCAGATCGAGATGGCCCTGGTCGGACCGGGAACGCGGCAGCTGACCTCGCCGTGCCCGTCCTTCCCGGTTCCGTTCGTGTCTCCCACGCCGCCGCCCGTCGTCCCGTTCCTTTCGCTGGATCTGGCCTTCGGCTGTTGGCCGGACCCGGAGGGTCTGGCGCTCGCGCACGGGAGCGACGGAAGGACCTACCTCGTCTCGGGGAACGCAGGGACCGAGGACGTCTCGGTCATGGATCTCGACAAGGCCCTGGCCGGCGGCAAGGTCGTCGAGGTCGCGCCGCGCATTCCCGTGCAGTCCGGCCCGTTCGGGATCAAGGCCAGCCCCAACGGCAAGTTCGTCGCGGTGACGGCTCGAGAGAGCAACCGGGTCGATTTCGAAGGGAACACCATCTCCATCATCGACATCGACCGCGCCCGGCAGGGACTCTCCGGAGGAGAGGCCGCTCGCGTCCGGGTCGGCACCGACGACGCCGGTGCCGGAGCGAGGCCGTTCACGGTGGCCTGGACGCCGGACGGCCGGAGCATCGTCGTCGCGAATTTCCGCACCAACAACGTCTCGGTGGTGGACCTCGCCCTGGCGCTGGCTGGCAAGCCGGGCGCCGAGGTGGCGCGGATCCCGCTCGTCCGGCCCGACGGTCGGCCGGCGCGCCCGAAGGGCATCGCAGTGACCTCCGACGGGCGGTACGCGGTCGTTTCGGGTGGCGCGCGCCAGCCTCCGAACGCTCCAGCCAGCGGGACGGTCTTCGTGATCGATCTTCGCACGCGCAAGCAAGTCGCCACCGTCACCGGAGTTGGCAACGATCCCTATGGCCTGACCATCGTCGACCACGTCGACGACGATTGAAAAGGAGGGTCTTCACATGAAGCGCAGGTGCTGGTTCACGCTTTCAATGTCGATCGTCGCTCTGGCCGCCCTGGGCGCGGGAGCTGCGCGCGCCGGGGAAGGAAGGCGAGGCGGAGCCGTCAAGCTCCTCACCACGGTTCCGATTCCTTCCACCGCGGCGCAGCCGAACCACCTGGTCGTCTTCGACATCAGCTTTGTCGATCCGGGTACGCAGCTTTATTACCTGGCCGACCGCTCCGACAAAGCCGTGGACGTCGTCGACGCGAAGAGAGACAAGTTCGTCAGGCAGATCCGGGCCAACTTCAAGGGCTTCACCGGGAACAACGACACGTCCGGCCCGAACGGCGTGGTGGTCTCCGGGCACTTCTTGTTCGTGACCGACGCGAACAGCCGCATCGTGTCCATCGATCTGCGGACCGACACCGTGATCTCCGACGTCTCCACCGGCGGAGCTCCCGGCCTGCGCGCCGACGAGCTGGCCTACGATCCGGAGGACGGGCTGCTCCTCCCGGTGAACAATGCCGACGAGCCGCCGTTTGCCACGCTGATCAAGGTGGACAAGCAGAGCGGCAAGTTGACGGTCGGCAAGAGGATCACTTTCGCGAACGCGACCAACGGAGCAGAACAGCCCGTCTGGGACGCCGGGACGGGAAGGTTCTTCATCTCCATACCGGAAGTGAACGGCAACAAGTCCGACGGGGCCGTCGGCAGGATCAACCCGAACGGGACGCTCGAGGCCCTGTTCCCGGTCAAGAACTGCCAGCCGGCCGGGCTCAGCCTGGGCCCGCGCCAGGACCTGCTCCTCGGCTGCAGCGCGGTCTTCGACACGGCCGGCAATCCGTGGACCGCGGCCAGCGCGACCACGGCCGCGCCCAGCCAGATCGTCATGGACGCGAAGACGGGAAGGATCGACTCCGTGATCAATGGCGTCGGAGGTTCCGACGAAGTGTGGTTCAACGAGGGCGACGGACGGTATTACACGGCTTCCCGGAACAACCCGACCGGTCCGGTCCTCGGGGTGATCGACGCCGACGATCAGACGCTGGTCCAGGTCGTGCCGACGGTGAACAGGCCTCCCGGGACCGCGCACTCGGTCGCCGCGAATCCGCACAACAACCACGTGTTCGTGCCCCTGTCGGCCAACAACGTCTTCCCCAACTGCCTGGACGGCTGCATCGCGGTCTTCGGCACTCCCCGCGACGACGACTGAAGCGGCGGGCGCAGCATCGAGCATCGAACGCAACGGCGCGTCCTCGGGCAGCAAGATCCGGGGACACCATACTCAACTCGCCGAGTTACGTATGGTGTCCCCGAATCCTGCGCCCGAGGGCGTGCCGTCATTGACGGGCAATGTCCCGACGCACCGGCGCCGGAGGTCACGGCGCAACCGCCGCCCGGCTGCTCGACTGCGCGCGGGCCCGGAGGGAGCGCTGCTTCGCGTCGCGGAAGCGGGGCGCCGGCGACGACGCCGACCGCAGCGACGGGACCACGGTGGCGAGCTCCGACAGGGTGAACGACGTCGCGGCGATCCAGAGGCCGGCGATGACTGCGGGACGGGCCCAGAACTTGAGGGTTTCCACGGGAGCATGCCCTTTCGCTTCGGACCCGACGAGCTGGCGGGTCCGGGGCAGGGATCCTTACGTCCCGGGTTTCGCAGGCAATGCGAAGGGGACGCGATCGGCCACTTGAGATCCGCAGAGGATCGGACGATCCTTCGCGGATCATGGCGGATTCGGAGCTGGGAAGGCTCAGTTCCCTGGAGCGGACGGCGAAGCTCATCGCCGCCTTGCTCTCGGGCCGCGAGCTCACGCGAGCCGAGATCACCGCGCTGCTGGGAGTGCGCGTCGCGGCCGCCGATCGCCAACTCGCGGCCATCGCGCGGCACGTCCCGCTGGTCCGGGAAAAACGGCGCGGGCGGGTTCACGTCCGCATCGACCGGTCGAAAGTGGCCGGGGGCAAGGAGAGGACGCCGATCGCGACGATGATCGCCGCCTGCGTGGGCGCGAGCCTCTCCAAGCTGTTCGAGGGCACGAGCTACGAGAAGGGCATGCGCGATCTGGTGCACTACGTGAGCCGGGACGCGGTCCATCCCGAGCGGTTCCAGGATTCCCGGCGGCAGTTCGTGTTTCTCGTCCGCGGCGGCGAGAAGGCGCTCCCCGAGAAGGAGGAGCTGCTCGAGGAAGTGGTGGATGCCGTCCAGCGCCGGCGCGGCCTGCAGATCCGGTACCGGGCGTTCGACGGCGCGCGCCAGTCGTTGCGCATCGAGCCCCTCTCGCTCGCCGTCTACGATCACCAGCTCTACGTGATCGGGCGATCGCGTGGCCGGCCGGCCCACCCGTACCGCTTCTCGCGGCTCGAGGCGGCGGAGGCAGCGGGCGGCACCTTCCAGTACCCCGACAAGGACGGCTACGACCCGGAACGCGTCTTCGCCGAGAGCTTCGGCATCTTCGTCGACGAGAGATACCCGGTCGAGAACATCGAGGTGAGCCTGGCGCCGCGCTGGGCGACGTTCGTGCGCAGCCATCGCTGGCACCGGTCGCAGGAATCGTTCGTGCGCGCCGGCCGGGTCCACGTGCGCCTCAGGGTCCGGCTCTGCCCCGAGATCGTCAGCTGGATCCTCGGCTTCGGCTCGGACGTGCGCGTCATCGAGCCGGCATCGCTGGGGCGCCGCATCGCGGGCCTCGCGCGCGAGATGGCGAAGGCGCACGCCCGCGGGAGCACGAAGAAGCGTGACGAAGCGCGGGCTGGCCGGACTGAAAAGGTCAAGAGCGCCGCCCAAGCGCTACGCGCCGTTCGCTCGCGCTAGCGCGGCCCAGCGCGGCCCAGGGGTGATGGCAGCGCCGCGCGGAGCTGGGCGAAGGATTTCTCCCCCAGCTCCGCCTGCGCTGCCGCCTGTGCCTCCTGCCAGGCGGGGCGCACGTCGATGAGCAGCCGTGCGCCGGCGGGCGTCAGGGTCACGAGCTGGCCCCGGCGCGCCGGGGCCGCCCCCGAACGCACCCAGCCGAGCCGTTCCATCCGTTTCAAGTCGCGGCTCAGGGTCGACTTCTCGAGGTCCAGCAGCCGCGTCAGGTCGCCCGGTCGCGCGCCATCGCCGGCCGCGATGGCGGCGAGCAGGTTGAGCTGGGCGGCGCTGACGCCGTGCTTGGCCAGGGCCGCATCGTAGATGCGGGTGATCACGCGGCCGAGACGGCGGACGCGGACGGAGAGGCACTCCGAGGCGATCAGCCGTCCAACCTCTTTCGAGTCCGCCTTCTTCACCGCGCCTCTGGTGGCGCGGCACCGATCGGCCGCAAGGGGGTACCCGCCCACTGGGAATAGATGATGAACCGGAACGGGTCGACGGGGTTGTATCGCTCGATGACCATGGAGAGCGCCTTCGTCCGCGCGCGCTTCAATCCTTCGCTCGCCGGGTGTCGGAGCAATCCCATCTCGACGACCTTCAACGCAAGCGGCCCGTCGCCTCTCGCCAGGAGGTTTTCGGCCACGCGGACGAACGGACCGTCGCTCCCGTCGCCGACCTGATCGAGCAGCGCGGCCCAGTCGGCGCTGGTGAGCGGCTCCATGCCGTCGCCGTCGGACTGCCAGTAGCCGGCCTTCTGGCGGTGCAGCCGCTGGAGGAAGTGGTCCCGCACGATGAGATAGGGGAGGACGGCCTTGGGGCTCTCGCGCAACGAGGAGGGGAGGTAGTTGTCGTGGAGCATGTCCGCCACCGGCCGGCTGCGCAGGACGTCCGGGAGATAGCGGTCGTACAGGCTGCGCAGCGCCGTCTCCAGCCCGGGCACGGCGTCCACGTTGAAGAACCGGGTGAGTGGCGGGTGCCCGTGGATCAGCCTGCGCGGCGCGATCGAGCGCACGGCCGCGAGCGCCTCGAGGTAGCCCTCCGGGGAGCCTTCGGAAAGGAACGGCGGCCCGACATACGGCATGAGCACGTCGCCCACGAAGAGGAGCCCCTGCTTGGGAAGGTGGACGAACAGCGCATCCTCGGTCTCGCCGCCGCTGACCGGGATCAGCCGGATCTCCAGTCCCCCGTGCCGGAGGGATTCGTTCGCCGAGACCAACCGATCCACGCGCACGTCGAGGCCGACCGGCTGACTTCCGAAGAACCAGTTGAAGGTCCCCTGGGAGCTGCGCATGCGCGACAGCTCCTGGGCGAAGTTCGCCCGCGCGATCACCACCGTGCCGGCCTCGCGGACCGCGGCCAGGCCGCCGATGTGGTCCCAGTGGGAGTGGGTGAGGATCACGTAGCGGACCGGCGCGTCCGTGACCTCGCGCAGCGCCTTCATCGCCGCCCGCGCGCTCCGTTCGGTGGTGCCGGCGTCGATGGCGATCACGCCGGCCGGGTCGACGAGGAAGGCGATGTTCCCGAAGTCGAATCCCTCGGCGACGTAGACCCCGTCGGCCTCGCGCACGAGCCTGGGATTCGTGAATCGGAAGCCCTGCTCGGGTCCGACCGAGAGGTTGCCTGCGACGGCGGGCGCCTCGAGGGAGTCGGTCCCGGCGCGCCGCAGCATCTCTCGCGATCGAGGCTCGTCGCCGAGCGTCCGGAAGGCCTGCGCCAGCCCGCGGTAGATTCCTCGATCGAGGTCGGCCGGGAAGCTGTCCCGGCGCTCGAGCGAGGCTTCCAGATCGGCGACGGCCTGCCTCGCCTTGCCGAACCGGTCCGGCAGCTCGGCGAAGACCAGTCCGCGCAGGAGGCGCCCCGCGATGGGATCCGCCTGGGCGCCCCGGTCGAGCTTGCCGATCGCCTCCTCGACCCAGGCTACGCGGCGCAGCAGGGGGATCTCTCCGGCCGCTCGCGCCTGCAGCAGGCCCTCGAGGGACAAGAGGACCGGCCGCCCGGGCTGCTCCCGCGCGAGCCGCTGGAAATACTCGTACCCGTCCCGCTCGTGCCGCGCGGCGATGAACTCCTGCGCGGCGACGATCGCGATCATCACCTCGGCATTCGGCCAGGCGGCGGCTTGCGCGAACGCCTCCACCTCCCGGTTCTGGACGAGCGCGGGCTGGGGCCTCGGCACGCTGGAGCACGCCGCCCCCGCGAGAAAGATGCCCACAAGCGCTACCGATGGCGAAGCCATGGCCTTCCTCCTGCCCCTGGGGTGGTGGTTGTATGTACAACCCAGGTGGCACACGGTTCGATGCCCTCCGCGGCGGGAGGGTGCGCGCGGTCACGTCCCGGTGCGGGAGAGTGCGGCTACAGGCCCTTCGCCTTCAGCCAGGCCAGGCCGTAGTCGGCGAGCTCGCGCCAGCCGCTGTCGATGGTGAGGGAGTGCCCGCGGCCGGGGAACGCCTTGAGCTCGGTGACGGCCGGTGAGTTGCGGTACGCCTTGAGCGCGCTCTTCACCATCACCGGCGGCACCGTGTTGTCCTTCTCGCCCGAGACGAGCAGCAGCGGGCCGCGGGTCCCGTTGGCCACGTTGACCTTGGTCGCCGAGTGCGGGTTGAAGGTCGCGGTGGCGGCCTGGAACAGCGGGCGGCCCGGGGCGGGCATGGCGTACCTGGCGTAGAGGTCCTTCGCTTCCTGCTCGGGGACGGCGTTGGTGAACCCGAAGCGGAACTGGTGCTCGGTGAGCGACACGGCGCGCTTGAAGTTGAGCGGGTTGCCGAGCACCGGGAAGGAGGACTTCAGCGCCGAGAACGGCAGCTCGGGGACGCCCTTGATGGGAGCCGGGTCGATGGCGATCGCGGCCGCGGCGAGATCGCGGCCCAGCAGGTTCTGGACCAGCAGCCCTCCGAACGAGTGGCCGATGAGGATGGGCTTCTTGTCGAACGCCTCGAGCTGCCCCGCGATGTGGTCGGCGATCTCGGTCACGCCGTAACCGGCGACCGCGCCGGCGTTCCTGCGGGTCGCCTCGGTGGTCTCCGAGTCGCCGGGCCAGCTCGCGGCGACGGCCTGGTAGCCGCTGTCGCGGAAGAGCTGCACCCAGTTGTTCCACGATTCCGCGTGGAGCCAGAGTCCGTGCACGAACACGACCGGAGTCCGGGAGGTCTTTTCAGACGACATGATCGTTCCCCTTTCGTCGGACGGTTCTGCCGGCTGTGATGCCCCGGCAGGTCGAACGGTCCGCGATCAATCCGCCGGGACGAACCGCGTCGTCGCCAGGTCCTCGTCCTCCAGCTCATCCCGGCGGAAGAGCAGCCGCACCGTGTCGTTGGTGAGCCACAGCGGGAGCAGGTTCACGTAGAACTTGCTGTCCGGGCGCGCGCTCACGCCGCCCGGCCAGGCCGATTCGGCGCGCTCCGCGTGGTGCGCGAGGCTCACCACCAATCGGTTCGACGGACCGTGGCCGAACATGAACTCGTCGGCCGACTGCGCGCGCACCGCGTGCGCGGCCACGTCGACGGTGCCGATGCCGCCGTCGGTGGGAATTCCGGCGAGGTCCGGGAGCGGATCGCCGAACCGCCCCAACGCCGGTGGGATGCTGAACGGCCCACCGAGCACGTGCTCGAAGACGATGCGGTGCAGCTTGCCCCAGCGATAGTCGCCCAGATCCGTCGACCGCGCGAAGGCTGCCGCGAACGGGGGGCCGGAGAGGCGGTCGAGCGCCGACCGCAGCGCCTGCAGCAGGAGGAGGTCGCGCCGGTCTTCCGCGCTCGCGGTGACGCCCGGGATGGAGAAGAAATCGATCCCCGAGGCGCCCACGCCGTGCCGAGAGGCGAACCGATCGAGCAGGTTGCGCAGCGCGGTCATGGCTTGCTGGTCCGGTGGAGCCCCGGCCAACGGAGGCGTGTGCGCGTCGACGATCGAGCGCACCGCCTGCCCGCGCCAGACGGCGTAGATCGTCGCCGCCACGCTGCTCGCCACCTGCTCCGCGGAAGGGCTCGCTCGCGCGCCGTTCAGGTCGGACGCGTCGAATCCTTCCGGGATCCCCGTCGGCGTGGAGAAGTCCCAGGTGGCGAGCCGCTGAACGGCCTGGGCGAGGTTAGGCGAGGCCGCCAGAGCGGCGAGCGCGGCCGGCGCGCCGGATCGCCCCGCGTTGCGGAACGCGGAGACGATGAATGGGACGAACACCTGTGCGTCGAGCAGCTTCACGTCCGCCTGGATCGATTGCATCTCCCGGAACGTCATCGGGCCGCGCGCGAGGCGCTCCCGCACCCGCGCGGTGATGCGGCCGGCCCGCATCCCGAAGTCGTAGCCGGGGTTCAGGTAGTAGATGGGCCGCTTGCCGTCGGCAGGGACCTTCCCGGCCGGGCGCGCGAACGAGAGCGGTTCGTTTCCGAGCGTGAGTCCGACGGGGTCGTTGTTGGCGTTGATGAGGAACCCGGAAGGCGGGTTCACCAGGTGGGGCATCTCGTCGAGCGGGAGGATCTCGTAAGGGATCGCCTGCGCTGGCTGCGGATGCTGCACCGGTAGCCATTCGTTCCCGCCCGACCCGTTCCGGATGAAGAACGGCGGCAGCCCGTTGACCTGCCCCGCCTGCAGGTCCTCGCGGATGGGCACCTCGCTGCTGGTGAAGTACCCGATGTTCCCGCGCGTGTCCGCGCAGATGAAATTCTGCGAGCCGACGTCGAAGGTGGGCATGGCCCGCTGGATGTCGAACACGTCGCGCGCGAGGTCGAAGGCGAGGAAGGTGTCCAGCTCCCGGGTCCCCGAGAAGCCGGTGTATTGCACCGAGAGGGCCACGCCCGTGGTCGCATCGAGCTGCACGATGGGCCCGTTGTTGCGACGGGGGACGATCAGGGTGGCGGCGGGAACGCCCTTCCCGAAAGGCTCCTTGCCGGGCGTGACCGCCACCAGCGTCCCGCCCACGTTGACCGAGTACGACTCCGGGATCGGCATGACCGGCTCGCGCTGGCGCTGGAACACCGTGCTCAGCCCGCTCGGCGACGCGGCGTCGGGCACCACGGTCTCCTGGTACACGTCGGTCACGTCGAGCGGGTTCACCGTCGCGCCCCAGGCGACGTGCCGGTTGTGCCCGACGATCACCAGCGGGCTCCCGGGGAAGCTGTTTCCGATGACGTCGAAGTCGCCGGCGCGCAGGTGCACCGGGTAGAAGACCGAGGGAGCGCCGAGCGAGAGGTGCGGATCGCTCGCCAGCATCGGCGCGCCGGTGTCGGTGAACCGGCCCGCGATCGCCCACTGGTTGCTGCCGGCGCGGTCCTTCGGTTCGATCATCCAGCGCAGGAACCGATCGCCGCGGATCGAGTCGAGCAGCTTCTTGCCCAGATCCGGGGCGCGCGGGTGCAGTCCGGACCCGTCGACGTCGCGCCTGCCGCGCGGCAGCGGCGGCGTGACCATCAGCGCGTCCGGGATGGTCGAGGCGGGGTCGAAGGGAGCCGAGCGGAAGACGTCCTCGAAGAACAGCGCGGTCCCATCGAACCCGAGTGCCTTGCCGGTCTGCTGGTAGGTGGCGAGGGCGACGGTGCGCTGGATGTCGTCCAGATCGAAGGAGAGCCCGAAGGTGAGGAGCTTGCCGATGACGGCCGAATCGAGCGCGGTCCACGGCGCGAACCGCGTCAGCTTGAGCGCGCCGTACTCTGGCGGCAACGGGTGCGCCACCGCGGAGGCGTTCACGCCCTGCGCGTACGCCTGTAGCGCGGCGCGCGCGCGGGTGGAGAGGAGCGGGAGCGAGCGGACCGCGGCGCGCTGCAAGCCGATGGTGCGCAGCTGCACGTCGCTTCCCAGCGCGCCGGGCCCGAGCAACTCAGCCAGCGTGCCCGCCGCCTGCCGGCGCTGCACGTCCATCTGGAAGAGGCGGTCCTCGGCGTGGACCCACCCCTGCAGGAAGAACAGGTCGTGCTCGTTGTCCGCGCGGATGTGCGCAATGCCCGCCCCGTCGCGGGAGATCTCGGCCCCATCGAGGAGGCCGGCGAGCCGGACCGGCGCCGCTGCGGCGGCGAGAGGACAGCAGACGGCGGCGAGCGCGAGTAGACGTCGCATCAGGTGCTCCGAGACTGGAGTGGACCCCCGGGGACCCGGAACAAAGCTCCCCTGCGCTACGCGCGTCAAGTCGACTTGACCTCGGGCGCCTCGAGCCCTAGGGAGATCGCGCGTGGCCATCGCATTCATCAGCCATCCCCTCTGCCTGCGCCACGAGATGGGAGAGGGACACCCGGAGCGGCCGGAGCGGCTCGTCGCCGTCGAGGCGGGGGTGGCCGACGCCGGGCTCGAGTCCCGCCTGGCCCGCGGCGAGGCTCCCGCCGCCAGCCGCGAGCAGCTCTTGCGCGTGCACGACGCGGCGTACCTCGACGCGCTGGAGCGGCTCGCGCCGGCGCACGGGCTGGTCCAGCTCGACCCGGACACCGCCATGAATCCCTACACTCTGCCCGCCGCGCTCCGAGCGGCCGGGGCGGGCGTCCTGGGGACCGACCTGGTGATCGCCGGCGCCAGCGAGTCCGCTTTCTGCAACGTGCGGCCGCCCGGGCACCACGCCGAGCGGGCGCGCGCGATGGGCTTCTGCTTCCTCGACAACGTGGCGGTGGCGGCGGCGCACGCGCTCGAACGGCACGGCCTGAAGCGCGTGGCGATCGTCGACTTCGACGTGCACCACGGCAACGGGACCGAGGACATCTTCCGGGACGATCCCCGCGTGCTGATGGTCTCCACCTTCCAGCACCCGTTCTATCCGGGCAGCGGCGTGGAAGGCCGCTCCGAGCGGATGGTGAACGTCCCGCTTCCGGCCGGCGCCGGAAGCGAGGAGTTCCGCGCGGCCGTGACCCGGGAGTGGCTGCCCGCCCTGGAGAGGTTCGCGCCGGAGATGCTGTTCTTCTCCGCCGGTTTCGACGGCCACCGCGACGATGCCATGGCGATGCTGCGGCTCGTGGAGGCCGATTACGCCTGGGTCACCGAGCAGGTGCGCGCGGTAGCGGAGCGCTTCGCCCGCGGCCGCATGGTCTCGATGCTGGAGGGCGGATACCACCTGCCCGCGCTGGCGCGCAGCGCGGCGGCCCACATCGAGCAGCTGTCGGCCTGATCCAAGCGACGCTCACTGCAGGGAAGCACGGCCGCTGGGTAGGAGCGCCAGCGCCGAGGGTAGGAGCCCTGCACCTTTACACCCCACACGTCAGAAAGGTTGATTGAATCCGGGCTTTGCCCGTCAGGGGGAACCGAACATGCCGAGAAAATTTCCGGGAAGCGTGATGCTGCTCGTGTTGTGCGCCGCGGCCGCGTCATCGGCCGCCGAACGCCAGCGCACCGAGGTCGTCATCGGTGCGTCCTTGCCGCTCACGGGTGGCGAGGCCAAAGCCGGGTCGCGCGTTCGCGACGGTTACGAGCTGGCGCTCGCCGAGGCCATGAACAACGGTGGCCTACTGGTGGGCGGGCAGCGGCTGCCCGTGCGGCTGAAGATCGTCGACGACGGCACCGACCGGCAGCGCGCCGCCGTCCTGGCTGCCGACCTGGTCGAGAAGCAAGGCGTGGACTTCCTGCTCGGCAGCTTCTCCACCCCGATCATCGAATCGCAGAGCGCGGCGGCCGAGAAGCTCAAGGTGCCGTACGTCACCTCGTCGGGGTCCGCCATCTCGCTCTACCAGCGCGGGTTCCGGTACTTGTTCAGCGTCTCCGCGCCGACCCAGCAGCTCGCCAATGCGCTGATGCGATGGATGGACGAGGAGGAGCGCGCCGCCAACCTGCCCAGGCCGCTGCGCGTCGCGGTGGCCTGGGAGAACACGGCCCACGGCAAGGACGTGCGCACGGGCGTCTCCAGCTACGTGACCAGTACGCCGGCGCGCCGCGCCGCCTTCGAGCTGGTCTTCGACGATTCGTTCGAGCTGAACGCCAAGGACTTCAAGCCGCTGCTCGCCCGCATCCAGGCTGCGAGGGCCGACGTCCTGCTCGTCGATGCGCACCTGCAGGAGTACATCGCCATGCAGAAGCAGTACCTGGCGATGGGCATGTGCCACAAGGTGATCTCCTACGGTGCTCGCGGGCCGGAGAAGGAAGCGCGCGAGGCGCTGCCGCGCGGCGGGACCGACTACGTGGTCTCGGCCGTGTGGTGGGACTCGCAGGTAGGCACCAACGGCCTGGCCAAAGCCTTCGTGGAGGCCTTCAAGGCCAAGTACGGGCGCCTCCCCGAGTGGTACGAGGCGCTGGCGTACGAAGCGGCGCGGTCGCTTTTCACGGCCATCGAGAAGGCGGGGTCCCTCGACCGCGAGCGCGTGCGCGACTCGCTCGCGGCGCTCAAGATGGAATCGATCCTTCCCGGAGGGTACCTGGCCTTCCCCGAGGAATACGGGTTCCAGGCGCGCTACCTGTTCGTCGTGCAGCAGAACATGCCCGACGGCAGCTCTCCGATCATCTACCCGAAGATCGCCCAGGTGCAGGAGGGCGTGGCCGCAAATCCGCGCTGCTCGGCGACCGCCGCGCGCGTCGAGCAGTAGGCCACCGCCGGAGATCACCCCATCCCGGCCTCGCCGTGAAACGCGTAGCCGCCGCCGAATATGGCGGCGGTTACCGTTTCGGCGAGCGCAGCGCCCGGCGGACGATCTTGCCGGTCGCGGTGAGCGGCAGCTCGGCCGCGAACTCCACGATGCGCGGGTACTCGTGCGCGGCGAGCCGCGACCGGACATGGTTCTGAAGGTCGGCGGCGAGCGACGGCGACGGCTGGTTCCCCGGCTTGAGCACCACCACGGCCTTGATGACCTCGGTCCGGATGGGATCGGGCTCGCCGACCACGGCGGCGAGGGCCACCGCGGGGTGCCGCTGCAGGCAGGTCTCGATCTCGCCGGGCCCGATGCGGTAGCCGCCGCTGGTGATCACGTCGTCGTCTCGGCCGACGAAGCGGAAGTAGCCGGCCTCGTCGCGCGTCCCCAGGTCGCCGCTCACCAGCCAGTCGCCGCGGAACTTCCCGGCGGTGGCCGCCTCGTTCCGCCAGTAGCGCAGGAACATCACCGGGTCGGGACGAAGGTACGCGATGCTCCCCAGCTCGCCGGCCGGCAGCTCCCGGCCGGCTTCGTCGACGATGCCGACCGTGTGGCCGGGGATCGCGGTGCCCATCCATCCCGGGCGCACCGGGGGCAGCGCGCTGCCGTTCCCCACCACCAGATTGCATTCGGTCTGCCCGTAGAACTCGTTGATGGTCAGGCCGAAGGTGGCACGGCCCCATTCGATCAGGTCCTCACCCAGGCTTTCCCCGCCGCTCGCCAGCGTTCGCAGCCGCGCGCCGGTTCCGGCCGCGCCGGATGCGCGGAGCAGCTTCAGCGCGGTGGGCGGCATGAACACGTTCCGCACCTCGTGGCGCGCAAGGAGCCGCAGCGCCTCGCCGGGGTCGAATTTGCGCGCGCGGTACGCGACCACGGGAACTCCGTGGTGCCAGGCGGGCAGGAGCACGTCGAACAGCCCGCCGATCCACGCCCAGTCGGCCGGCGTCCAGAAGCGATCGCCCGGCCGGGGAAATCCGTCGTGCGGGTGCTCGACGCCCGGAAGGTGGCCCAGCAGGACGCGGTGCGCGTGCAGCGCCCCCTTGGGCTGGCCCGTGGTGCCGGAGGTATAGATGATGATCGCCGGGTCTTCCGCCGCCGTCGGCACGGCATTGAACCGGCTGGAGGCGCGCTCGAGCGCAGCGGGCAGATCGATGGCGCCCTCGCCCGGACCGTCCGCGCAGAGCACCAGGCGCAACTCGGGCAGGCGCTGGCGCAGCCGCTCGAGCTTGGGCAGCTCGTCCCGGTCGGTGACGATCGCGCGCGCGCCGCTGTCCTGCAGCCGGAACTCCAGCGCCTCCTCGCCGAACAGCTTGAAGAGGGGCACCGCCACCAGGCCCGCCTTGTACACGGCGACGTGGGCGATGGCAGTCTCCTTCCGCTGCGGCAAGAGGATCGCGACCCGGTCGCCGCGCGACAACCCGTGCGCGACCAGCACGTTGGCGAGCCGGTCAGCCAGCTCCTTCACCGCCGCGAATCCCAGCTCGGTGACCTTCCCCGAGGGCTCGACCTCGATGAGCGCCGGAGAGGTCCCCGCGGCGGCATGGCGGTCGACGACGTCGGATCCGATGTTGAACCGCTCGGGGATCGACCACCGGTGACCGGGGCTCGCGCGCTGGTCCATGTCGTCTCCGAAAGGCAGGGGCGCCGCCGATTACGGCGGCGACTGCTGCCAAGCCGCGCCCAGCCCGGTGAACAGCGCCGAGAACACCACCATGCCGTCCCACAGGTTGCGTAGCCGCAGGTTCTCGTTCGCGGCATGCTGGTTGTTGTCGTGGTTCACGATGGGGACGATCACGACCGGCTTTCCCAGCGTGTCCTGCAAGGTCGACAGGGGCACGCTGCCGCCGAGGATTGGTAACCGGACGATGGGGCCCACCGCGTTCGCGACCACGGTTCCGACCGCGCGGGCGAAGGGCTGGTCCATGGGCGCGCGGACGCCTGGGTACCCCGCCTTCCACTCGACTCGGACGATGCGGGCGTGCGCCAGGCGCGCCGCCATGTCGGGCTCCTCGCGCATCACGAAGTAGCCCTGCCCGGCGAGGTGCCGCTCGACGGCGTCGCGGACGGCGTCCGGCTTCTGGTCGGGGACCAGGCGCAGGTCGATGGACGCCCTTGCCTCGGTGGGGATGGCGTTCGCAGCCTGCGCGCCGACCCGGCCGGCGAGGAGCCCGCGCACGTTCAGCGCGGGGAGGAGGATGCGCTCCGGGAGCGGAGCATCGCCCGCTTCGGTGTGCGCGAGGCCCAGCGACCGCCTCAGCTCGACGTCCACGTCCGGGATTTCGGCGATGGCCTTGCGATCGAGATCGCCGATCGGGCGCACGCCGTCGTAGAAGCCGGCGATCGCCACGCGTCCGTCCGGGTCGCGCATGCTCGAGAGCAGGGAGGTGAGCAACGCAGCCGGGTTCGGCGCCCAGTTGCCGTAGTGGCCGTCGTGGAGTGCGCGCACCGGGCCGTAGACGGTCAACTCCAGCGGGATCACGCCGCGGGCGCCGTGGACGACCTGCATGCGCCGGCTCTGGTGGACGGGACCGTCGCAGAAGATCCAGGCATCCGCCTGGAGCAGGTCGCGGTGGCGCTCCAGCGATTCGCGCAGGTGGGCGGAGTCGGCCTCCTCCTCGCCCTCGAAATAGAACTTGAGGTGCACCGACGGGTGCGCGCCGGCGGCCCGCAGCGCGTCGAGCGCGCTCAACATGGCGACGATGGGAGCCTTGTCGTCGCTCGCGGACCGGCCGTAGAGCCGGGCCTCCTCGGGCACGCCCTGGCCGGAACCCGGCAGGGGGATCTCGTGGCCGCCCTGCTCGAGGGGCTTGTCGCGCAGCACGGGCGTCCAGGGGGGCGTCTTCCACTGGGCGGGGTCGACGGGCTGCCCGTCGTAGTGCGCGTAGAGGACGACGGTGCGCTGGGCGCCGGGCGAAGGCAGATCGCCGTAGACGGCGGGCGGGGCGCCGGGCGTCTCCAGCAGCCGCGCCTCGATGCCGCGCCGGCGAAGCATCCCGAGAAGGTGCTGCGCGTTGCGCTCGATGTTCGGCCGGTCCGAGGCGAGGTTGGGAATGGCGACGAAGCCGGCCAGCTCGCGGACGATCTCCGCCTCGGCTCCCCGGCGGTACCGGTCCACCTGCTCGCGCGACTGCCCGCGCGAGGTGGGTGCCACGAGTAGCGCAAGGGCGGCAGAAGCAATCGCGCAACGCGTCGGGACGGCGCGCATCGGTCCCTTCACGCCCTCACTCCATCTTGGTGGAGTCGACGGTCTTCTTCAGCTCTTTCCAGGCGCCCTCGAGACCGGACTTCAAGGCCTCCCAGCGCTCCTCGCCGGCGGCCTTGATCTCGTCGAGCTTCTGGCGCGCCTGGTCGTGCTTCTCCTGCGCCTTCGACTGCACGAGCCTCTTCTGGTACTCGATGCGTCCCTGCGCGGCCGCCTTCTCCGCCCTGGCCTTCATCTCCTTCAGCTTCGCGCCCCACTCGCCGAGCTGCGCCTCCATCCTGGCGACGTAGGCGTCCTTCATCTCCTTCACTCCCATGGGAGCCTCCTCCGGCGGGCCTTTGAGACCATACTCCCGTTTCCTCCGCGCGGGGGCGCGCCGGGTGTGGCCATCTGTCTTCTGGGCGTGCTCCGCTACCGCAGCTCGCGCACGTCCCGCATCTGCCGCAGCGACGAGAGCAGGATCTCGGGCTCCCAGGAACCGTCGTATCGCTCGCCGTTGACGAAGAAGGTCGGGGTGCCGTTGACTCCGCTGCGCGCGCCGGAGAGGAAGTCTGAACGGACCTTCTCCGCCACCTCGTCGGAGTCGATGTCCCGCGCGAACTGGTCGAGGTCGCAGCCGACGAGGGCCGCGTAACGGACCAGGTGCTCGTCCTCGAGGAATTGCTGGTTGTCGAAGATCAGGTCGTGCATGGGCCAGAAGCGGTCCTGGAGGCCGGCGGCCTCGGCCGCCTGCGCTGCCCGGAGCGCGTGGGGATGCACCTGGGTGAGCGGGAAGTTGCGGAAGGCGAAGAGCAGGTCGTCACCCATCGCGCGCTGGATCGCCTTGACCACCAGGTGCGCCCGCCCGCAGAAAGGACATTCGTAGTCGCCGTACTCCACTAGCTGGATCGGCGCGTCGGGGCTGCCCTGGATGTGGTCCTGCGCGTTCAGCGGAGGCCTCAGGCTGCTCATGATTTCCTCCCTTGCCGGAGCCCTTCGAGGGCCTCGAGGATCCCGTCGGCGCCGGGGTTGACGCCGATGGGCGAGACGTAGCTCCAGCGGATCATCCCTTCGCGATCGATGACGAACAGAGCGCGCTCCGAGACTCCTTCGCCCTTGCGGTACACGTCGTAGGTGCGCGCTACCTCGCCCTTCGGCTCGAAGTCGGAGAGGAGCGGGAAGCGCAGGTTGCGGTGCTTGGCGAACGCGAGATGGCACCAGGCGCCGTCGACCGAGATGCCCAGGACCTCGGCGCCCAGCTTGCGGAACTCCGGCAGGAGCTCGCTGTAGATCGGCAACTGGTCGGAACAGACCGGGCTCCAGTCGGCGGGATAGAAGGCGAGGACCACGTTCCTGCCGCGGAAGTCGCGCAGCCCGACGTTCTGATCGGGCGTGGTGTGCAAGGAAAAGTCCGGTGCCTGCCTGCCTGCTTCGAGCGCCATGTCCCGCCTCCTATCGCCGGTTCGATGTCGCGGTCCCCTGACGGATCCTCAGCACGATCTTTCCCAGGACGTGCCCCTTCTCGATCCGCTCGTGGGCCCTGCGAGCCTGCGCGAGGGGGTAGGACGCCGCGATCACGATCCTGGGTTTCGCCGCCTCCACCGCTTTGCCGAGGCGCTGGAACTCGCGCACGCCGGGCTCGGCATCGTAGACGACGATCTTCACGCCGGCGCGCTTCCTCGGCGCGGGCTCCGCCCCGTTGGGATACGCGAGGCGCCCACCGCGCCGGAGCGCGCGGATGCATTGCTCCAGCGACTTCCCGCCAACGGTCGCCAGCACGGCATCCACGCCCGCGGGGGCGAAGCGGCGTGCCGCGGCCTCGATGTCCTCCTGCTTGCCGTCCACCGCCAGGTCGGCCCCCAGGCGGCGGGCGAGCGCGACGCCGTCCCGCCCGGAAGCCGTGGCGAGCACGCGCCGCCGAAGCGCTCGATCGCTGCCGCCCGCATCGTCTGGGGAATGCCGCGCATGGAGCGCCGAAATTAAGCACGTCTGCGTCGCGTCCACGGATCGGACACTGCGTAATCCATGGCATTTCAATTTCAATCCGGCAGTAGCAAGGTTCGCCGCGTCGCGCGCGCCGGGCAGCTCCGCATTCCGTGGTCGCCCCGCCGCCCGGCGAGGAGCAGCCATGGCAGAGAAGAGCTCGGAAGGGACTCAGTCTGCGCGCGGGAGCCAGTCAGCGGCAGCCGCGGCGGCGAGCGGTGCGCAGGCGCAGGCGCAATCGCCTCAATCCAACCAGGGTTCGAGGGAACAGCAGAAAGCACCGAGGGAGACCGATCTGCAGCGGCGCTCGTGGGCGCCGAACGTCGGGAGCTTGGGCCTGAGCCCCTTCTCGCTCGTTCGCCGCATGATGGAGGACATGGATCTCATGCTCGACCTGGGCCCCACGCGTACCTTGGGCACCACCCTGGCGCGCACCCTGCCCGCGGCGGTCTGGGCGCCAGCGATCGAGATGTTCCAGCGCGACGGGCAACTCGTGGTGCGCGCCGATCTTCCCGGCATGTCGCCCGACGACGTCCGCATCGAGGTGACCGACGACACCCTGACGATCGAGGGTGAGCGCCGATCCGAGGTCGAGATCGAGGACGAGGACTACTACCGCTCGGAGCGCACCTACGGGCGCTTCTCCCGCGTGATCGCGCTGCCAGACGGCGTGGACGCGGACAACGCCCAGGCGAGGTTCGAGAACGGCGTTCTCGAAGTCACCATTCCCCTGGCGGAGGAAGCGAGCAGAGGCCGCCGGCTCGAGATCCAGGGTGGCGCGGGCGCGTCCGCCGGCGGGCAGCAGCAACAGCAGCAGAAGCAGCCGGGTCAAACCGGACCCGTTCACTGAGCACTCCGGGGCCGTCGGCAGCGCGGCGGCCCCTACGGAGGAAGTCCAATGGCGTTGAACCTTGCCCGCTACTGGTGGGCGCTCGCGTTGCGCGGCACCGCCGCAATCATCTTCGGCATCATCGCGCTGTTCTGGCCTCCCGCCGCGATCGCCGTCCTGGTGGCCATCTTCGGCGCTTACGCGCTCGTCGACGGCATCTTCAACCTGATCGCCGCCGTCCGCGCGGGCCGTTCCGGGCAGCGGTGGGGCGCGCTGGTTTTCGAGGGGATCGTCAGCCTCCTGGTGGGCTTGCTGACGCTCTTCTTCCCGCGAGTCACGGCCCTCGCGCTGGTCCTCTTGGTGGGCGCCTGGTCGCTGGTCACCGGCATCGCCGAGCTGCTGGCGGCGATCAAGCTGCGCAGGCTGATCGAGCACGAGTGGCTGCTCGCGCTCGCCGGGGTCCTCTCGATTGCGTTCGGAATCCTCCTCTTCATCTCGCCACTCATCGGCGCCATCGCCATCGCCATCTGGATCGGCGCCTACTGCCTCGTCTTCGGAGCGCTGCTGGTCGGGCTCGCCCTGCGCCTGCGCTCCTGGGCGGCGCGCCAGCAGGAGACCCACATCCCGGCCGGCCCCGTGCCGCGGCCGGCGTAGAAAGGCGGTCCGGACAATGGCGGAAAGCGACGAGGTACAGGGAAGGCTTTGTGACATCGACCACCGCAGGCCCGCGGTCGTGCGGGTGACGGTCGTCGAGAACGGACAGCGCCGGACGTTGAACGTGTGCCGCGAGCACTACGAGCAGCTCCGCGCGCGGCAGGCTTCGCCGTTCGAGTCGCTGTTCAGCGGGCTCGGCGGCTTCGGCGGCGGGTTCGGGGAGGACGTGCTCGGCGGCTTCTTCGGCGAGGAGGAACAGGGCAGGGGCCGCGAGGAGATCGGCGGCCCGCTGGGCGGCCCGGCCGGCCGCACTCCCAGGGCACGGCGCGGCGGCGGGAGGCCGCGCGGCGCGGCCCGCGGCCGGGAGTCCGTCGACATCACCGATTACATGAGCGACCAGGCGGAAGAGATCCTCCAGCAGGCCGCGCGCACGGCGGCCGAGTGGGGCGCGCGCGAGGTCGATTCGGAGCACCTGCTCTTCGCGCTCGCCGACAACGACGTGGTGCAGGCGATCCTCAGCCGGTTCAAGCTGTCGCCGGAGGAGCTGAAGACCCAGGTCCGCGAGATCAGCCCGAAGCGGGAGCGCAAGGGCGACGGTCCCCAGGGCGGCATCGGCGTTTCGCCGAGGGTGAAGGCCGCGCTGCTGGCGGCGTTCAACGCCTCGCGGGACATGGGGCACAGCTACCTGGGCCCCGAGCACCTCCTCATCGGCCTGGCCGCGGAGGAAGGGCTGGCCAGCGAGGTGCTGCGCCGGTACGGCCTCACGCCGGAGGCGCTCCGCCAGCAGACCGTGCGCGTGGTCGGCAAAGGCGCGGAGGAAGGCCGGGTCGAAGGGAAGAGCGAGACGCCCAACCTCGACAAGTA
>Ga0137409_10000922_pt1 | contig 32285 bp, 30 predicted proteins | sample CZODoug1_16funga_FD_122059 | JGI IMG/M metagenome (GOLD analysis project Ga0137409, IMG submission 122059) | Vadose zone soil fungal communities from Angelo Coast Range Reserve, California, USA - CZODoug1_16fungal (Hybrid Assembly) | ecosystem: Environmental > Terrestrial > Soil > Vadose zone... | reverse complement strand
ATTAAGAAATTTTCCCAGAACCACCAGGGAGCGCCCATGGCCACAATCGCACTACCCCGAGATAAAGCTGAGAAATCCCGCCCCACCCGTCAATACGACAATTACTTTTTCTCAGCAATGGCGCTCCTGATCCTCGTTACGGTCGTTGTCGGCTTCGCCCGCACCTATTTTCTCGCCGGCGTCTTCCGTGCTCCACTTCCCAATCTGCTAATCCACATTCACGGCGCAGTCTTCTCGAGCTGGATTCTGTTATTGATCACGCAGACCGCGCTAGTCACCGCCGGCCGCGTCGACATTCACCGCCGCCTCGGCCTCGCAGGCTTCGGCCTGGCGTGTCTTATGGTCACGCTCGGAGTTCTAGCCGCCAGCAATTCCCTCGCGCGCGGATTCTCTCCACCAGGCTCGCCCTTCGATCCCAAAACGTTCTACGCCATCCCCATGGTCGACATGATGGTCTTCGCCTCGCTGGTCTTTTTCGCCTACAGCTCCCGCTTCGATCCCGCCGCCCACAAGCGCCTGATCCTGATCGCCACCATCTCGCTCATGGACGCTCCCACCGGCCGGCCGCCGTTCGCCGCAATCACCGCCCATCCATTCTTAGGCAGCACCTTCGTCGGACTTTTCCTGCTGCTGCTCGTGGCCTATGATCTGTGGTCCACGCGCAAAGTGCATCGCGCCACACTCTGGGCGGGCCTCTCCGTATTGATCGCTCAACAGCTTGAGGTTCCAATCGGCAACACCGTCGCCTGGCACACCTTCGCCACCTGGGCGCAAACCCTGGCCCGCTCAGTTCACTAGCTTCCCGATTCCTAAACTCCCGAGCGCGTTCCCACGGATTTTAGCCGCCAAGCGGCGTCAGAATGCAGCCCACTGCGTATGCCGTGGGGCAGAAACCGGGACGTGATCAATCCCGAGGAACGAAAGAGTAGTTCTCACGCACTCTCTTCAGCTCCTGAGGTTTCACTTGGACTTCTTCAGCAAAATTGTAAAGCTGTGCCCAAGAACTGACCCTCGAACCAAGTCGGAATCACTATTCACTACCCACTAGTTTCTTATTCACCAGCTCCTCAATCTTGTCCAACACCTCATCCTCGCTCAGTCGGGTGGAGTCGATCAGCACTGCGTCGGGAGCAGCCACCAGCGGCGAGACTGCGCGCGTGCGATCGCGCAGGTCGCGCTCACGAAGTTCGGCAGCGATGGTCGTCGCCGACGGCCCATGAACCTTTTGCTGTTCAAGCCGGCGCTGTTCGCGGACTACGGGGTCAGCATCGAGAAAAATCTTCACGTCGGCATCAGGAAAGACTTTGGTACCGATGTCGCGACCTTCCATCACCACGCCGCCGTTGATTCCCAGTTCGCGTTGACGAGCCACCATCCATTCCCGCACTTTGGGATGGACGGAAACGCGCGAGGCCGCTTCTGTCACATCGCGTTCCCGGATGCGAGCAGAAACGTCGCGTCCGTCGAGCATCACGCAATTGCCTCCGATGCTCGGATCCAGCGCGATGCGAGACTCGTGCGCCAGCTTGAGCAGCGCCGCTTCGTCATCAAAAGAAGTGTCCGACTTGATGGCTTTCAAGGCGAGCGCACGATACATAGCTCCGCTCTCAAGGTTGACGTAACCCAGCTTGCGGGCGATCCGGGACGCGATAGTGCTCTTGCCGGCGCCCGCAGGGCCGTCAATGGCGATGATAAGTTTGCGCGGGGCGGGGTCGGTCATCGGGCGAAGGAAATTGTACGCGAAAGCTTTCAGGTTTTGGGAAGGGCACGAGTTCAGTCGTGCCACTGATTCCTCTAAATTGACAGCGCTTCAGCGCCCAAGGTTAATTTGCCTGGTCTTGACTACACGCGTCGCAAACTGTTTGACCTTCTCATTCAGACCTTGTTCGGCCAGGTGCTTTTCATCCACCGCAGCAATTTGCCGCGCCGCATCAGCCCGGGAGACTTTTCGATTTTGGGCTCCGCTGGCCGCACTAATTTCCATCGCGATTCCCTTTGAACAAAGCTGATCTTGCCCTACTGTCCCACCCGCTCCGTCCGAGATCGCGGCACGAACGCCTGTTTCGGTGGCGTGACCTGCAACAGCGACCGTTTGCCAACGTGGATAAAGCTCACTTCGCGCGCCGACAGGAGTGCATTGATCGCGTCCTTCACGCGGGAACGCGGCACGAAGTTTCCAAAGAAAGTTTCGACTTCTCCCTGGTCGGCGGCAACCAGGCAACCAAGGTATTTGGAGATCACGGCCGAGAGCGCTTCCGCGACCGAAAGAGAAACACCCTCCTGCACAACATCGGGTGCCCAGCGCGAAAGTTCGTCCCACACTGAGCCTTCTTCTGCGGTGTAGTCGACGCGGGTAATGCGCAGCTTGGCCCAGAGTTCGCCCAACGCACGGTCGAGGCCGGACACTGATAGCGATCCGCCCAGCATTTCGCCGAGTTTTGCTTTCGCGATCGGGCCGCGCCGGCGGATGAGTTCGAATGCGTCGCAGGCCAGCGGGGAATATCCTCCGCTCGAAGTGCCTTTGGGAGGCTGCTTCGGATTACGCTCACCGACGAGAGCGTAGAAATATGGAAACACCGAAGCAGCGACGAGAAAGGCATTGTTCTCGTCGAACAGCGGCGCTTCGTAAGCGGCCTTGTCGCGCAGCGACCGCACCATCAGGTCGGTAGCTTCCTTAGCGCGCGGGTCTTCAAACACGTGCTGCCACGTGGGCAGACGATCGTCCGCACCCACCCATGCTCCGACGAATGTCGGCACCGGCACCGCCGGCCTCAGGGGATACATCATGCAGAATCCGACCGACTCAAGAAACGAGCGCGCCTCATCAAGCGTGCGCACCGGCCGCCCATCGAGATGCCACTTCTCTGTACGGGCTTGTTGGAGTTCGAGGTCGGTCATTACTTCTGATTAGAACATAGCTCTCAGCTCCAGGCTTTAGAGTCCAACGAGCACACAGAGTTTAGGGCTGAGGGCTGAGGCTGAGGGCTGAGGGCTATATTCTCTTGAACGCCTTCTGAATATCCACCATCGAGTACCGCAGCACCACTGGCCTTCCATGTGGGCAGGTCATTGGATGCTGCGTCTTCGCGAGTTCAGCGAGGAGCCACTCCATCTTATTTTGTTCGAGCGGCATGTTGACCTTGATCGCGGCATGACACGCGATCGACGCGGCAATACGCGCGCGCACAGTCTCGAGATTGATGGCTTGATCTTCGCGCGCCAGTTGTTCAAGGATTTCGTTGAGCATGTGCTCGATCTGGGAGGCGTCCACGCCGGCTGGAGCGATTTTTACGGCGACGCTGCGGGTTCCGAAGGGCTCGGCATCGAAACCATTGTGGGCGAGTTCGTCAGCAATCTCGCCGAAGATGGCTTGCTGCGCGGGCGTCAATTCGAGGATCAGTGGCATCAACAGACGCTGGCTTTCGACGCGCTGGGCGGCGCGCTGTCGCAGGACTTTTTCGAACAGCACGCGTTCATGTGCGACGTGCTGGTCGATGATCCACAAACCGTCTTCATTGACGGCGAGGATAAACGAATTGCGGATCTGGCCGAGCGGCTTGAGTGTTCGCAGGGACTCCAGTGTCGGTGGAGTGTGCGGTTCCTGCTCAATCGGAGGAGCGCATCCGTGGTCGGGGATCGTAATCTCTGGCGCACGGGCAAGCGCCACGGCGGCATTTGCTTCGACGGCAACTGCTCCGCCAAATTCCAAGTGCGCGGTCGTGGGTGGCTCTTGCGGCGCCTGCAACGAGAAACCAGTTGCCCCGGGTTCCGCAAGATCGCGCCATGGAGCGGCCTGGCTGCCATTTCCACCGCGCGCGCCCGGACTAAGCGCCGGGCTGGCACTGGGCTGCGCGTTGATCTCGGACAGAAATTGCGGTACGGGCCGCGCCTTCATCAGCGCAGCGCGCGCCGAATCGCGCACAAAATCGTGGATCACACTCTGCTGCCGGAATCGCACTTCGGTTTTCGAAGGATGGACGTTAACATCAACCTCAGCGGTTGGCATCTCCAGAAAAAGCAGGACGACCGGAAAAACCGTTGGCGGCAGGATGTTGCGGTAAGCGTCGGTCAGCGCATGTTGAATAAGACGATCGCGGATCAGCCGTCCGTTGACAAAAATAAAAATCGAATTACGGTTGAGCTTCTGGATTTCAGGCTTGGAAACAAATCCATGCAAACGAACTTCGCCGGGTTCCGCTCGCTCCGTTTCTTCTTCCGGATCGCGGCGCCAGGGCGGTGGCTGAGGCAGGCCGACGCGTTGCAGCGGTTGGACCGCAGCCAGTGGAATCAGTTGATCGAGAGTCTCCTGTCCGAAAACCTGGTACACGCGCTCGCGATGGCCTGCAACCGGCGGCGCAACCAGCAACGCGTTGGTCGCCGAATGTAACTCGAAGTGCTTCTCCGGATGCGCCAGCGCATAATGCGTTACTAGGGACGCGATGTGCGACAACTCCGTCGACTCCGACTTCAGAAATTTCTTGCGTGCTGGAGTATTGAAAAAGAGATCGCGCACAGTGATCGAAGTCCCCAGCGGCAACCCGGCTTCTTCCACTCGGATCATCTTGCCGCCGTTGATCTCAATCACCGTGCCTGCCGGTTCTTCGACCGCGCGAGTTTCAAGATGCAGGCGCGCGACTGACGCAATCGAAGGCAGCGCTTCGCCGCGAAATCCGAGCGTCGCAACGCTGAGCAGGTCTTCGGTCTCTTTGATTTTCGATGTTGCGTGACGTTCAAACGCCAGCATCGCATCGTCGCGCACCATGCCGCAGCCGTTGTCGGAGATCTGAATGACTTTCTTCCCGCCCGCTTCGACATGAATACGGATGCGGGTCGATCCGGCGTCGAGCGCGTTTTCGAGCAACTCCTTCACTACCGAAGCTGGACGCTCCACCACTTCGCCGGCAGCGATCTGGTTGGCAACGCGTTCGGAAAGGACGTGGATCTTGCCCATGAGAATCACTGGCTGCTGATGAGTAGTTAGTGTGACAGAGACCGACGGGTGGTGGCTAGAGGGCGAAAGGCGGAAGCGGAACGGGAGCGTCGACGCCAGACCTTAGGGGTCCTACGGAGGTAGAGGTCCTGCCGATGGGCGCATCGAGAAAATACAAGCCTGCGGCACTTATGTCCGCAGGCTTGTATTTTGCGTGGCACAAGTCCACCCTTCGCAACAAGCACAAGGATGGGGTGATCGGATACAAATCTAATCTGTGTCCGGCGGCTCCAGGAGAGCAGTACCGCTCGTAAAGAAGCTTCCTGTGAGCGGAGCTGGAATTGTGGTGTACGTAGTTGGCGTCTGCGCAAAGTTGAAGAAATCGTGCAGGTCATTGTTTGTGCGGGCATCGGCAAAACCGAGGCCACCCTCCTGCACGCCAACAATACCTTCGATTGCTCGCACGATACTGCCGAAGTCCGCCTGGGAATTGCTGATGTATCCCACCCTCGTCGAGTAGGCCGAGACCACCAGCAGCGGAACCCGGAAGCTGAGTTGGTAGTCGTTCTGGTTCGCGCGGCCTTGGAACACTGGCAGAACATGGTCGTACCAGCCTCCCCAATCGTCCCACGTGATGAAGATGGCAGTATCCTGCCAGTAAGTCAGAGGCTGACCATTTACGTTATCGGTGCGGCCGCTATTTCCTATGGCGTTCACAACTGCTGCCACCCACGAAGGTCCCTGACCTGAATTGTTTGGGTGGTCGGAATACTGGCCGATGGATTCACCCAGGTCACCTGCTTCAGGGCGCAACTGCCAATGTCGGTAAGCACGTCCGGCGATTTCGGGTCGATGTAGCCATTGGCGACACCTTTTGTCCAGTAAGGACCCGTGCATACGCCATTCTGCGGAATGCAGATGCTAGAGAGCGAATTCGGCGCCACCCAGATCGAACTCTGTCCCGCGGAGTAAATAGGTCCAGGTGATTCGGGGGTTGGCGTTGAAAAACAAATCGGCCAGCGACGGACGAGTGTAGCAGGGGAAGGCCGTGTCTCAGAGCCCCAAGAATCCGCTTGAATAGCCTGACCTCTACTTCTTTACCACCCCTATCCCCAACTCCCGCAACTGCCCCTCCGCCACCGGCGTCGGCGCCTCCACCATCAGATCTTTGGCGGCGGCAGTCTTCGGAAACGGAATCACTTCGCGCAGGCTGTCCGCCCCCGCGAGGATCATCACAATCCGGTCCAGTCCGAGCGCGATTCCGCCGTGCGGAGGCGTGCCATACTCCAACGCTTCCAGGAAGAAGCCGAAGCGGGAGCGGGCCTCTTCTTCGGTCATGCCGAGGGCGCTGAAAATTCGGCTCTGCACATCCTGCCGATGAATACGGATCGAGCCCGAGCCCAACTCCGTCCCGTTCAGCACAACGTCGTAGGCGAGCGCGCGCACCATGGCTGGATCGGATTCGAGTTTGTCCATGTCTTCATCGTGCGGCGAGGTGAAGGGATGATGCGCGGCCATCCAGCGTTTTTCGCCTTCGTCGTACTCGAACATCGGGAAATTCGTCACCCACAGGAAACGGTAGTCTTTTGCTGGGTCGCCGGTCTTCTTGAAAATGCCGTGACGGTCGGCATATTTCTGGGCCAGCGCCACGCGCAAGATTCCAGCCGAAGCGTAGATGGCAAGCTCCGCAGGTGTGACTTTGCGCTTGCCGGCGGGATGATCGTCCGCGCCGGACTGCGCAGATCCAACGACCAGCACCAGTAGGTCGTTCTCGGCGGCGCCGGCTTTCTCGCGGACTTTCGCGGCCGCTTCGGCGAATTTGTTCTCGATCCGCTTGAAGTCTTCGAACACGCGCGCGCCGCCCTTGGAAACGAACATGGGCTTGATGTCGTCGCGTTCTTTTCTCGATGACTCGCCCACGTTCGGCGTGCGAATCGCGATCACCGGAAGATCCTTATTAACTGCCAGTTGCTCGAGATCGGCGGACGTGAAGCAATCGCGCACGTCGGTGAACGCCGGCAGGCGCAAGTCCGGCTTGTCGACGCCGTATTGGCGGATGGCGTCGTCGTAGTCCATGCGCACGAAAGGTGTCTTGATCTCGTGCCCGGCGGCCTTGAAGGCGGCGGTCAGAAAGCCCTCGACCACCTCCCACACTCGCTCGGGTTGCGGATACGACATTTCAAGATCGATCTGCGTGAATTCAGGCTGGCGGTCGGCGCGCAAGTCTTCGTCGCGGAAGCAGCGGACGATCTGGAAATAGCGGTCGAAGCCGGAGATCATCAGGATCTGCTTGAACAATTGCGGCGATTGGGGCAGGGCATAGAACATTCCTGGCTGCACTCGGCTGGGGACCAGATAGTCTCTTGCGCCTTCGGGCGTGGAGCGCGTCATGAAAGGCGTTTCGATTTCGAAAAATCCAGCTGCCGAAAGATTTTCGCGAATCGCGATCGCTACTTTGTGACGCAGTTCGATATTGAACTGCATGGCGTCACGCCGCAGGTCGATATACCGATACTTCAGCCGCATCTCTTCATTCGCGAGCATCGTGTCGCTCGGTAGAAAGGGCAGTTGCTTGGAGACGTTCAGGATGCGCAGCTCTTCGGCGACCAGTTCCACTTCGCCAGTCGGAATGTTCTTGTTGATGGTGTCGGCGTCGCGCTTCTTCACCGTTCCGATCACGGCGACAACGAACTCATTGCGCAGAGTCTCCGCTTTGTCGTGGACGGCGGCGTTCAGTTCGTGGTTGAACACGACCTGGGCAATGCCGCTGCGGTCGCGCAGATCGATGAAGATGATCTGGCCGAGGTCGCGACGGCGGTTCATCCATCCCATGAGGACTGCTTTCTTGCCTGCGTCGCCGAGGCGCAGAGCCCCGCACATGTGAGTTCGCCGCAAATCGCCTAGAAAATCGAGCACTGGTTCGCCTTGTGTTTTCGGAGTCGAGAGCTGAATTGAAGATTATAAATGGAGGGAGTCAGTACCCAGTACCCAGTTGCCTCGTTGGCACGGAGTCGGAGAGGTGGTAGTTCTGGGTATACCAAATACTGGGTACTAGGTACTGGGATCCAGGTACTGGGTTTATTTTTTCGTTTGCTTGCCGTCCATAACGAGACTCCAGTTCGTGCCATCCGGCGACACTTCGAACTTGTAGGTGTAGGACGTGGGCGACACGATCTTCGTGATATAGCGGCCCTTGAAGGTTTGGGGTCCCATTTTCATTTCGTTGGTCCAGGTCCAGGTATCGCCTTCGAGAGTGCCCTTGGCGTGCACGACTTCGCCCATGCTGTTGAATTCGTCATAGGTGTAGACCTTCTCCTGCGGATCGTAGCCCATGTACGAGACGCCCGTGCCGTCTCCCATGGCGCCGCCTTTAAAGGTCGAGTGCATAACGACGAAGTAACCGCCATCCATCCACTTCGAATCTTCACTGACGGTCACTTTTCCGCCGGGACCCATGGGACCGGGCTTCACATCGCCTTCCGAGGTCCAGTTGCCGGTGAAGTAGTCCAGTTTCTTGTGTTCGGGGCCGGGCTTGGCAGCCGGCGGTTGTGCGGATGCTACTGCGATGAGCAACATGGTTGCGATGGCAATGGCCGATGCGCGCTTCATGAGATACCTCACTTGTTGTGATGTGCGCGTGAGCAAAAAAACATTTCACGCCCCGGCTGCCGATGGTAGAGCGAAGAGGAGATCAAGTCAACGAAATCGTCGGCCTTCTCAGAAGTGCAATGCAGCGATGGTCCCGCTCATGGCTCCTTTTAATCAAAATCCGTCGCGCTCCAAAGATTCGTCGTCGTCTGTTGAAACTTGAGCTTCCACTTGCCGCCGTCTTTCGCCCACGTATCGCTCATGTGGCGGTAGCGGGGACGCGCGCCCGGGATGATCAGGTTATAGGTGACGACGGCACTGTCGTCGTTGAGGCGCACGACTTGCACATCATAAACCCGCAGACCCTTAGGGACACCCTCATGGGCGGCGCCAACCAATTCGTCCTTGTCGTAGAAATCGCCATTGGTGCCGATGCCCCTGAAATCGTCGGCGACGGCTTGGCTCATGTAGGCGACATTCTTTTCCGCGAGCGCCTGGGCGAATTTGTTCTGGTTGCTGACGAGTTCCTGTTCGAACGGGGACAGTGGCAGCGGTGACATGGGTTTGGACGGCTGCGTCTGAGCAACCGCCAGGGTCGCACCAATCAGAATTGCCGACAGCATCGAGATGGTTCGCATTGTCGTCTCCAGAAAAGATGATTCTACTCTGTGACCTCTGTGTCCCTAGGGTTAAGATCAAGAGCTTGAACCACAGGGGTCACAGGGGCACACAGAGGAATTCTCTAAGTAGTCTCCGAGAGACGCTTCGCCAGTTCTCCGCGCGGGACGGTTACCTGCTCGCCCGACGCGAGATGCTTCAACGCGAACGCGTCCGCCTTCACTTCGTTCTCGCCGACGATCAGTATGTAGCGTGCGCCTATCTTGTCGGCCGCTTCGAATGATTTTTTCAGACGGAACGACTCGTCGCCGAGATCAGCCACCAGATCGTGCCGACGCAGTTCGCGTGCCAGTCGAGCCGCTTCGCGATTCATCCCCGCACCAAGGGGAGCGATGTAAACGTCCGGCGTACGAATCACCGACTCTGCCGACTCGGACAGCGACATCACCAGCCGGTCTTCGCCAATCGCAAAGCCAATTCCCGGTGCCGCCGGGCCGCCCAGCGCTTCTGAAAGGCCGTCGTAACGTCCGCCGCCCAGGATTGCGTTCTGCGCACCCAACGCTCCGTGGGTGAACTCGAATGCAGTGCGCGTGTAATAATCCAAACCTCGCACGAGGCGGTCGTTGAGCACGAATGGCACGCTGACGGCCTTCAGAATCTCCTGCACTTCCGCGAAGTGCGCGCGCGAGGCTTCACCGAGAAACTGTGAGATGCGAGGAAGTTTTTCGATGATGGGCTGGTCTTCGGGAACTTTGCAGTCGAAGACGCGCAGCGGATTGGTGACGGTGCGGCGCTGGCAGTCTGAACACATTTGTGCGGCGACCGGTTCGAGAGCCTGACGAAGGGCCTCGTTGAACTTGACGCGGTCTTCGGGCGTGCCGATGGAGTTGAGTTCGAGCGTCCAACCGGTGATGCCGACGCGGTCGAGCAGCGTCGCCAGCAACTCGAGGATTTCGGCGTCGCGTGCGGGCGACTCGCTACCTGAAGTCGACGGACCGATGACCTCGGCGCCGATCTGATAGAACTGGCGATAGCGGCCTTTCTGTGGACGCTCGCGCCGGAATTGTGGGCCGATGTAGAAGAGCTTGTTGATGCCGCGGTCCCAGAGTTTGTGCTCAATGTAAGCGCGGACTACGCCAGCAGTGTTTTCGGGGCGGAGGGTGAGGGATTGACCTTTCCAGCTCCCGCGATCTTCCCATGTGAACATCTCTTTGGCGACGATGTCGGTTTCTTCGCCGACGCCGCGAGCGAACAGGTCGGTCGACTCAAAAATCGGCGTACGGATTTCGTGAAAGTTATACGCGCGAAAGACGTCGCGCACGGCGGTCTCGACAAAATTCCACAACGCCGTGTCGGGTGGGAGCAGGTCGCGCGTTCCTCGGGGAGCTTTGATCATGTTGAACTGAGTTACGAGCCGCGGGCTACGAGTTTGAACCGGTCGGAGAATTTACGACTCTACTCTCCGCCTGTTCCTTCCGCTCGATCAAGTACGCCTTCTTGTACGCGATGTAGTTTTCCGCATAACGCAGGACCATCGCTTCGTCGTCCTTCTCCAGGCTACGGCGAAGCTTGCCGGGCGATCCCATCCAGAGGGAATTCGGCTCGACGATGGTTTTCTCCGGGATCAGGGTGCCGGCGGCGATGATCGATCCGCGGCCGATTACGGCTCCGTTCAAAATGATCGAGCCCATACCGATCAGGCAGCGGTCTTCGATCCGGCAACCGTGCAGCACTACGTTGTGGCCCACGGTGACGTAGTCGCCGACGTACACACCATACTGCTGCGTCATGCCGTGCAGCACACAACAGTCCTGAATATTCGAGTAGTGGCCGACGCGAATCTCGTGGACATCACCGCGCAGGACGGCGTTCATCCAGATGCTCGAGTGTTCGCCACAGATGACGTCGCCGATCAGTTGAGCGGAGTCGTCCACATAGCACGTCGTTGGAACCTCGGGCGTGATGCCTTTGTAGGAGCGGATCATGGGTCGATAGTCAAAATATCACGAGTGGGGAGCGATTGCAGATTGCAGAAGCCAGATTGCAGAGTGAAGCAAATCGACATCCCCTCCGGTATAAAATGCAAAGCTTATGTTCGACACTACCAAATCGCACGCTGTATGGATTGTCGTCGCACTGGTTTTGGTTTCCTTCACGTTTCCTCGGGCGGCGGCGCAGTCTTCTTCTGACGAGCTGTCTAAATTCTTCGCGCAGTATTTCGAAGAACGTCTGCGCGACGATCCCGAATTTGCTACTACGGTGGGGCGTCACGACTACGACGACCGGTGGTCCGATCTCTCGAAGCAGGGACGCGAACAACGCCGCGCGCACTTGCAGCAGACGTTCGATCGGCTGCAAAAGTTCGGGGCGCAGGGATTATCCGAGCAAGATGCTCTCAGCGTTCGGCTGCTCAGCTACGACCTCCGGACCCAACTCGACGCACTCGATCTCGAAACGTACCTGCTGCGGGTTGGACAGTTGTATGGCTCGCACACCCGCGTTTATCTGGTCGTCGACCGAATGCCAGCCTTCACGGTGAAGGATTGCGAAAACATCATTGCGCGGTTGCATGCGGTTCCAGCGTATGTGGATCAGAACATCGCGATCCTCAACGAGGCGATCGCGCGCGAATTGACGCAGCCCAAGATCGTTGCCGACCTGGTGACCGATCAGCTAAAGGCGCAGGTGGCGCAGGACGCCAGCACAACGCCCCTGCTGGAATTTCTGAAGAAGATGCCCACCAGCATTCCAGAGGCGGAGCGAGCGCGTCTTCGCAAACAGGCGACGGACGCTTTCGAAAGCGATTTTCGTCCGGCATGGCGGAAGTATCTGGACTACATGCAGACTACGTATGCGGCGCATGTCAGGCCGGAGGTCGGAATCGGAAGCTTGAAAAACGGGAAGGAAGACTACGCGATTCTCATCCGGCGACTGACGACCACCAACATGACTCCGGAAGAGATCCATAAAATCGGCGAAGCGGAAGTTTCCCGGATCGAAGGCGAGATGCTGGCGATCGCTCGGCAGACTGGCTTTAGCGGCTCGGTCAGCGAACTGGAAGTGAAGCTGGCCGATGCGCCGGAGCAGAAGTTCCATTCCAAAGACGAGATGCTTGCGTATTGCAGGAATGCGGCCAAGATTATCGAGCCGGAACTTCCGAATCAGTTCAAGCACATCCCGCTCATGTTGTATGGGATCCGGGCGATCCCGGAAGACCGCGAGCAGGCGACCGCCTCCAACGCGCAAGCGCCCGCGCCCGATGGCAGCGCGCCGGGATGGTTCAACCTTCGGGCGTATCAGCCTGAAAAGCAGGTGCGCTACGACAAGGAATCGCTGGTGCTGCACGAAGCAGTACCGGGACACATTTTTCAAAATTCGCTGGCGCGGTCGCAGAAAGGCTTGCCCGATTTTCGAAAATTCTACAGCAACAGCGCCTACGGAGAAGGATGGGCGCTGTACGCGGAATCTCTGGGATCGCAGCTCGGCGTATATAAGGATCCCTACAACCGCTTTGGGCAACTGGCCAGCGAGCGCTTTCGTGCAGCACGTCTGGTGATCGACACCGGCATTCACGCCATGGGATGGACGCGCGAGCAGGCACAGGACTACTTCCGCGCCCACGCTCCGACGCAGGCGCTTTCCGAGGTCGATCGCTACATCAGCTGGCCGGGGCAGGCGCTGTCTTACAAGTTGGGGCAGCTGAAGATTGTGGAGCTCCGGAAAAAAGCCGAGCAGCAGTTGGGCGCTAAGTTTGACGTCCGTGATTTTCACGACGTGGTGTTGCGGGATGGATCACTGCCGCTGGAACTGTTGCAGGTGCAGGTGGACAAATATATTGCGGAGAGCAAGTAAGCACTTGGTGTACGTGACTAACGTGGTCGCGGAAAGAGTCGTTTCGGAGGAGATCGCAACGGCCAAACAGAGTAGTGCAAAAACTCGACACCGGAGTTCGGGAGGGCACGGCTTCAGCCGTGCCGCTCGATGCCCACAAAACACGGGCTTCAGCCCCAGTTGGCGCGCTCGGGCGCAAAAGCGCCAGCAAATTTAGACGACTAAGCGGCACGGCTGAAGCCGTGCCCTCCCGCAAGCGTTGCGAAACGATTTTTTACCTAACGGCTAGGCCGGGTTGATTTTGCGGTACCTATGGCGCAGCCACGAATTTTCTTGCAGATGCGTTAAGATCTGTCCTCAACCCTCACCATGCCCTCAACTCAGGAGCGTCCCGAACTAGCGCGCGACCTCGGCCTCTCCCACGCCGGAGCAGTGGTCGTCGGCACCATCATTGGCAGTGGCATCTTTCTTGTTCCTGCCGAGATGATGCAAGCGGTGGGCTCGGCCCGTCTGGTTTATCTGGCCTGGATGGTGGGCGGCGTTTTGTCGTTCTTTGGCGCGCTGACCTACGCTGAGCTCGGCGCGATGAAGCCGCAAGCCGGCGGAGAATATGTCTACGTCCGCGACGCTTATGGCCCGCTCGCTGGATTTCTCTACGCCTGGACCTGGTTCCTGATCGCGAAGCCCGCATCGATCGCCACCATCACCACCGGTCTGGTTCGCATCCTCGGAACGTTCCCCGTCTTTTCTTTTTTCGCTCATCCGTTCCTGGCCCACCCTTTCACGATTAGTTACGGACAACTGGTCGCCATCGGCGCCGCCATCCTTATTTCGTGGCTGAACTATATCGGCGTGCGCAAGGCCGGAGAGTTTCAGTTCCTGTTCACGCTGCTCAAAGTCGCCACGATTCTGGGGATTGTCGCCATTAGCTTCTCGTACAGCGGTGGGACGTGGTCGAATTTTGCGACGGAGTTCATCGGCGCCAAGGGCGGCGTTGCCGGATTCTTCACCGCGCTCGTTGCCGCCCTTTGGGCGTATGACGGGTGGAATGATCTGAATATGGTGGCGGGCGAGATCCGTAATCCGCAGCGCAACGTTCCTCTGGCGCTGATCTGGGGCGTAGCGACGGTGGGACTGCTCTATATCCTCGTCAATGCCGCGGTGCAATTCGTGCTGCCAGCGGCGGCGGTGGCTGGATCGGAACGACCGGCCTCAGAGGCAGTTGCATTGGTGCTCGGACGCACCGGTGCCGGCCTGGTTTCCGCCGCGATGGCCGTATCCATGCTGGTGACTCTGAACGGCACGATCATGAGCGGAGCGCGCGTGCCCTTCGCCATGGCTCGCGACGGATACTTCTTCAAGTCCATGGCGGATGTCCATCCCCGTTTCCGAACTCCGTCGGTCGCCATCGTGGTGCAGTGCGCGCTGGCGATCGTTCTCTTGCTTTTGGTGGGGACGAATTTCCGTAAGTTCTTTTCGCTTGCGATCTTTGCCGAGTGGCTCTTTTACATGATCGCGGGCAGCACGGTTTTTGTGTTTCGCTACCGCGATCCTCAGGCCGACCGCCCCTATCGGGTGTGGGGATATCCGGTGGTTCCGGCGCTATTCGTGGGCGTTTCAGCTGCGCTGCTCTACTTTACCTTCAAAGACAATCTGCCCAATTCAGCCTATGGAACGCTCGCAATTCTGGCGGGAATTCCGGTCTTCCATTATTTTGCGAAACGCTGAAGCCCGCCTCAAACGAATTTCCCCATGTCTTCCCCGTGTCCTCCGTGACCCCTGTGGTTAGGCCCTTGACCTTCGCCGTCCCTGCAAGCACAACCGCGTTACTGAAAGGTAACAAGACAAATGTTTGTACGCAGTTGCAGGGTTACCAAAGGACAGGCGCATGCGACACGTTTACCCATGCCCAATCATCCCCTAATGTGAAGACTCCAGCCCCAAGCGCTCTCCCCAGCCTGGGTCCCCAATTTGGAGTTAAGGCATGCCTACAAACTATCGTGGATTTCAGCTCGGCCTTTTGCCCGAAAAGAAGTGGAACTGGCGGACCTTTGCGGCTAGCTATGGTCTGTTAAGTGCCTTCATTTTGCTGTTGCTGCTAATCGGGCTGCTCATGCCAGCAGAGTTGAAGACCAATCTGAACTTTCACGTGACGGAGTTGATTCCAAGGCCTTCGCTACGGCCAGAGCCTCCACCGCCGCCGAAGCCGCTGCCAGTGCATGCCAAGTTGTTGAAGCCGGCGCCTGTGTTTGAAGCTCCGAAGCTAGTTGTACCGAAAGAAATTCGCGCGCCGAAGCCACATGTGCAGGAAGTGGAAGTTCCCAAAGTGGCACTGAATAATTTCGCGCCCGCAGTTCTCAAGCCGATTCCCGGCGGAGCGCGTCCGGTATTGATTCACACTGGCGACTTTACCGGCAGCTCACAGATACCGACCGTCAACGCTCCGATTCAGAAAGTACAGACCGGCGGATTTGGCGATCCCAACGGGCTTAAGCCTAGTGACAATAGTAAGGCGAACGCGAAGTTGGTAGCTGCCGCAGCCGGCGGATTCGACATGCCAGTCGGACCAGGAAATGGTAACGGCTCCGGCGGAGCAAAAGGGATCAAGGGAACCGTCGCCAGTGCCGATTTCGGAAATGGGATTGCCACTCCGGGAAAAGGCGATGGCCGCAGCAGTGGCCGCGGAGTTCAAACGTCTGGTTTTGGTGCGCAGGAAGTCGCACAGATCAAACCCGGCAGCCAGCGAACTCTGGATACCGGTCCGGCCACGACGTCGGTTGAAATCCTCTTCAAACCGAACCCGGCTTATACCGAAGAGGCTCGCGGTCTGAAGTTGGAAGGCGAGGTACTGCTCGAAGTTTTGTTTAGCGCCAACGGAACGTTGCACGTCAACCGGGTGGTCCGCGGATTGGGCCACGGGCTCGATGAGAACGCCATCGCGGCCGCCAACAAAATGCGTTTTAAACCGGCGATGCGGAACGGAACGCCCATGGACGCCACGGCCATCGTGCACGTGGTGTTTCAGCTAGCGTACTGAATTTTTTGGAGATGAGAGTCATGCGTACTTCGAAATGGATGGTTCTGGCCCTGCTGGTCGTGATGGTCACGATGATAGTGACTACCGCGGCAGTGGCACAACAATCGGCACCCGCGCCCGCAACCCAGCAGCCTGCTTCGGCGGCACCGCAATCCGCGACGGCACCGGAAGCGCAACCGCCCGCAACGGCGAGCCAACCCATTTCCGCGACGCCTGCGCCGCCGCCCCCGGTCGCTGCGCCCTCCACCATGGATCAAGTCGTGGACCGCGTCATCGAGCGCGAGAAGGGACTCATCAAGATGATGGCCCCGCGCACGCCCGTGATCGAGACCTACGTGCAGAATCTCACGCAGGATACCCAACTCGGTCCCGTGCCCAGCGATGACCGCTATTTCCTGGGACGTATGGACCTGACCGATTCCATCGACCGCGACGACTATCTGAAAGACAAAGACCCCGGCATGGAGAAGCGCATGCTCGGCGGCTTCACCAAGATGTTCAAGTTCCAGTACACGCCGCTCGGCTTTTCCTGGATGATCTACGCCGATCGCAACGACTTCGATCGCCAGCACTATGATTTCCGCTACATCCGCCGCGAGTTCATGGGCGATGTCCGCACCCTGGTGTTCGACATTACGCCCAAGAAAGACGCGGGCCGTGGCCGTTTCCTGGGCCGCATCTGGGTCGAGGATCAGGATTTCAACATCGTCCGCCTGAACGGCACGTACACGCATCCCAAGCGCAACACCTACTACTTCCACATGGATAGCTGGCGCCTGAACCTGGTCCCCGGCTGGTGGGTTCCGACTTACATCTACAGCGAAGAAGGCGACTTCACCGCCGGCGCCAAGAACAAGATTGCGTTCAAAGCCCAGACCCGCTTGTGGGGATACAACCTGAAAACTGGCGCAGCCAACGACGAGCTGACGAATATTCGCGTCGACAGCGTGAAGGATGAAACGCCTTCTGCGCAAGACGCCTCTCCGCTCGCCGCCCAGCGCGAATGGCAACAGCAAGCTGAAGACAACGTTCTCGAACGCCTGGAGCGCTCTGGATTACTCGCGCCCGAAGGCGAGCTCGACAAAGTCCTCCAGACCGTCGTCAACAACCTTCAGATCACCAACAACATCGAGCTGCCCCGTCCGATCCGTACTCGCGTGCTGATCACTTCCCCGCTGGAAACATTCAGCGTCGGAAACACAATCGTCATCAGCCGCGGGATGATCGACGTCCTGCCCGACGAAGCCAGCCTGGCCGCTGTGCTCTCGCATGAGCTAGCGCATATCGTGCTCGGACACAACCTGGGCAGCCAGTACGCCTTCAACGACCGCATGTTGTTTTCCGACGAAGGCACTTATCAGAACCTCGGCTTCAAACACATTCCGGAAGAGGAAGCCGCCGCCGACAAGAAAGCCGTCGAGATGTTGAAGAACTCGCCCTACGCGCAGAAGCTTGACGCCGCAGGCCTGTTCATCAAAGTCTTGCAGACGCGGGCTACCCAACTGGCCGCTCTGCTGCAAGCTCACCTCGGCAACAGCATCGCCGAAAACGGCACGGTTACCCGCATGTCACAACTGGCGACTTCGGCTCCGGCGCTCGACTGGAACAAGCTCGACCAGATCGCCGCTTTGCCCCTCGGTGGACGCGTACGACTCAACGCCTGGGACAATAAAGTCGAAATGGTCAAAGCGCAGCCGGTCGCGATCACCTCAGCCCGCGACAAGATGCCCTTTGAGGTAACTCCGTTCTTTCCGCGTTTAACGCGTTTCGGCGCCAACGCACCGAACGGTGGCCCAGTTCCCGCCACCACGGCGAGCTCCGCCAACGCGACTCCTAGCCCGACCAACTAGTCGGCTCACAAGGTGAACGAAGCGCAGGCCGGGACCGGAAGCAATTCCGGGGCCCGGCCTTGTGTTTTTGGGGGCAGTTTGTGTGGAGCGGACACTCCTGTCCGCTGCCGTTGATCTTGGTAAGCGAGCGCAGATGGGGTTCTAGAACGGGAGGGCACAACTTCAGTTGTGCCACACGTTCCCCGATGAAAGCCGGCTTTAGCCGCCGAGGCCAGACAGTCAAATTCCTTTTCGATCGGCGAACGATGAGTCACTTCCCACTATTAGAGCTGCCTTTACAGGCTGCGGAAAAACTCCGATTTTGATTTTGTTTTGAAGGGGCGCGGCTTCAGCCGTGCCGTAACTGCTTCAATATCAATCCGGCTTTAGCCGCAGAGGTGTGCTGTCAGACCGTTGAACGACTTTTTCCGCGGCCTGTTTAGCCACTGACGGCCACCGCCCGCAGTGAAGATAACGTCATCTTGCCGGAGTGGGGACAACTGCACTTGGGGGATCGTTGGTGATGGGCGCTCCAATCCTGGACACGAACTTCGGCGTGTAGCCCTTTACCATTTGCAGGATGCCCGGCCGAAACTCGTTCACGAGGTTGAGACCCGCGTCGCTGCCAATCGTGGAACCAAAATTATTGAACGTCGCCGAAGTCGATCGCGCCCAATAGGGACGATAAGCAGTGTGGATCGCGACCGACGTCAGCACCCCGAGGAAATACGAAGTGTTCAGCCTCCCCCTTCCGGAGTCGTCGCGGCTGACAAAAATGCGCGAAGCTGCGTCGGAGGCCCGGCCCATAAAGCTACCGCTGGTCGAAGGATGATAACGCAGGTTCCGCTTGAGCAACGACGGATACACATACTTATCAAGAAAGGTGCTGGAGTCTTCTTGAGTAAACACCGTTTCATAGTGGGGGATAAAGCCGGGCTGTATTCCGGACGCGCCAAGTGCGCCGCCTGTTACAGGTGAGCGTGCTTCATTGACCAACGTGTGAAATCTCTCTGCTTGTGTGGGAGGCTGGACCGACGACGGGGCATCAGGAAGCGACCTCGACGTAGGTATCTCCGAGCGCGGCACTTCGGGTAAGTTTGAGTCGTAAAACGGTAATTCGTGGGGTAAGTCAGGGGAAGGCCGTGGCTGGCACAAGGCCCCGCAGGCAGCTACTAGAACGAAAGAAATGACCCGGATTGTTGCAGTTCGCGTCACATAGCCTAGCCCGGTCCCGCAAAGCGGCAAGCGCCTTTGGGCTCCTCGGCGATTTAGCTGGAAGCACAGCTGGACATTAGCACTTCACAGGCCATTGGTCTGAGCAAGAGTGCTCATCCCCGGGGGATGAGGGTCGCTTCAGGAGTCTGCAAGAAACCCCACACGGAGACGACCGTGGAGTCCCACCCTTCAAAAACGAAGGGTGGAGCACCCGGCACAACTTCAGTTGTGCGGGATTTTTCTGGGCCACCAGTTACCACGTCGTTGTCGAGGCCACCGCCCGACCTAGGGGCCGGTACCCACCTAAAGTCTTTACGCGCCGCTTCAACCGACGTATGTTGTTGCTTCGGTATGGAACGTAGCGAATACCCTTGGCTGTACCGTGCGGCTGATCGGGCTTCTGGTGAAGCCCAGCATTCGCACTTTGTTGCCTTAAGGGTACAACTCACGATTTTCTTTATTGTGGGTTTGCTTGCTGCGTTCCCGAGTTGGTTTTTGCTTGGACCGATCTGGCAAAGAGGCATTGCTGCAGCTTCCGTAATCGTATTGGCGGCTGGCCTTATCATCGTGGCGGCGGCCCGCGAACGCAGATATGACAAGCGTTGGTTTGATGCGCGGGCTGTGGCTGAGTCTGCTAAGACACTCACGTGGCGCTACATGATGCGCGTGCCGCCAAGCTTCGTCAGCGAGGCCGATTTTGCAGATCACACATTTATCGGAGAACTTCAGGCTATCAGTTCGTCACGGTCCGGAGCAGTGGCTGAGTTAGGCGGGGTCGAACAGGACAAAAAACAAATCACTTCACACATGCAGTCGGTTCGGGCCAGTTCGTTCGACGAGCGGAAGGCGTATTACCTTGCGTTCCGAGTTGCCGAGGAGCGGGATTGGTATCATGACAAATCGGCGTCCAATCGTAAGCTATCTGCTCGATGGTACTGGGGAGTCATCGCTATTCAGTTAATCGCACTTGCGATGGCGGTGCTTCGCGCAAGCGATTTTGTCCACCTGTCGTTCGCAGGTCCTCTAATGACATTGGCAGCTAGTTTCAGTGCGTGGACGCAGGCTAGACGACACGATGAACTGGGCACCACCTACTCCGTAGCGGCTAATGAGCTAACGAACCTTGAAGCTAAGGTCGAGATCTGCACATCTGATACGGAACTTCTCGCGCTCGTCGAGGATGTCGAAGAGGCGATTTCGCGAGAGCACACAATGTGGCGAGCTCGACGCAACATAGCGCCATAGGGGTACCGACATGCAGCGAGCAAGTCAGATCGACTTTGGCGCTACGACGGCCGTCCTCCCGTCTTTTTACCCATCGATATCTAGCGTCAAGACGAACTTGGCACCGGTCGACTACGTTCAATTGCTTGTGGAAGTCGAGTTCCCGCATTTCCTCCTCTCCGCCTACGATTACGAACACTCCAACAGCGAAGAGCGCCTTCGCATTGATGAATACTTGGCGCGAGCCAAGAATAGTGGGACGGTCATCCTGCTGGATAGCGGGAACTATGAGTCGTTTTGGCTAAGAGACGCCGGGTGGGTCGAAGCTTCGTTTCAACGAGTATGTCGGAGCTTGCGACCGAATTTGGCGTTCAGCTTCGATGACCAGAAACCACCAGACAATCCAGAAGGGGCTGCAATCGTCGCAATTGGCAGGGCAAGATCGGATGTCCAGGCAATACCGCAGCAAACGATAATCCCAATAGTTCACGGCCGCTCGAATCTTATGCCAGTGATAGTTGCCGACGTTGTGCGCGAGTTACGGCCTGTGATGGTCGCCGTTCCAGAACGAGAATTGGGCAACGGAATATCCGAGAGATGCCGAACAATCGCGTCTATCCGCTCTCGCCTGAACGAACTTGACTATTACTGCCCAGTACATGTGCTTGGCACCGGGAATCCTTATTCGCTCATCGCTTTCGTTCTGTCGGGGGCGGACAGCTTTGACGGTTTGGAATGGTGCCAGACCGTTGTGGAGTTCCATACAGGGCAGCTTAGCCATTTTCAGCACTGGGACTTATTTGCAACGACTAGCCCGATACCCGACACAACGGATCTGCCATACCAGCAGAAAACCCTGGCACACAACCTGGTGTTCTGGGCCGAACTGATGCGGTCCGTTCGGGGGTTTATCAGAGAAGGTGCTTCGTCACCTGTACTGGATGGAATTCTTAGTCGAATTCGACCGATATTGCCAATTCACATTCCATGACAATCAACGTGTCAATCTCGATTATTAACGAGGCTGTATTGGAGGTCGCGGCTCACCTACCAACGCGTGTGCGCAACTCTGGCAATTGGCATGGCAAGCCGGAGAGCGAACTCTGGCGCGAACTCGTCGGGGCTATCCTCGGCTCAGCGGTGTCTTTCGAGCAGGCCGTATTAGCGTTGTCAAAGCTTGATAGTGAGAACCTCACCACACCGTCGCGGGGACTAGGTCGGCAGCAGGGGAAGATCGAACAATGCTTGCGATTTGCTGGTTATCGCTTTCCTGTTTCGCGTTCACAGCAGATAGCCGCCAGTGCAACTGCGATTTATGACGGAGCGCAGACCCTGCAAAGTGTGCTGATGTCATATGTCAATGCGACAACGGCGCGCCGCGGACTGGTTGATCTGTGCCCTGGCATTGGACCAAAACAAGCGAGCCTTTTCTTGCGCAATATTGGGTACCACGATCTAGCGGTATTGGATCGCCACGTTATAGCCTATCTTCAGTACTGCCGACTAATCACCGGCGGCAATGTCGTGATCTCATCGGTGCAGCGGTACGAACTCCTAGAACGGATCGTTGTAAACGCCGCCAGCAGGCTTGGCCTAACCGTTGCAGACTTCGATTTGGCCGTTTGGATAACTGTGAGAGCTATCAGGGGGACTTGTCGTCAATGGGACTCGTAGTACTCGTTTCCGGCGGAGTTGACTCGACCGTCATATCTCTCCTAGCTGCACGTCAGAACGTTTTGACATACCCTCTGTTTGTTGACTATGGGCAACTTTGTGCAGAACGAGAATGGTCTGCTTGTTTGGCAGTCCATAAGGCGAACGAGCTGCCGACGCCAGTGCGCATGAGTCTGGCTGGCTTTGGGCAAGCAATTCCTTCTGGACTGACGCAATCGAGTTGCGACATTGTTGCAGACGCATTCTTGCCATGTCGTAATATTTTGTTAGCCGTATGTGGCGCCGCATACGCGTATAGTAAGCAAGTTGATTGTGTCGCGCTCGGCTTAATCGATGAGCCTGCCGCGATTTTCCCCGACCAAACCAGTTCGTTCATCGAGCAGGCCGAGAGGGCAGTCTCTGTTGCGACGGGCCGAGCAATCCGAATCATTGCTCCACTCCTAACTTTGACTAAGGCTGAAATCTTGGCCATAGCAGCAGACATTGGAGTGGAAGGCACGTACTCTTGTCATCGCGGAACGGCTGACCCTTGTGGCAAGTGTATCTCTTGCATCGAACGAATTCGCGCGTCAGAATGTGCATAGGGAGGAGATTTATGGGCGGCGGTGGCGGTGGGAACAGAAGTTTAACGCCAGAAGAAACAAAGAAGCTTTCTGACTTGGTGGCACGCAAGATCAGCGAAGCTGCCAAGCCGAAGAAGAATGTTTTCATATCATTTGCCGCTGAGAGCCTAGCCGAAGTTAATCTTCTTCGTGGCCAAGCAAAGAATGAGAACTCCGATATTGAGTTCAACGACTGGTCGCTCAAAGCGCCTTTCGATAGCAAGAATTCCGACTATATACGCAACGGCATTCGAGATCGAATCCGTCAGTGTTCGGTGACAATCGTCTATTTGTCCGCTGAAGCTGCTAACAGTCAGTGGGTTGATTGGGAGATCCGCGAGAGTTTACGCCTTGGCAGGGGTATTCTCGCAGTCTACAAGGGTGATAAGCCGCCGTCCCAACTACCTCCCGCGATTGGCGAAAACAAGATCAAGGTCATACCTTGGGACCAAGCCCAAATCTCCGCCGCGATAGACGAGGCATCAAAGTAGCTTGGTGCTGGGTACTCGTTTATGGGTTTGCAAACGTGGGATTCAGCAGACAGATGCGCCAACTACACTTTTGTCCATCGCCTCGCTAGAACGCGATTGACAACCAACAGCCCACAGCTAATAATCATAAAACAACTATAGCTATAGTGTGAACCGCCGCCCCCGTCGCATAGCACCCGGCCAACCACTAGCTAAGTCCTGCACGCTCTAGATTTTAGCTGTAAGCTCTTTGACATCAAGGATTTGCGCGACAGTCCCGGCGTAAAACCATGATTCCAAAAGACCGAGGGGGAGGGGGAGGTACCCAGGTGGACACCAAGAAAAAACCCACCCTCCGCACAAGCGAAAGGTGGGTAAGTTGGAAACCTGCGTCTCTAGTTCACCGTCACTGTCACCTTGGCCGACGGAATGCCGTTCGCTACGACTTCGAGCGAACTGGTTCCAGTCTCCGCCGCGGCCGGGACATCGAAGTTGGTCGATACGATAGCTGTACCGGTGGCGACTCCCATGGAGCTGTGGTCATGCGTGCGGGCGTAGAAGACGTGGCCGGTGGCTTGGTTGGTGATCCGCACCAGCGGGTAGTTGGTGGCCGTTTCAAACTCGTCCCCGAAGGCGGCGGCTTGCGACAAGCCGTTGAACTGTGTGCCGGTGATGGGGTAAGTCGAGCCGCGCGTGACGGTGCCCGGAGAAGTCGCAATCGTCGGAGCCCACGCCGGTAGATACGTGCCGGTTGGAATGTAGAGTTGAACCTGGTTGCCGGAGACGAGCGTCTGACCGGAGGGCAGGGCCATCAAGCCTCCGTAGCCGGACAACGTGAACTTCAGGTTCGTCCCGTCGAATTCGTAGAATCGTCCGAAATTGCCGGCCACCAGAACGTTGCCATTCGGGAGCAGCGAGGCGAAGGAATCCCCCGCATTGTCTCCGTTGGGGAAGTCGGGACCTACGGTCCAGATGCCCCTGCTGCCGATTCTCGGGCCAGGATGAAAGATGGCGGTGTGTCCAGGACCGCTGCCGCCGTTGGTATAAGAGCCGGTGGCGAATACGGTTCCGTCGGGACGCAGAATCGCGGGGCCAACCTCTCCCGGCGGAAAATAGCAGCCTCCGGGATACTGTATGCAACCCTGGATGTCGGTGGGCGAATGTAGATCCACGATGGTGCTGCCGGCCGTCACCCACTTCAACAGCGAGGGCACATATCTTTCGGCGTGGGGCGCAGACTTCACATCGAACGTCAGAACGGTGCCGTTCGGCATGAGGGTCCAGCCTTCTTCGGAGGCGAAATCTCTCTTGTTAGTCGAGGGAATGACGGTCCAGGTGAGCGTCGCCGGATCGAGCACGGCCAGGCTCTTGGTCAGCTTTTGGCCGACCATGAACAGTCCGTTCGGCAACACCACCGACGCGGAATCGCCGATCGTGGTCCAGCCGGTGGGAGGGGCCACCATGGTCCAGGTATTGGCTTTGGGATCATAAATCGCGCCCTTGTTCGTGAGCGTGAAAGCGCCGTTATCGTATTCGCCGCCTTCGATTAGCAAGCGGCCATCGGCCAGCACGGAGGAGGCGAACGCGTATGGCACGTAGCCGGCCGGAAGACTGGCCAGTTGCGTCCATGTTCCTTTCAGATAACTGCCGGTAATGTCGGGCGTGAGCTTGAACCAGGTAGCGCCGTTCCCCTGGAACATCACCGTGCCGTCGGTCAGCAGAAAGCTCAATCCGACGCCGGAAGGCGGCTGGTGGGTAAGGGTCTGGAGAGTTTGCGCCATCGAGATACCGGTGAGGCATATGGCAGCGATCGCAAGAAGGAATTTCTTGAGCAAGACAAACCACCTTTCATGAATCTGGGCGCCGGGCTAACTCAAAGACCTCGCGGTAGCGTCCCTGCGTGCAGCCAATCTTCGGGGGGTTCGAAGAGAGAAACTCAGCGGGGCACAATCCTATCAAATCCGCGCCCAGCGGGCAAAGACAAACGTGCTCTCGATTCAACAAAAAAGTGACAGACCGATGACATTAGCCTCGCTGTGGATTGCTAGGCTGCGAGCAGGTTGCAATCTGGAGGTACCGATGTCACGAATCCGTCTCAGCTTTCTTTTGGCCCTCGCCCTGTTCACCGCTGGCTGCGGCTACGGGTCCCACTACATGGGTGGCGGTAATGGAGCCCCCAACATTACCAGCCTCTCCCCCGCGATGGCCAACAACGGCGATCCAGCGTTTACGCTGACCGTCAACGGCAGTGGATTCGGCACCGACTCCGTCGTCTACTGGAATGGGGCTGCGCTCCCCTCTGCCTACGGCACTGGGGTTCAAGTCACGGCAACGGTTTCCGCCGCTGATGTCATGAACGCGGGCATGTTTCCGGTATATGTGCGCTCGGGCGGCAAGAACTCGAACATGATGAACTTCACCGTGCAGTAAACCTAGAAATGCGCGCGCAGATCGGGGAATCGCTCCACCACCAGCAACCGCTGGGGCGCCTGAGCCGTGGCTAGATCGTCGTGCTCAAGAATCCAGGTATTGCCGTGCGGCACGAAGACAGCGTTCAGTCCCGCCGCGAGCGCAGGGTTGATGTCGGACTTTGGACTGTTCCCGACCATCCACGTGTTGTCAGGCTGGAGCGCATACTTGGCAATCGCCGACCGGTAAGTCTGCTCGTCCTTCTCAGGAACGATCTCCACCGCCACAAAATAGTCTTTCAGTCCGGAACGTTCGACCTTCCCCGCCTGCTCCACGGGGTTGCCCTTGGTCATCAGGATGATATGGTGCCGCTCTCCAAGATAAGCAAGCGTTTCCGGAACGCCCGCCAGAATCTCCATCGGATGCTCGGCAATCTGATGGGCAAAGCTGTGGATGCGCTCGTGCAGTTCAGGTGTGACAGGATCGACCGAGAGTTTTTCGAACGTCGCGACTAGCGAGTGCGCAAAGCTGTGCAGCCCATATCCGTGCTGCACAATTGAGTCGCGCTCAACATCGTTGAGGATCTCTCGAACTTGCTCCGGCGAGTAGTCGCGATGATTCAGGAAGGAAATGAAGCGTGCGATGGCACGCTCAAAATAAACATTGTTTTCCCAGAGCGTATCATCGGCGTCGATGAGCAGAGTCTGAGCGCCATTTTGCCCGGTCATACGTCTAATAATAGCGCCTCCGGGCGGCGTCCCCGGTTTGGTAGAATTAAATGCATTCAATGAAAAATCTCGGGTTGGTGGTTGTTGTCATTCTCCTGATGTCCACTTCCAGTTCTGCTCAACATAAAAAGACCCGCAGCATGACCGGCTCGGCAGCCAAAGGTCCCGCTTCGGCGGGACTGAAAGTCGCTCCCGATCTGGACAAGCGTCTGGCCAAATTCCGCCGCGTACGCATGCCCTTCAGTCGCGCAGGTCTCACTGTGCGAGAGCAGCAGCTAGTCAAGAAGCTGGTAGAAGCATGCGGATATCTGGAGAGCATTTATTGGCGCCAGAGCGATCCGGACGGGCTGGCTTTGCACCAGTCGCTGGAGTCGAGCACGAGTCCACGCGATGTCAAACTGCGTACCTACCTGAAGCTGAATGCTTCCCGCTTCGATCTGATCGACGAAAACAAGCCGTTCGTCGGCTCCGAGCCCATGCCATTGGGGCGCGGATTTTATCCGGAAGGGCTCACGCGCGAGCAGGTCGAGCAGTACGTCAAGGATCATCCCGATCAGAAGGCCGCGATTTACGACCAGTTCACTGTCGTTCGTTGGAAAGATAGAAAGCTGGAGGCGGTTCCCTACCATATTTTTTACCGCTCATTTTTGGAACCGGCGGCGAGAGCTCTGCGCGATGCGGCCAAGCTGAGCGATGACCCGGCGTTCGCGAAATTTCTTGAACTCAGAGCCGATGCGCTGCTCAGCGACGATTACTTTCCCAGCGACCTGGCCTGGCTGGATTTGAAGAATCCGAAGGTCGACATTATTTTTGCGCCCTACGAAACTTACATGGACAGCCTGCTGGGCGTAAAAGGTTCCTACGGGGCGGCAGTGATGGTGCGCAATGAGCGCGAGAGCAAGAAGCTGGAGCTCTTTCAGAAATACGTTGCCGACATTCAGGATGCGTTGCCCCTGGCTCCGGAAGACCGTCCGTCGAAGCGTGGGTTGGAGACTCCGATGGAAGTAATGGACACGCCGTTCCGGACGGGCGATCTTACGCACGGCTATCAGGCCGTGGCCGACAATCTGCCGAACGATCCGCGCGTGCACGAGCAAAAAGGCAGCAAGAAGCTTTTCTTCAAGAACTTCATGGACGCGCGCGTGAACTATGTCATTCTGCCCGTCGCGCGCAAGCTACTGGAACCGGCGCAGGCCGCCAAAGTCAGCGGTGAAGGCTATCTGCACAGCACGATTATGCATGAAATCTGTCATGGACTGGGCCCGGCATTCGCGCGAACGGCGGCGGGCAAAGTCAGCATCCGTGAAGCCATCGGCCACCAGTTCAGCGGATTGGAAGAAGCCAAAGCCGACGTGTGCGGAATGTTCAGCTTGAAGTGGCTCGTCGATCACGGCGCGCTGCCCAAAGAAAAGCTGCAAGAGTTCTATGCGTCATACGTCGGCGGAATCTTCCGCACCGTGCGCTTCGGGACCGCCGAGGCTCACGGACAGGCGGAGATGATGGAGTTCAACTATCTCTCGGAACGAGGCGCGATTCGACGAAATCCTTCCGGCCGCTACGAGATTGACTACGAGAAAATTCCCGGTGCTCTGGCAGACCTCGCGAAAGAACTACTGGAGATCGAAGCCACCGGAGATCGCGACCGCGCCGAAAACTGGTTTAAGAAGTATGGGCAGATGCCGGAACAGTTGAAGACTGCTTTGAAAGCGGCGTCGGATGTGCCGGTGGATGTGGATCCGGTGTTTGAGTTTGCGGAGAGGGTGAAGTAGAACTGCTTCCGGCCACGAGCTTCGGGCTGCGAGTAAACTTGTTTCTGGCGGACAGATCGTGGTTTTGGAAATTGGCCGATGCTTAGCAGCGATTTTCTCGCCCACTTCAAGCGCGCTACGGAAACGAAGTGGCGCGACCAACAAATCAATCCCACTCTATATGGGTTTCAGTTCCAGCAGGGCACGCGTTGGAACCCAGGCCTGCCCGATGCAGAAATCGCAGATTACGAGGATATCCTGGGAGTTCGATTCCCCGATGATTTCAGATCCTTTCTCCGAGAGATGAACGGAACCGACATTCCAACACTGAACATTTATGGCTACAACGGCGAACCGGTTCGTCAGTTGGTGGGCGTTTACGCTTATCCAAGGGACATAGAACTTGTGAAACGAAGGATGGAGGAAGTGAGCGAATGGCGTCCGGAGCTAGCCGCTACAATGGCAGAACAAGGCTTCGACCTTGCCGCCGAAGCGGACCTAGCCCCAATTTACATACATCGCTTTGTGGTTTGTACATCAAACCTCAGCAGCAGCTCTGTGTTGTCTATCAACGACGGATCGGATGCCATCGTTTATGGAAACTCGCTGAAGGAGTATCTGGAAAACGAGTTTCTGATGGATTCGCGTTAGGGTAAGACTCAATTGCTGCTGAGCACTTGCATACCCCTCCGTTCGCCCGCAATGACAGTTCATCACCCGGTGTTTGAGTTTGCGGAGAGGGTGAAGTAACGCTTCGGGGCGCATTGAAAATGAAAGAGTAGTAAATGTGAACAGCCCCAGTCGGCTTCTGCCGATCACTGCAGATAGTCTGAGCTGAACTTTTGCACGAATAAGAGCATCTGGTGAACTTGATCGGCGTCGTATTTAGCAAACTGCCCATGCGCAGCGTCGTTCCGCAAGTTTGCCCACGATGTGACTTGCTTCTGCACTAATGGGCCGTAGGTTCCGGCCTTTCCTAGGGCAATGTTAAGTGGGTCGATAGTAAGCGGCTTGCCAACGGAACTTGAAGTAGAGATTCCGTTGCGGGTCGCAAGGGTTCGAAGTGAGTCTTCGAGAACCGCGCCCAGCATGACGGCTGCCGCATCCTTATATCCCTCATTGAGAAGGTATTCGGCCATATCGAGAAAGCTCGCAAAGACCTCCGCTCGGACCAGCAGACGAAAATCCTCGAGCATTCCTCTGTCTACATCGCTCTTTATTCCTTTCAGTATTCCGGTTAGCTCGGATACGTGCTCATAATAGTTCGAGTGCATTGAAGCAAAGTCTTTGGTTGCAAGTACTCGATCGAGATTCTTTTGATATTGACTGTCGGCGCCATAAAGGCGACGAATGAGTTGTCCGCCGCGAGAAGCTACTGATTGCAACTCCTCTATACGATCGGGACCAAGTTGCGATCCCGAACGTGAGGCGTCACGGGATAAACCCTGGGCTATTCGAACTAAATCGTCGATTTCACTCCGGATCCGATCATCAACTCTCGCCATTAGTACCTATCCTTGCCCCCTGGTGTGTTAGGCGCTGGTGCAGAGGTGCGCAGCAGCGAGTATCCCGCTTTCGAGCCGCGGCCTAGGTCTCCAATCACACCCACTCCACGCGCGGCATCATCGGAATAATCCCCGCTTTGTGTCCCATATCCAGCAGCCGCCGGACGGCTTCGCGGCCGTCGTCGCCGTAGTCGAGGGTGCGTTCGTTGACGTACATGCCGACGAATTTGTCGGCGAGTTGGGTGTCGAGGTCTCGAGCGAATTGCATGGCGTAGGAGAGAGCTTCTTCGCGGTGTTCGATGGCGTATTGGATGCTGTCGCGCAGTGCCTGGGAAACGCTGGCGATGGTTTCGGAGCCAAGAGATCGGCGGATCGCATTTCCACCCAGCGGCAGGGGCAGGCCAGTTATTTTCTGCCACCACTTGCCGAGATCGACAACACGCTGTAGTCCAGCCTTGCCATAAGTCAACTGGCCTTCGTGGATGATCAGTCCGGCTTCGTACTTGCCCTCAAGAACCTGCGGAATGATCTGGTCGAAGGGCACGACTTCGACTTCGATGCCCGGCGCGAAGAGCATCAGGGCCAGATAGGCGGTGGTCAGCTTGCCGGGCACGGCAATTTTGATCTTCTTGATTTCAGTCTGCGTGAACGGACGCGGGGAGACGATCATCGGACCGTAGCCGTCGCCCACGCTGCCGCCGCAGGACATCAGGGCGTAGCTGTCCTGAATGTAGGGGTAAGCGTGGAAGGAAACGGCCGTCACGTCGTAGACACCTTCCTGCGCTTTTTGATTCAGCGTTTCGATGTCGCATAGCGTGTGGTTAAAGCGCAGGCCGGGCACGCGGACTTTGTTCGTGGCGAGGCCATAAAACATGAAGGCGTCGTCGGAGTCCGGGCTGTGGGCCACGTTGATATCGCGAACGGGAGCGGAAACGGTACTCATAAACTCAATTCTATAGGCAACGGAGGATTAGCAGAAATTCATGGTAGAGACGTGGATTGCTTCGTCTCCGCCGGCAGTGGGCGCGCGCGGTGCGAAGGGAGACGCGGCAAGCCGCGTCTCTACTCAGCTGTCTAGGCTGGCGAAAAGCGGCTGTTCCAGCGGGCGGCAAATCCCGCGGCCAACGCGACCTTGATTATTTCCGCGAAAACGAACCAATAAAGGCCCCATTTGAACGCCTGCGACACTGAGTGAGTCAAAGCGAATAACCATCCCAGACCGCCTGCGAATAGAATCACTTCGCCTGCTGTGCCGGCCAGCGTTGCCCATCCGATGCGGCGCGAGGTGTGCTCGTAGATCCATCCGGTGGCGAATGCTACCAGCGGGTACGCCATAAGGAAACCGCCGGTGGGTCCTAGAATTTGCGCGATGCCGTGCAAGCCCAGCGGCGAGGGGCTGAACACAGGCAAACCGGACGCTCCTTCTACAAGATAAAGAGCAAGTGCTGCGAAGCCCCGGCGCGATCCCAATAGGAGTCCGACGAGCAGGACTCCGAAGTTCTGCATGGTCAGAGGGACCGGCGTGAATGGCAGAGGTACCGTCAGGCGCGCACACAGGGCCACGACCAGACTGGCACCAATTACGATGCCGGCCTGCTTGGCCCACTCCACCGCTCGGCTCGGCCGTTCGAGCACTTGCGTTGCTACTCTTGCCATTGTGAATCCCTTCCGCGTGGCGAATCAGACCCCGGTGGGAGGCTGATTATGGTCGTCGAGTTGCGGCTTCGGACTGCTGGCAGGGCGCTTCATCTGATGCCTCACCTGGACATACAGCAGCATTGCCACCATCACGACCACCACCGCACTGGCTCCAAGGATCAGAAACCACCAGAGCATCCGCACAGCAAATTAGGATAGCAGAAGCCCGCTCGAGAAAACTGTTCCAGCCGCGAAGGTCACTTGGATTTTTTCTCCGCCATCGTCTTGCGGCGCTGCGCTTGCGTCGCCACCACGCGCTCCAACCGATTCCGGGCGAACTTCGATCCGGTGGCCACCTTCTCGATGTTGCGAAAGAGGTCGGGATTGCTCATCTTTTGGCGAATGTCTTTCAGAAATGGATAAATCTTGGCAAAAATGAAAAACATCTCGCCGCTGATGCCGGGCTGCAGAAAAAGGTCTTCGTTCACGGCCCCGTGCAGCACGAGCGAAGCGCCCATATCCCAATAGCCCCCAACCTGGCGCAGCCAGGCGTTTTCCTGGCCAGGAAACGCGTTCGCAACCTTCACGAAGTCGTCGGCGTTGGCAGGCCAGAATTCAACCGTCCACCAGTGCCTCGCCTTGCGCATCTCGGCCTCGCGGCGCAGATCGTAGAGTTGCATGATCACTTGCGCGTCCTGTGCAGTCGCCTTTTTCGCCATCTATCGCCTCGTGTTCCAGTTGTCTATACGGCCTGTGGAGCGCCGGCTACGCCTTCCACCGCGCGCTCGTAGTCACACTCTTTATTCGGACACGCGATCACCGGGCCGTCCTTCCGCAGGCGCTCGACCAGGTACTCGTGGCCGCAATCAGGACACTTCTCGGGAATCGGCTTCGCGGCTGAAGTGAACTTGCACTTCGGATACCGTGAGCATCCGTAGAATGTGTTTCCCTTCCGCGCGCGCTTTTCGACCAGTTCGCCTTCTCCGCACAGCGGACATTTCACACCGATGAAATTCTGCTTCACATACTTGCACTCAGGATATCCGCTGCACGACGTGAACTCGCCGAACCGGCCGTGACGGATGATCAGATTGCGTCCGCAGTCCGGACACTTCTCATCGAGCGGGATATCGGGCACGCGCTTTCCCTGGTCGAGACGCCGGGTAGTCTTGCAATCGGGATACCCGGTACAGGCCATGAACTGGCCGAAGCGTCCACGCTTCAGCACCATGATGCGAC
>Ga0137409_10000921_pt1 | contig 32342 bp, 23 predicted proteins | sample CZODoug1_16funga_FD_122059 | JGI IMG/M metagenome (GOLD analysis project Ga0137409, IMG submission 122059) | Vadose zone soil fungal communities from Angelo Coast Range Reserve, California, USA - CZODoug1_16fungal (Hybrid Assembly) | ecosystem: Environmental > Terrestrial > Soil > Vadose zone... | reverse complement strand
TATGCCGAGCCACCGCGTATCCGTCGACTGGACCTCAAGATCGGTCAGTGGCTGCCGGACCTGGCCGTCGAGGCACCGAAAGATCGGAAGGCTCAGGGCATCTTGGCGGTCCTGGCCCGTGACGGCTATGTCATGGTGCTCAGTGCTTTGGCCAAGGTGGCCAACGACGCCAACCAAGAAAAACCCGTGAGCGACTACCAGGTGACGTCCTTCCGCGACGGCAAGGTCACGCCGCGTTGGTCGAAGTCCTTCCCCGCGTCTGCGGAACGGCCTGGACCCGGCGTCTATCTTTTGGCGGCCCGTAGGCCTGACTATGCGGCCTCTGGATTGAATCACCTTGCCTGGCTCGACGACACCCTGCTGGTCTGCCCCGAGGCCGTGCATCCGATCCTTTGCCTCAACCCGGACACCGGCACCAAGATCTGGCAACTTGACCGGCCATGGGAGTTCGAGCGCGGCTTCATCGGTCCCAGCGTGTGGTCGCATTACCTTGGACGCTTTCGTCTTGACCAGACCTTCCACGATAATCCCAAGGAGACCGCCCGCGCGCGCCAGGGTTTCGACAAACAATTCACCTGTGCCATGATTGGTGGCCCGGTGGTTGTGCCAATCAGCCCCGAAAACAAAATAGACGAGTGCCGGTTTTTCCTAGCCGTCTCGAAGGGGCCTACTGGTCATCTGAGTGGCTATGTTTCCGATTGCATCTTGTACGAGTTCAATAAACAGGGCGAGCCCATGTCGCTCTTGAAAATGCCGCAGATGGTGAGCGGGTCTCAGGTTCAACTCTTAAAGGCTGGCATTGCTTGGAAGTGACAGAACCAGTCCTTTTTCAAGGTTCTGCCCTCGCCGCGCCAAAGGGGATTCGGCATGGGTCCCGGTGGGCCGGACCTGCTCACGCGCATGCCTTGGTTTCGACAGCTAGCGCCGGCCCATCCCGATGGTTGGCTGGTCGCGGACCGCAGCGGCGACCCATTGGCATTCAGCGAATCTTACGCTTTCTGCCTCCCTACGGGCGGCTACGTCGGTCATCAGAACAAATCGATCTACCACTTCCCTCTGACCGCCCTCAACCTGGAGACTGGAGTCGATAATTCTCTGCTATTGCATGTGCCGTTCAAAGGCGAATTGCCGAGGCCCAAGACGAATTACAGTGAGGGCCAATCGGCTGACGGCAAGCAAGTCGCCTACTCTCAGCACCACGCCGCTGGGAAAGACTCCAACATCTCCGTAGCGGATGTGGAAACCGCCAAGTCCGTGAAAGTGACTGAGCACACTGGCGAGCAGCACTACACCGTTAACGACTTCTCACCCGACGGAAAGCACCTCCTCATCACCTCCGACGCCGCCAACGGCTACTCCAACGTAGGCCTGCTCGATATCGCCACCAAGAAAATCGACTGGCTCACCCACGACAAATGGGAAATCGACGGCCGCCACTTCACTCCCGACGGCAGGTCCGTCTTGTGGGAAGCCAACGTCGACGGCAACACCGACATCTACGTCCACAACCTAACCACCGGCAAAACGCATTCCCTGCCCCTACCCAAAGGCGTGAACTCCCCCGGCGGCGCGGCAACAGCGTTCTCTCACGATGGCAACCGCATGCTCTACTACCACAACGGCCCCAACGCGCCGAATGATTTGTGGATTTACGAAACGACATCCTATTCAAATAGAGCGCCAGACATGGCCACAGGCAAGTCGATCCCCGTCACCCACTCCCTGGTTGCCGGCGTCAAAAGCGACGACATGGTCGAGCCGCAGCTAGTCCACTACCCCAGCCGCGATGGCAAGTGGCAGATTTCGGCCTTCGTCTACGTGCCCTATAACATCCCACGCAACGCCAAGAACCCAGCTATCGTCTACGTCCACGGCGGCCCGACTTCGCAGACGGTGAACTCTTTCAACCGCATCGTGCAGTACATGGTCAATCAGGGATACCTGGTCATCGCCCCCAACTACCGCGGGTCTACGGGATACGGCAAAGAGTTCCAGGAAGCGAACTTCAAAGACATGGGCGGCGGCGATCTCCAAGACACCCTGGCCGCAGCCGACTGGATTCAGAAAACAGGCTACGTCGATCCCAAAAAGCTAATCATCATGGGCGCCAGCTACGGCGGCTACATGAGCATGATGGCCGTCACCAAAGCCCCCGAAATCTGGGCCGCAGGTGTGCCCATCGTCCCGTTCGTCAACTGGTTCACCGAAATCGAAAACGAGGACCCATCGCTACAGCAATGGGACCTGGCCACCATGGGCGATCCGAAAAAAGAAGAAGACAAGGCGCTACTCCACGACCGCTCGCCCATCTTCTTCGTCGACAAAATCAAAGCCCCCCTGTTCCTGTTAGCCGGTGGCCACGACCCCCGCTGTCCCAAATCCGAAGCCCAACAGGTAGCCGACGCCATCAAGAAAAACGGCGGTGAAGCCGACCTCAAGATTTACGAAAACGAAGGCCACGGCTTCGCCCGCGTCGAGAACCAAATCGACGCCTACCGCCGCGTAGCTGAATTTCTGAAAGCCAAAGTCCCGCCGCAGGATTGCAGCTGCGCGGTGGAACCATAAGACTTAGGATGTTGCCGTGATGGAATTACGAACTGCATCGAGCCGGAAGAACCGAAAGGCGATCAGACCGAGCCCGATGTCATACCCGACATGAAGTAACATGCCAAGGTAGAGCGACCCCGTGCCGATCGCAGCAATATGAAACCCCACCCCAAATAACGCAACGCTAAGGGCGGGCCCCCAACCTTGCATTGCGTGGGCTACGCCAAAAGCAATGGAGCAGATGGCAACGGAGAGAACAACCGACCCAGTCACACTCAGTACTAAGGCGTACGCGACACCGCGATAAACGACTTCCTCCGCTACGCCAGCAGCAACCGATACCATCACCCAAAGCTTTACCTCATCGTCATATTCTGGCAGGGACCTTCGCATTCTGGAAAGCTTCTCGCGCTTGGCCTTGGGTAAAGAAGCGCTGATCCTATACAAGATCAACAGCATATACAAAAACACGGCGCCCGAAGCGAGGGGGTTAGGGTAACTCGAAGGAAAGAGCAGAATATGGTAGTAACCTGCGGTCAAGAGAGCGATGGCCAGGCCCGCCACCTGAAAAATGATCGCCACAGCGAGACGATGACGCTTCGGACGAAGAGGTTGCTTGTTTTTGATATGAAAATACGAATAGATACCCGCGCTTGGCATTAACACGAAAACAAAAAGCAGCAACGGCAACGCTGCGAAATTCCGCAGACTGGAAAGGTAGGTCAAGAATCCGAATTTACTCATTCGTTATCTCAGCAGGAACCCAGAGTTCCTGTGGTCGCGGGCGCCCCGCCCGAGTGGTCCTCAGGGTTTAAGCCTTTCCATGGCCTTTACCAACCCGGGGATGGTGAACTGCTTAGCCTCCACATGCACCGGCAACCCAAGCTCCCGCAAAGTACCCGAAGTGACGGTCCCAATCGATGCCAGCCGAAGCCCCTTGCGGACGGCAGCCTGCGCGGTGCGCGCGCCAACCAGAGCAACAAAGTTGCGGGCCATGGACGAACTGGTGAACGTCGCGATGGTCGGGCAGAGCTTGGGGTTCCGCAAAGCCTTCCGCAGGCGCACGCGGGAGGACTTGGGCACGACAGTTTCGTAGGCCTCGACAACGTCGACTGTGGCGCCAGCCTTGCGCAACTCACGAGGAATCACATCCCGCGCCACCCGAGCGCGGGCAAGCAGGACCCGCTTCCCCGCCACGCGCTGGTGGAGGCTCTTCACAACCGACTCGGCTACATAGTGTTTCGGAACAACATGCACCTTCAGCCCCTGGGCCTCAATCGCTTTTTTCGTGGCCGGACCGATGGCGGCAATCTTCAGGTGCTTGAGCCGCGAGGCAGACAGGCGCAGCTTCCGAATCCGCTCCCAAACGGCCTCGACACCGTTGACGCTGGTCAGAATGAGCCAGTCGTAATTTTGAATATTGACCAGCGCTTCATCCAGCGGCCGGTAAGACCGGGGCTTGCGGATTTCGATAAACGGAATCTCCAGAACTCTCGCGCCAAGGGCCTTGACTTGCTCGGAAAGAGCGCTAGCCTGATGTTTGGCCCGCCCTATAAGGATTCGTTGACCTGTCAGCGGTAAGCGCTTGGTTTCACTGGTCTTACCAGCCGACATCATTTCGTGCTAATCCCCGAGCTGTACACCGCCTCAAGAATCGCGCTCCCGCCGCGCTTCAGCAGCACCTGCCCAACGGTCTCGCCGAGCTTCAGGGGATCGCTTCCGGACTGAGACTCGCGAAGCACGCTGCTCCCGTCGGGATGGGCTACCACTGCCTGTAACCGCAAAGAGCCGCCGTCGCCCATTTCGGCAAACGCCCCAATCGGCACCTGACACCCGCCTCCCATGGCATTCAGCAGCGCCCGCTCGCATGTGGTTGTAGCGCGGGCCGCAGGGTCGTCGAGAAAAGCCAAATGCTGCCTGGTCGCCGCGTCGCCTTCCCTGATTTCAATGCCGAGCGCCCCCTGCCCCGCAGCCGGGCACATGGCATCCGCCGGGATAATCTGCCGCACCAACGCGGTCAAGCCCAGCCGGTTCACCCCGGCCGCAGCCAGAATGATGGCGGCATACTCTCCCGCCTCTAGCTTGCGTAGCCGCGTATCGACGTTGCCCCGCAAGGGATGAATATCGAGGTCCGGCCTTAAAACCATCAACTGGGCTTGCCGCCGCAAACTGCTCGTGCCAACCCGCGCCCCCGGCGGGAGGCCTTCAATCGAGGCAAATTGGGCGGAAAGAAACGCATCCAGCGGATCTTCGCGCTTAGGAATGGCGGCGATCTCAAAACCAGGGGGCAGCTCAGTCGGCAAGTCTTTCAACGAATGCACCGCCAGGTCCACTTCGCCCGCAGCTAAGGCTTCCTCAATCTCCTTGGTAAACATCCCCTTCGTTCCAACTTTGGCAAGGGCCACATCGGTAATCTTGTCGCCAGTGGTCTGAATAATCTGAATGTCGACCGTGTGTCCCTGCTCCCGCAATAGTGCGCAAATGTGATTGGATTGCCACAAAGCCAGTTTCGAGCCGCGAGAGCCAATGCGTAGATGCGCCATTTAGCTCGGATCTCCGGAACCGGAACTGGGCGGCTTCGTTTCAGCCTCGTCGAATTTCTGCTCATCCAGTTTCTGGTCGTCCAACTTGAACATCCTGCGAACCAGGTCGGAGACCGTCGCCGATTGCGGATCGCGCGCCGCAGTTTTGAGCGTGGTAATCGGCATATGGAGAATCTTTTTCACGATACCTTGGGTCAGCGCATCCAGCGCCTGCTCTTGCTCCGCCGAAAGCTTGCCCAAGCGTCCGCGTACCCGGTCAATCTCAGCCTGCCGAATAGTCTCAAACTGGTCTTGCAAACTGACAATCATCGGCACCACATCGCGCGTCCGCTGCCGCTGCACGTAGGCCTCGACCTCGAAGTCGACAATGCGCTCCGCGCGCTCCGCTTCCTTGCCGCGGTCGGCTAGGTGCGCCGAAACAGCCTGCTGCAAATCGTCGATGTCGTAAACGAAAATTCCTTCAATGTCATTGAGTTCGGGGTCGACATCGCGGGGCACGGCAATATCGATGAAGAACATTGGCTTGTTCTTCCGGCGAGCCATGAAGCGTTCGCCGTGCTCGCGCCGGAAAATCGCATGCGGCGCGCCTGTGGAACTGATGACGATATCGGCGCGGTCTACGTTGTCGTAAAGATCATCAAAGCGAATGGTTTTTCCGTTGAACTTTTCCGCGATTGCGACAGCTCGGTCATAGGTCCGATTCGAAACCAGAATCGAACTAGCCCCCTGCGAAACCAAGTGCCGCGCCGCGAGCTCGATCATCTTCCCCGCGCCAATGAGGTACACACTCTTCCCGCGCAACGACCCGAAGATTTTCTTAGCGAGTTCCACGGCGACCGAGGCGATGGAAACCGACGAACTCCCCACCGCGGTCTCCGTCCGTACTTTCTTAGCCACCGCAAACGCCCGCGAAATCAGCGGATCCAGGTTGCTCTGCACCGAACCCACGCCGCGCGCAATTGTGTAGGCGTCTTTGACTTGACCCAAAATCTGCGGCTCGCCCACCACCATCGAATCCAGGCTGGATGCCACGCGGAACAAGTGCCGAATCGCTTCCCTCTCGCGGAACTCGTAGAGGTGTGGCTCAAAGTCCCGCGGATTCACCCGAAAATATTCGTGCAGGAAACCACGCAGATCGACCGCTTCCCCTGGAGCGGAAGTCAGCAGCTCCACCCGGTTACAGGTCGAAATGATCAGCCCTTCCTGAATGCCAGGATGCCGCGCCAGAAGCTGGTGCGCCTCGGGCAGGCGAGATTCGGGGATCGCAAGTCGCTCGCGCACTTCGACGGGCGCGGTCTTGTGGTTAATCCCGATGAGTTGCAGCATCATGACTGTACGAACCCGTGAACCGCGCTGAAATAGTTGGCAACCCACGCCACAATCGCCACCACAAACGCCGCCGCCGCTAGGTACGCCGCCCGGCGCCCGCGCCAGCCCGAATTCCAACGCGTGTACACCAAAATCAGATAAACCAGCCACATCAAAACCGACAAAACCACCTTCGAATCCTTGAAATACGCCGGGCCAACACTGGCCTGCGCAATCACAGAACCCGCCACCAGGCCCAACGTCATAAACGGAAAGCCCAGGAGCAGCGAACGATAGCCCAGTTCGTCGATCACACCCAGCGACGGCAGGTTGGTCAGAATGCCGGCGCCGTTCTTTGCCTTAAGGTTTCTCTCCTGGAGGAGGTAGAGGATGCTGGCGCCAAAGCTAAGAAACAGCGCCGCGTAGCCGATGAAGATGAACCCTATGTGGATGCCTAGCCAGCTCCGGCGCACCCCTTCCGAGGCGCCCAGAAAGGGCTGCTGGCCGCTCGATGCCACGAACGTCAGCAAAAACACAATTGGGAAGGCCACGATCCCGGGCGACAAGGTCCGGTAAAACGCGTAGGCGATCATGAAAACGGCCATGATTACCAGGGCCAGAAGCGACTCCGAGTTGTGAATCGAAGCGGTCAAGAGCTGCCGGCTCAGCAGGCCTTCCTCGGCCAGAGCCACAAATTGGAAGACCATTCCCAGGCTCATGCTGGGTAAAGCAATTTTGCGCAGAAATTCGTGCCCCCGCACCACCGCGACGAGCGCGTAGAGCAGACCCACGGCGTAGAAGATGACCGCGACGCGCAACCAGAGAACCGGCATATCTTAAATTATCAGTTACGGATACCTGGCATGCCAGTGGGCAGGCCGTTACCTTCGATTATATGAGGCATGGGTGGCCCTGTGCGCTACCCACAAGTGCCAGTCAATTTGGGGCTAGAAAGGGGTGTTCTGGGTCAGATTGGATTCGAGGAGTTGATCGAAATTCAGGGAAGCCTCGGGAGCACTCTCTGTGTTGATTGCTAAATATAGCTGCTGATGGAGGTTGTGACGTTAGGTCATGCGCGACATGTCCTCCCATCGGCACAAGTCCGCGATTTCGGGCAGACGGTCGGCGACATGATCCATTTCGTAGATCTCCAAGGACTGGATCTCGCCATTTCTTCCCCACAAAATCAAGCCTGACTTTGTCTTATCCGGATACACAGCGAGAGCGTCAGAGAGCATTTCTGAAGGGCCAGAAACATCCGCCTGGAAATCGACGCTAGCGCAACCGCACTCACACCGACCGACTACCTGGAGCACCGATACTGGTTTGGTCCGATAGGTCGTAACATCGCGCACAGCAGCATGGTCTAAGAGCCATTCGACGAGCACAGTCTCGCGCGGCGAAATGGCTCGTGCAGCTATGCTTCGACCCATCTTCAACTCCTCAATCCGTATTCGCATCGCGCAGCTGCTGCGACGCTGTCTCCGAGCTGACCGGCGAAAAGTAAACCTCTTTGAAGGTGTAGGACTTAGCTGTTGCCTTGATCACCGGCAAAATCTCGATATGCCAATGGTAGTCATCATCCAGCGTCTTCCAATACCCCAACGTTCCCGAGCTATGCAAAGTATTCGGGGCGGTGTGCAGCACCAGATGAAACTGCTCTGTAATGGTCCGGATCCGCCGCAAAGTCCTACGCAGCAAAGCCGCCAGATCCATGAGGCCGGCGTTGCGAGCCAAAGCGGCACGCTCGTAAGCAGCATCGTGGGCCCGGGGGAGGATCCAGGTCTCATAAGGCACACGCGGTGCGTAGGGACAGAGCGCGATGAAATCCCCGCGGACCTCGACAATCCGCTGGTTCTGCCGAATCTCCTGGTTGAGGATGTCGCAGAAAACGCAGCGCTCCTTAGTGGCGAAATAGTCGCGTCCAGCCCGAAGCTCATACAACACGCGCCGCGGCACAAACGTAGTTGCGGTCAACTGCGAGTGCGGGTGTTCGAATTCCTGTGCAGCCCCGCTGCCGTGATTCTTGAACATGCTGATGTACTTGAAGCGCTGGTCGCGTTTCAGATCCTGCATCCGCTGCGCGGCCAGGATCAGAAAGCGTTCGATTTCCGTGTCCCTGACGCTCCAAAGGTGCCCATCGTGGCGTGGGTTCTCGACCAGGACTTCATGCGCGCCAGTCGGAGACATGCGGTCATAAATCCCGTCCCCGCGCCGTGTCGGCTCACCTTCAATGCGGTAAAGCGGGTGCGGATGCACAAAAGCCCGCGCGGAAAACGGCGCGCCATCGAATCCCGGAAGCGAGGAGACGATCTGCGTCGTAGCCGGTGCGTCAACGCAGAAGCGGCAGAAAGGCTCGGGACGCGGCCCAACCGCCGGAACGTCATCACCGGTAATCACCCACGAGCGCGTAAGAGGATCTTTGCGTAATTCCATGACTGCTTAGGAAAGCATCTTACAGACGGCGAGTCAAATTCCGCGCCGCCCGAACTCATGTAGGGACAGGCGCCCCGCCTGTTCAGTGGAGCGCAGCTCCGCTCAGCAAGGCTTGCACCACGAACCGCGCCTGCCTTCACCAATCTTCCGGCTGTTATAATCCGCGCACACGTTGGCATTCGCTTTCAAGCAATGAATGAACAATCCACGCCGCTGATGCGGCAGTACGCTGCCGTCAAGAAAGAGCACCCCAACGCTCTGGTTTTCTTCCGTCTCGGCGACTTTTACGAGATGTTCTTCGAAGACGCCATCGTCGGCGCGCGCGAACTCCAAATTACCCTCACCTCGCGAAATAAAGAAAAGGGCGAGAAGATCCCAATGTGCGGCATCCCCTACCACGCCGCCGAGGGCTACATCGCCAAGCTCATTCGCAAGGGCTTCAAGGTCGCTCTGTGCGAGCAAATGGAAGATCCGAAGCAGACGAAAACACTTGTCCGGCGCGAAGTGACACGCGTCATCACGCCGGGGACGGCGGCTGAAATAGCGGCTCCTGCGGAAGAGAGCAATTTCCTTGCGGCCGTTACCGAGAGCAGCGGCGCAGTGGGATTTGCCGCCCTTGAACTTTCAACAGGCGAATTTCGCGCAACAGAGTTTCGCGGCGACGACGCAGCCCGGCGAGTGTTAGAAGAAATGCAGCAGTTACGGCCGAAAGAAGTGCTATTCGCGAGTTCGATGCCCCTGTTCGCGGCGGCGGGGCGAGCATCCCTGCTGAATCCCGCCGCGACTGCCGGCGAAACGAACGCAACACACTGGGAACGCCCAGCCTGGGCCGAGACTCCGCTCGACGACTGGATCTTCTCGCCCGACCATGCCGTCCCCCTGCTCGAAAATCACTTCGGCGTTCTTTCCCTGGAAGGTTTTGGGTTATCAGGCAGGCAGTCCGCCTCAGCGGCCGCGGGCGCCATCCTCCACTACGTCCGCACCACACAACGCGGGACTCTACATCACGTCGACCGCATCGGCTTCTTCGAGCGGCAAGACTGCCTGGTACTGGACGCGGTCACAGTTCGCAACCTCGAACTAGTCGAACCTCTGTTCAGCGGCGAAGACGGGGGCATCACCCTTTTCCGTTCACTGGATGCCACGACGACTCCGATGGGCAAGCGCCTTCTCCGCGCCTGGATGCTGCGCCCCTCGCTAGACCGCGCCGAAATCCAAGCCCGTCTCGACGCCGTCGAAGCCTGGTCGCGAGACACAATCGTGCGCGAAGACCTCCGCCGGCCCTTGCAGAACGTCCTCGATCTGGAACGTCTGCTGAGCCGCGTAACCCTCGAGACCGCCAATCCGCGAGACCTGCTCAGCATGGCAGCTTCCCTTGCCCAATTGCCGGTTGTGCGAGGCGCGTTGGCGAAACTGAGCGCGCCACGAATTCAGGCTCTGAACACTGCCATCGACGAACTAACCGACCTTCGCCACAGGATCGAACAAACCCTCGCCGACGAACCCCCTCTGACCCTGGCTGACGGCAGCGTCATCCGCCAGGGCGTCGACGCTCAATTGGATGAGCTACGCGATCTTCGCCACAACAGCCGCCAATACATCGCCCAGATCGAACAGCGCGAACGTGAGCGCACGAAAATCGGATCACTTAAGGTCAAGTTCAATTCCGTGTTCGGCTATTACCTGGAAGTGTCGAAGCCCAACCTCCATCTGGTTCCCGCCGACTACGAGCGCAAGCAGACTCTGGTCAACGCCGAACGCTTCACCACTCCGGAATTGAAAGAATACGAGTCCAAAGTCCTCGACGCCCAGGAACGCATCGTAGAAATCGAGCGCCGACTGTTCCAGGAATTGCGCACGACCATCGCAGCAGAAGCAAAACGCATCCGCCAAACCACCCGCGCCCTCGCGGAGACCGACGTCCTCTCCTCCTTCGCTCATGTAGCCGCCATGCGAGGCTACGCCCGCCCGCAATTTGACGATTCAGGCGACCTGGAAGTTCGCCAGGGCCGCCATCCGGTCATCGAAGGTCATTCGGCCATCGGCGAACGCTTCGTCCCCAACGATTTGTTTCTGAACCGGGCCACGCACGCGATCCTAGTCCTCACAGGCCCCAACATGGGCGGCAAGAGCACGTATCTCCGCCAGACGGCTCTGCTCGTCATTCTCGCCCAGATGGGCTCTTTCGTCCCCGCGCAAAGCATGCGCCTCAGCCTCGTCGACCGCATCTTCACCCGCATCGGCGCCAGCGACAATCTTGCCCGCGGACGTTCCACCTTCATGGTCGAGATGACGGAGACAGCAGCGATTCTAAACACCGCCTCCCCGCAGTCTTTAATCTTGCTAGACGAGGTCGGCCGCGGAACCTCTACCTATGACGGCCTGGCGATCGCTTGGGCAGCCGTCGAATACCTGCATCGCCGCACTCGCGCCAAGACGCTATTCGCCACCCACTACTTTGAGCTGACCGAACTCGCCGAGACTCTCTCCGGCGTGAAGAACTTCCACGTGGCCGTCAGAGAAACAGGTGGCGACGTTGTCTTCCTTCGCAAAGTGGAACCCGGCGCGGCAGACCAAAGTTACGGCATTGAGGTGGCAAAGTTGGCGGGCCTTCCGACAGAAGTAATCTCCCGGGCGCGCGAAGTCCTGGCCGAACACGAAAACGCCGAGCGCACAGCAACCGGCCGCTTGGGCTCGGGCGACACCCCGCCATTACCAAGGCAACTCACAATCTTCACACCCCTTTCGCACGAAGTTCTCGACCGCCTCCGCGACGTCGATCTCAACCGCCTCACCCCGCTCGAAGCGATGAATCTGCTGGCAGAACTCAAAAAGCAGATCCACTAGCATGGCTCCGAATAACATGCCCCCGAAACGCGAGAATCTCGGCGACAACTTCGTAATCGGCTTCGAGGGCCAGGTGATGACGCCCGCCATAGGAAAGCTCTTGGCGCGCATCCAGCCCGCCGGAGTCATTCTCTTCCGGCGCAACATTGAGTCCGCCGAGCAGACGTGGGAGCTTCTCAGGGAGTGTCAGCGCCATGTCGCGGCACCGCTGTTCACTTGCGTTGACATGGAAGGCGGCACCGTCGACCGCCTGCGCGACGTATTTGGACCGTCCCCGTCCGCGGCTAGCGTTTTTGAAACTGCCGACCGCAACCTGTTTCGCCTTCATGGGAAAGTGATCGGCGCGGCCTGCCGCGCCCTGGGCTTCAGTGTGAACTTTGCTCCGACGCTCGACTTGGCGTTGCCGCCTTCCCTGCCGGTTCTGCAATCGCGCGTCGTGTCCGCGAATCCGCGTCACGTTGCATCCTATGCGAGGGCGTTCCTGCACGGCCTGGCGGACTCCCGAGTCCTCGGTTGCGGCAAACACTTCCCCGGTTTGGGCGAAGTTCCTCTGGATACGCACAAGGACTTGCCCGTCGTCGAAAAGACGATGCGGCGTCTGCTGGCCGAGGACGTCGAGCCCTATCGAACGTTGCGCAAAGACTTGCCGTTTGTCATGGTGTGCCATGCGATTTACTCCGCGGCAACCCACGATCAGGTGCCGGCTTCGCTATCGAAGAAATGGATGACCGAGGTCTTGCGCAAAAAGCTCGGCTACACAGGTTTGGCAATCACCGACGACATGGAGATGGGTGCACTCCAGAAGGCAGGCCCCATGGAACACGCAGCGGTGCAGGCGGTTCGCGCCGGTGCGGATCTTTTGCTCATCTGCCACAGCGAAGAACAAGTCAGCCGAGCTTGCGAGGCCGTCGCGAATGAACGCAATCGCGACCGCCGTTTCGCGGAGCGGCTTCGTGAATCGGGCGCGCGAGTGGCCCGTCACAAAAAGAAGTTCGCGAAGATCCTTGCGGCGACCTCGTTTACCCGCCCTACAGCGGCCAAGGTAGAGAAGCAATCTCGTGCGCTCTGGGAGTTTGGAGAGAGCATACGGCTGGGAACCTTTGCGCGTGAGGAACACCGATGATCGTCGCCGGCGTCATGAGCGGAACCTCAGCCGACGGTATTAACGTCGCTCTCGTGCGCGTCGCCGAAGCACCCTCCAACGCCCGGAACGCGCCGGGTGTGTCGTTCCGTCTTCTGGGTCACGCGGAGTTTCCTTACCCCAAACCCGTTCGCCGCGAAGTATTGCGGCTCATGAACGCTCCTGCTGCTCGGGTCGCCGATCTCGCGCGACTGAATTTCCTCCTCGGCGAACTCTACGCGCAAGCTGTGTTCGCCGCTCAGAAGAAATTTCACGTAGCCGCAGACTTGGTCGGATGCCACGGCCAGACCCTCTATCACCAAGGCGTTCCCGAGGCCTATCTAGGCCACAAGCTGGCAGTGACCTGGCAGACGGGAGAAGGCGCGGTGGTTTCGCGGCGCTTGGGCGTCCCTGTAGTTTCGGATTTTCGCGTGGCGGACATGGCGGCCGGTGGCAAAGGCGCGCCTCTCGTTCCGTTTCTAGACTACATGCTGTTCCGGCATGCCAACAAGGGCAGGATCGCCCAAAACATCGGTGGAATCGCCAACTCGACTGCCATCCCGGCGGGAGGCTCGCAGAAAAACGTAATCGCCTTCGACACCGGCCCGGGAAACATGGTGCTCGATGCGCTGGCGGAGCGACTTCTCCACAAGTCCTACGATCGTGACGGCCGCACCGCCGCGATGGGAACCGTGTTGGAAGCGGTGCTGAAGAACAGTCTCACTGCCCCCTTCTTCCTGGCTAAACCGCCCAAAACTGCCGGCCGCGAGGAGTTCGGCAGAGAATTTGCCGCTGAGTTCTTACGCGCCTGCGGTCGTGCCAGCAAGCAAGACATTTTGGCGACGGCCACTGCGCTCACGTCCCACTCGATTGCCAAGGCAATCAAGAACTTCATTCCGCTCAAGAAGGGCGTTTACCGCGAACTCATCGTCTCCGGTGGTGGTCTAAAGAACGCCACGCTGATGGCCATGCTAGTCAACGCCGTCGCGCCTCTCGGTCTGCAAGTCCGCGCTTCCGACGAACTGGGGTTGCCCTCGGAAGCAAAAGAGGCCGCCGCCTTCGCCCTGCTCGCGTACGAGACATGGCACAAGCGCCCCTCGAATGTTCCCTCCGCCACCGGCGCAAGGAATCCCGCAGTGCTGGGGAAAATCTCCTATGCGTAACCGAGAATCTGCGAGAGTCTTCACGCAGAGTGTTCTCGCCACCGTCTGCGCCCTTCTCCTCGTCTGCAGCTTGTCGTGCTCGCACCGCCCCGACCCCCATACGCTCGTGATGATCATCGAGAGCAGTCCGACCAACCTCGACCCTCGCGTCGGTACCGACGGCCCCTCCGAACGCATCTACGAACTCATCTTTGACGCGCTCCTACGCCGCGACGAACACTTCAACGTGCAGCCGGGCCTCGCCGAGCGCTGGGAAGCCCCCGATCCACTCAGCTACGTCTTCCATCTGCGCCACGGCGTCCGCTTCCACGATGGCAGTCCTCTCACATCTCGCGACGTAAAGTGGACCTTCGATTCCCTTCTACAAGGCAAAATTCCGACCACGAAAACGGCTACCTACAAATACGTCGCCGCAATTGAAGCCCCCGACGAATACACAGTCGTGTTCCGCCTGAAAGAACCATTCGCCACTCTCCCCTGGAACGTTTCGGAAGGCTCAATCGGAATCGTTCCCTACGGCAGCGGCCCAGAAATAGGCGCGAAGCCGATCGGCTCAGGCCCTTTCCGCTTCGTCAGCGCGGCCCAGGATCAAGACGTCGTAGTCGCCCGCAACGACGACTACTGGGGAGAAAAGCCAAAACTCTCCGCAGTCCGCTTCCTCGTCGTCCCCGACGAGACCACCCGCGCACTCGAACTCCGCAAAGGTAGCGCCGACGTGGCCAGCAACGCCTTCTCCGCCGATGTCGCTGCCGTCCTCGCCCAGGACAGGAATCTCGAAGTCCTCCGCGCCCCAGGGACGATCTACGCCTACGCGGCCTTCAACTTGCGCGACCCAATCCTGCAAGACGTTCGTGTGCGTCAGGCCATCGCCTACACTATCGACCGGCGTCCGCTCATCGAATCGCTCTGGCGCAATCAAGTCCGCCCCGCCGATAGCATCCTGCCCCCCCAAAGCTGGGCCTACTCCAGCGATGTTCCTCATTACGAACACGATCTTGCAAAAGCCACTCAACTCCTCGACGCCGCAGGGTATCCATTGCACAAAGGCGTGCGCTTCCCGCTGACCATGAAGACCTCCACCGACGCCACAACTCGCCTCATGGCCGCGGTCCTGCAACAACAACTCGCCGAAGCCGGCATCGCTCTCGAAATCCGCAGCTTCGAACCCGCCACCTTCTTGGCGGACGTGTCCAAAGGTGCGTTCCAGTTCTACTCCCTGCGCTGGATCGGCGGAAACCAGGACCCCGACATGTTTGAGGCCGTTTTCCACTCCTCAAAATTCCCGCCCAACGGCGCCAACCGCGGCCGCTATTCCAACCCGCGTGCGGATGCACTCATCGACGAAGGCCGCCGCACCCTCGATCCCGCACGCCGCAAAGCCATCTACGCCGAACTGCAAACCATCCTCGCCACCGACCTCCCCTATATCCATCTCTGGTACCTGGACAACGTAGTGGTCCACACACGCCGCGTCCGCGGCCTGACGCTCAACCCCTCCGGCAACTACAACTTCCTCGAAACCGTCGACCTCGCTCCCTAGCATAGTTTTGTCATCACACGGTTTGTCATCCCGAAAAGTAGTCTGTCATCCCGACCGAAGCGGATGCTCAGCGAAGCGAGCATCCGCGAAGTGGAGGGACCTGCTGTACCTTTTCGACCCGACAGCGCCACCGGCAAGTCCAAAATTACGCTTGTCATCCCGACCAACGGGAGGGATCTGCAGTTCGGTTTTCGCTAGGGGCTACGAGAATCCTCTGCGTGTTACCATCGCACTTTCCGCCAGCGAATTTCAGGAGCACTCTTTGCGCATTCTTTTCATCGGCGACATCTTCGGCCGTCCCGGCCGCACCATCGTTCGCAAGCATTTGAAGAAGTTAGTCGCCGACCACGCCATCGACCTGACGGTAGCCAACGGCGAAAACTCCGCCGCAGGCTTCGGCATCACCGGAGCTCTGGCCGAAGAACTCTTCGATATTGGCATCGACGTTATCACCACCGGCAACCACATCTGGGACAAGCGCGAAATCCTGGAATACTTCGAGATGGCTAGCGGCAATCCGCACAGCCCCGCGCGCCGTGTGCTGCGTCCCGGCAACTTCCCTCCCAAAATGCCCGGCTGGGGACTGTATGAAGGCGCAACCTCAGCTGGCATCGCTTACGCAGTGATGAACCTCCAAGGCCGCGTCTTCATGAGCTCCAATGATGACCCGTTCCGCAAAGCCGACGAACTCCTGCAAAAAACCACGGCCAAAGTCATCCTGCTCGACTTCCACGCAGAAACTACCTCGGAAAAAATCGCCCTGGGATGGTATTTAGATGGCCGGGTCACAGCCGTGCTCGGCACGCACACCCACATCCCCACCGCCGACGAACGCATCCTGCCCAAAGGAACCGCTTTCCAGTGTGACGTCGGCATGACCGGCCCCTACGACAGCGTGATTGGCGTGAAAAAGGAACTCGTAATCGAAAAGTTCCTGAACAACATGCCAGTTCGTTTCGAACCCGCCGAAGGCGATGTGCGCCTCTGCGCGGTGGTGATCGACTGCGACGAGACCACAGGCCACGCCCGCTCAATCGAGCGCGTCATGGTCAAGGAGTAACCGCTAAGCTCCTGTGGGCTAAGCTCGTGTGGCGCGGACACTCTTGTCCGCGTGGTCTTGCTTGAAGCCCAAGCTCTGGTTTCGGCTTAACTTAAAGAACAGCACCCAACCCAGTTGTAATCGAAGGTGCTAGCACTCGCGTAAAATCGAACGAACGGTCCCTACCCCAGTTACAATCTTCTCAATAGCACACCAGGCAAACATGAGGCTGATTGCGCCCATTTTCGCGGTACTGCTCACGGCAGCGGCGTATGCCGACGAGACCCCAGTGATAACCCAGCCTTGCGCCGCCAGCCAGACCGGATGCGAAATCTCCAAACAAGATCAAAAGCGCGCCAAGAAGATCTTCGAGAAAGGCCTGAAGTATCAGCGCGAGCACCGCAACCAGGAAGCCTTTGAGGCTTTCGAACACGCCGACCAGCTAGTTCCCCACGACGTCAATTACTCCACCGCCAAGGAACTCCTCCGCCAACGACGCATCACCGACCACCTTCGCCTCGGCAACCAGAACCTCACCGACCATCATCCAGTCGAGGCCCTCGCCGAATTCCGCACCGCCATTCAACTCGACCCCACTAACGAATTCGCCCTTCAGCGCCTGAAAGACATGCTCGGAGACTGGACCCCGCCGGTCGCAGTCACCACCCGCGTCGACAACAGCGCCGACCCGGTAAAACTACAACCCGCCTCCGGCGAACAAGTGTTCCATTATCGCGGAGACTCGCGCGGCCTCCTGACCCAGATCGCTCAACAGTTCGGCCTCGCCATTACTGTGGACGACTCCGTCCAATCCCGCTCCGTCGTATTCAACGTCGACAAGGCCGACTTCTACACCGCGATGCAGGCCGCCTGCGACCTCACAAAAGCTTTCTGGACTCCCCTCGAAGAAAAGCAGATTCTGGTCGCCCAGGAAAGCCCGGAAAATCGCCGCGCCTTCGAACGCATGGCCTATCGCACCTTCTACGTTTCCGGCGCCAACGCCCCGCAGGACCTCAACGACATTTCCAATCTTCTGCGCAACCTGTTTGATGTTCGCTTTGTCAGCGTGCAGGCGGCGTCCTCCACCATCACCGTGCGCGCACCCTCTCGGATCCTCGAAGCCGCCACGCGTCTGCTCGCGGGCGTCGATCAGGGGAAGCCGCAGGTCCTCCTCGATGTGAAGGTCTACGCCATCGACCACACCTTCGTCCGCAAGCTCGGCCTGAGCATTCCCAATCAATTTCAGGTCTTCAATATCCCCGCCGCAGCGCTGGCTGCCTTGGGTGGCCAGAATATCCAGGACCTGATCAACCAGTTGATCGCCAATGGCGGCATCAACCAGGCCAGTCAAACGGCGATTTCCGCCCTGCTGGCTCAGCAAGCTAATCAGCAGAATTCCATTTTTTCGCAGCCGGTCGCGACTTTTGGCGGCGGCAAAACCTTTTTTGGAGTTGCCCTGGGCACAGTCGAGGGGCAGCTCTCACTCAACGAGTCGGACGTAACCAGCCTGGAACACGTGACCATGCGCGCCAGTCAAGGCAACGAAGCCAAGTTCCTGCTCGGTTCACGCATCCCCATCTTGAACGCGCAATTCGCGCCGGTCTTTAACACGCCCGCCATCGCCCAGGTGATCGGCAACAACTCCTTCCAGGCGCCGTTCCCTTCATTCACCTATGAAGACATCGGCTTGGCCGTAAAAGCGAAGCCCACGATCCATACCAATGGCGACGTAAGCCTGGACCTGGATTTAAGCATCAAGGCCCTGGCGGGCCAAAGTTTGAACGGAGTCCCGGTCCTGTCGAATCGCGCCTACAAAGGCCAGATCACGGTGCAAGACGGCCAAGCCGCGGTAGTCGCAGGTTTCATTACCTTATCGGAACAAGGCACCAGCGATGGAATTCCGGCCTTTGGCCAGATTCCTTTGCTGCGAAAGGCCACTTCCAACAACGAACGTGACGAAACGCAGAACGAACTCCTCGTAGTGGTGACGCCCCACATCGTCAAGAACAGCGAGCGGGACTCCGCCGCCGAGATCTGGCTCTCGCCGGCACACTAACGAAAGCCTTCGGGCGGCGCAGCGCTTCCAGCGCTGCGATTCCGCCTGCAGGAAAACCGCGACTTTAGTCGCCGAAGTGTACAAACCTACTTCCCTTCCTTCGAGTGGAAATCCAGAATTTCCGTCATCACGCTGTCGGGCACTCCCGATAGATTCCCAATCTTGCGTCCATTAATAAAGAACGTCGGCGTGCTGGTAACTTCCGCGGAATTCCCCAAATCAATCGACTTCTGCACACGCCCGTCGGTTGCCGGCAAAGCTGCGCAGGTAGCGATATCCGCGCCTTTCACGCCAGCCCCATCGGCCATGGCAGTCAACTTCTCCTCGGCATTCGAAGCCGTAATCTGACCTTGCGCTTCGAAAGTTTCCCCAACAAACTTCCAAAACGCATCGGGCTTGTTCGCCTGCGCAATGCAGTCCGCGTAGCTCGCGGCCTTCCGAGCCCAATCGTGCACGGCCAAAGGAAAATTCTGGAACACAAATTTCACGTCGGGATGCGCCGCCAACAGCTTCTCGATCGCCGGTTGCGCATCTTTGCAGTGCGGACACTGAAAATCGCTGAACTCCACAATCGTGACCGCCGCCCCAGCCGGACCCTTGCTGGGACCCTTCGCACCCGCGTCCAATATCTTCCGCGCAGGCGCGTAAGGCTTCTCACCAAACGGAATCACATCTCCCACGATGACGTGCGTACCGTCAGGAGCAATCAGCAGGCGATAGAAATTGGGCGTCTGGTCCTTCTGCGCCACTGTCACATCGGCCTCCGCCAACCCATACGCCGACTCCTGAATCTTGAGGATCTTCCAGGTTGTCCCCGGGTCGTAGCCAAACGTATAGCGCATGAACCCGTTGACCGTGTCCTCGGATGGCAGCAGAACTGCCTTCGTTTGGGCCGTCGAGGGAATGGGTGTGACCGCGAAAATGAATGCGAGAACCAGAGTGCGCATGAAGAACCTTTCTGGAGTTTTAGTGTTCGTTGCCAACTTCGAACAGTCTATCCGACCCGTTCCGACCAATATCGACGAATCGCCATTTATCCACGATTGTCATTCCGACCGGGGGGAGGAATCTGCTCGTCGTCGCCTTCGCTCCTCAGTATGACAAGACAATCCGCTGCCCTACGCTTCCGGCCTCGCAGCAATCGGAAACCGCCGCCCCATCCCAAACGCCTTGCCTGAAATCTTCAGCCCGGGAGAAGCCTGCTGTCGTTTGTATTCCGCCCCATCGACCATGCGTACTACCCTTCGCACGAGGCTCAGCTCAAACCCGCGTTCCGAAGCTATCTGCTCCGGAGCCTTACTGTCCTCAACATAGTCCTCCAGAATCGCGTCCAGCACCTCATACGGAGGAAGACTGTCCGTATCCTTCTGGTCAGGCCGCAACTCGGCCGACGGAGGCTTCTCGAGCGTAGCGAGCGGAATCACCGGACGCTGCGAGTTCACGTAGCGGCTCAGCCGGTACACCATCGTCTTCTGCACGTCGGAAATGACGGCCAGTCCACCCGCCATATCCCCATACAGCGTGCAATAACCAACGCCCAGCTCTGACTTGTTTCCGGTGCTCAGTACGATCGCGCCAAACTTGTTGGAGAGCGCCATGAGCACCATGCCCCGCGCACGCGACTGAATATTCTCTTCCGTAGCATCAGCCTGCTTCCCGGCGAAGACGTCCTGCAAAACCCCGCGGCAAGCGTCATAAATTTCGTTGATGGAAATGAGCTCAAAACGAATCCCCAGATTCTCAGCCAATTCGCGCGCATCGTCGATGCTTCCCTGTGATGAATAGGGCCCCGGCATGCCCACGCCAATGACGTTCTCAGGCCCCAAAGCCTCCGTCGCGATGGCAGCCGTAAGGGCCGAGTCAACACCACCGCTCAGGCCGATAATCACTTGCTTAAATCCGCATTTGCGAACGTAGTCGCGCGTGCCAAGAACCAAAGCGCCGTAAGCGCTCGCTTCCTCACTCGCGTCCGCTCCCCCGCCTGCCGAGGAGGCGTGAAGATCGCCAACCAGCGTTTCCGAATCGAAAAAAACCAAGTCCTCTTCGAACGAGAACGCCTGCGCGATGACCTTGCCATCCGGGCCCAGGGCAAAGCTCGCACCGTCAAACACCAGGCTGTCATTGCCCCCAACCTGATTGACCATGGCCACAGGTACCCGATACTTGCAGGCAATCGCGGCCAGCATGTCGTGCCGCAACTCCCGTTTCCCGATCCAGAACGGAGACGCCGAAATATTCAGCATCAAATTCCCGCCCGCGGAAATTAGCTTTTCGACGGGATCGACGGAATACAGTTGCTTGCGCCAAAAGTGCTTGTCGTTCCAGGCATCCTCGCAAATCGTCAGCGCCAAATTCCGCCCGCCAAAGCAGTACGTCTGCTGGCTGCGGGCAGGCGCAAAATTTCGCGCCTCATCGAAAACGTCATAGGTCGGCAGCAGCATCTTCGACTGCAGGAAGGCCACCCGCCCGTCCTCTAAGAGCGCCGCTGAATTCAGCGCAGCCTTGCCGCTCCCCGATTCCGCCAGCGTCACCACACCGCAGACGACGGCTATTCCGCCGGTCTGCTCGGCAATTTGGCCCAGCGTCTCCCGGTTGCGCAAGATGAACGAAGGCCGCTCCACCAGATCGCGCGGCGGATACCCGCAGATAGAAAGCTCGGGAAATAACACAAGGCTGGCGCCAGCACTTCGCGCCCGCTGCGCATACTCAACAATTTTCGCCGCATTTCCGGCAAAGTCGTTAACGGTAGGGTTGATTTGGCCTAGGGCGATCTTCACGCATTTCTAGTGTAAAGGCCCGCTGGTGAGCTGCGCCAATTTCGTGGCCGAGGACTACGCTCCCGGCCTGAAGTTCGGCGGCCCCGATGGCGGTGGCGTACCAGGAGGATTCCTGGGTCGTGTGGTCGACTGACTTCCGTCCGTGGCCGGGTCGATCTCATCCTCACCTGGGCGCTTGAGCGTCGGCCGACTCATGGGAACAACAGGCTTCTTCTCCGCATCCGCCACAGCAGCCTGCGGCGCACCAAGATCCACTTCCTTCTGCGTGCGGATGATCTTCTGGCCATCAATCTTCATGGTCTTCATCTGCACCACTTCATCCCCAAGCAGCCGCACAAACTCAACATCCTTCGGCGGCTCGCCGTAAATCCACTCCTCGTATTCGGTCTCGCCGTCCTTCTCGCGAATCTTCTTTTCCGCCCGCCCCTTGGAATAGGTCACCATCTCACGGTTCATTCCGACCAGTACCTCATGCTTCTGGATCGCTTCTTTCACTTTCGGCGGCACCGTCTCCAAATAGGACTCAATCGCCGATTTGGCGTCGAAATCAAATACCGGACGCAGCAGCGTCTTCAACTCCGCCGGAGTCACTTCGGGAACGTGATGATCAAACTGCAGCTCGACATATGAACCGCGTGCGTTAGCATCCTGGTCGGTCGGAGCGATCGGCGTTTCCCCGCCCGAACCGGAGACGGTAATGCGTTGGTACCACTTCGTTTTTTTCCGCGGCCCGCCGTTGATCTCAAAAACAATGCTCTTGTCGTGAATAACAACGTTGCTAATACGAGCCTGATCTCCCGGCTTCACAGAAGGTCCAAACATCGCCAGCATCGTTTGCAAAGCCTCGCCGCTCGGCGAGACCACGCCATCGCGCAGACGCAAACCCTTCTCTCCCATGGGAAACGGCGTCCGGATGTAAACCAGCTCCGCGTTGAGCGTCCGAATCACGCTCATGCGCGTTTCTTTTGTCATGGGCGTCGTAGGCAGGGCTCGCGGCGGGGTGTCCGCAAGGCTGAATGCAGTGAACACGAGGAGAACAGTACCAGCGGCAAACAAGCGTGGCGTCATGGGACACCTCAGGAACAGCGCTGCCTGAATTATAGACCGATGCCCGCCCAGGAATGTCGCACAGAGGGTCACGCCGGGAGTTCGGCCAGCAGAGTCGGAAAGACAACCCATTTACCCGGCCGCATCGGAACGCGGCGTCGCGCTCGCCAGCGCGAGGATGACTCCGGCAAACAGCATTGTGTCCGCAAAATAATTGATCCCCACCACCTTGGCTGTGGTATCCGGTTCGGATAGCGCCAGGATCAAGACAGGTCCATAGATCACGAGGACCATCAGCAAAATCCAACCGCCGACACAGCTTGCCACGGTCCGCGTGTTCCTGTTCAGCAGAACACTTCCCCCTACAACGAGAAGAGCTGCGCCGGTCACATAGTCAATGAGCGCCCGTCCCGGAATCCAGGTCGGCATCTGTTTTTCCAACGGGACTCCGGGAAGCCCCGTCGCGTGCAGAAAGTGCTCAACGCCAAAAAATATTACGGCCATCGTGATCAATACACGGCCCACAATTATCAGCGTTTTCTTGCCTCGCCTGCGCCATCCCTCCATCGCATTTCCCGCAAGAATCCAGCCGGCGCCGCCGAACGACATCTCGCGGAAGACGATCACCCACAGAATCCTGTTCTGCCCCTGGCGCAGCGCTCCAGGAAAATGGATCATCGCGACAAACAGAAACATCATGATTCCGAACAGCAGGCCAGACCATCGCACCCCAATCTTGGTGGCAATGCTCAAGGACGCGGCGATCAGCGCGCAGCCGACGGCATATACCCAGAACCAGCGCCATGGCATGTACGCCGGCACGATGTCGATGACGAATCGTGGGCTAAACAGATGGAGCGCGCCGAAGACCGCCAGCGGGGCAGCGACACACAGATTCTTCAAGGCGACGATCTTGTCCAGGCCGCGAGCCCCGGCCACCTCCTTCTTGGCGGACAATACTCCGATCAAGAGAAGCGCGACGCCGGCGGAGCACATTGCGACCACAGTGCCAGAGAGTTGAAAGAATGTGGCGAGAATGGTCGAGTGCATAATTTCCGACTCGCTGCAAAGCTCCAGATTCTACTACCAACGTTGCCTTCGAAAGCGCCATTGGTCCCAGACATTCCAACCGGAGCCACAAAATCTCGTGCCAAGCAACGAACTCGTGCCTACTGATATTCTTCGAGCAACCCATTGCAACAGCGAATGCAAAGCAAACAGATCCATGAAACGAGTACTGCCATGTGAGCAAGGTAAGAAATAGGAAGGGCATGTCTCGAGGTGCACCCCGTACGTCCTTTCGCCCACCTCCGCAACCACCAACGCCTGCAAATTATCGATTTCTGGGGAAGATTAAGCGGCGGCGATGGCGTTCCGGACCCGGCGTAAGCCGCCGCCCGATTTTCAAAACGGTCAGAATCGCCCGTTTCCCGCGCCAGGCCTAGGGTTTTCATTGACAGCGCCGCCCGATTGTCGGAGACTCTTTGCACTAGTTTTCTTCGGTCCTTGCGCCGCCTCGTACTTCGCTTGGGAGTGACTCATGCCGCAATCGAGCAATGTGCTATCCTTCGTTCCTGTACCGAATCCGGAACCTGGACAGCGGCGGACTTCCGCCTCGCCTCCGAGATCTTCGGGAATTCCTGGCGGAATTGAAGACGAGGCCGTCCTCCGTAAAATCGCCGAAGCCGCTCTGAGCGCCACTGGCGCCGAAGGCGCTGCCCTGGCTCTACGCCGCGATGGAGCCGTGGTGTGCGTGGCGCGAGCCGGCGAAATGGCGCCTCCTATCGGCGCCCGTCTCGATGACACCTCAGGGATGTCCGGAGAGTGTCTGCGCGAAGGTCAAGCACTGCGCTGTGACGACACCGAAACCGACGCTCGCGTCGATGCCGAGGCCTGCCGTGATCTCGGACTCCGCTCCTTGGTCGTCGCCCCAATTAAGGATGGTGACAACGTAATCGGCATCCTTGAGGTCTTTTCCCCGCAACCCTCCACGTTCACCGGTCGCCACATGGACGTCCTACTCCAGCTTACGGAGTTGGTGGTCGCCGAATCCGCCGCTGAGTCGTCCGAAGTGGAATCGCCGCCCGTCGCCAAGTCCCCGCCCGAGCCGCATTTGACGGCAACGATGCCTCAACCCCGTCTGCTTCCAACCAAGGCCTCGGATGAAACGAAGGTCGTTGCCTCCGTCACGACTGCCCCTGCTCCCGCAGCCGCAAAAACCTCCCGCACCGTGGTTTCCGCAACCCAGCTACCCGCCGACGTCAACATTTCGGCCTACATGGCGGCGCATGAGAAAGCCCAGTCCCAGGGGCCTCCTCGCATTCCGAAAGTTGTCCTGGTAGGTTTGGCCACCATCATTGTCGCCTCCTTCGTGGGCTGGTACATCGGGCACAGGACTTCTTCGAGCCCTGTCACCACCGCAGCCCTACAGCCCGCCGCTCTCCTTTCCTCTCCTGCTACCTCGACCCCGACGGCAGCAACGCCTCCTGTCGGTTCCGAAGCCAAACGCTCGCCTAACACTTCCACAACAACAGGCGAAAACCAAGGTCGCTCGAAGACCGCGCACGAGTCCCTCACCGACGCTTCCACCAAGAACCGGGTTGCCGACGATTCCGTAAACGTGACCAAGCCCCTCCGCGTGGTTTCAGCCGCGCCAGCCGCCGATGCCGACACCGAGACCGCACCCGGATTGCCTGTCGCAACCGCCGACGCGAAGGCGCGTAATCCTGTCAGCGACCTCCTCAACACTCCTACCGCTCTTCCCAGCCGAGCCGCTCCCGTTTCGCAAGGGGTCGAAGGCGGAGAGCTCGAGACAAGAGTGAACGCAATCTATCCGCCGCAGGCCCGCGCCATGGGTCAACACGGCATCGTGGTCCTCGAGGCTCTGGTCGGTCCGGATGGGTCAGTGAAAGACGTGAAGGTGGTCAGCGGCCCGCCCATGTTGCGCCAGGCCGCCATGGATGCCGTGCGCCGATGGAAGTACGAACCGTTTCGGTTGAATGGCAAGCGCATCGCCGCCCAGACGCAAGTCCAGGTCGAATTCAAGCTCCAGTAGCCTGATCTCCTCCATCCGGAAGAACTCTCCCCCGCATCCATTCAGAGAACTCATGAATACTTGCCGCTGTACGGCAATGGTGCAACGTGTCCCCGCGGTCCGCGCTTCAACTTCGAGGAAGCTTGCCAATTGCTATAACCTTTTCTCTTGCCATCCCGGCTGTGGTGGAGAGTCGTACGATGGAGGCACGGGCGTCCTCGCCCGTGCGGCTTTCGGGCTTTTGGGTGCCCCGTCCTTGTCGCGTTCTTTGCGACAGGGCGGGGCTCTGGGCTCGCGCGGATCTATCAACGGGTAAGAATCATTCGACTTAGAATGCAGCAGGAGACCGCCGTTGCTCGAAGCCGCCAAAAGCCTGCTCCTAATCCTTAGCGCCCTGTTCCCCATCGTGAACCCGCTGGGTGGCAGCCCCGTCTTTCTATCGCTCACCGCAGACTACTCCCACGAGACGCGCAAAGCGCTCGCGATGCGAATCGCAAGAAACAGCTTCTTCCTGCTGGTTGGCTCGTACCTGATCGGCACCCACGTCCTGGCGTTCTTCGGCATCTCCATCCCGGTCGTCCAGGTAGGTGGAGGCCTGATAGTCACTTCCACCGGCTGGGCAATGCTCAAGCGGACAGACGACGAAGAGCGCAAGGAAGTCCGCAACGCCCAGCCACAAGATCCGTTCCGCCAGGCCTTCTACCCTTTCACGTTGCCCTTAACGGTTGGGCCGGGATCAATCTCGATCGCGATCACGCTAGGTGCCAACGCCCACCACAACGGATGGGATCCCTGGACAGTGTTGACGGCGATCGTAGGTTCCGCGCTCATGGCGGCAAGCATCTTCGTCTGCTACGGCTTCGCCGACCGCCTGGCAAGATTCCTCGGTCCCTCAGCAATGACGGTGATTATGCGACTTTCCTCGTTCCTTCTGGTCTGCATCGGCGTCCAGATTCTATGGAACGGCGTAAGCGCCTTGCTGGCCTCCTTACCAATTCATGTGCACTGAGTGCCAGGCCGCTATTCCACAAATGAGTCTGTCATCATTCCAGCAAAGCAATCAGGCATCATTCCAAAATCAGTTGGTCTTCATTCCACAATAAACTTGTCATCTGGTCCAACGGGAGGAATCTACTCTTGGAGTAACCTCTTGGGGCGAAGCTCTTGACCAAGCTCTCAGGGTAAGCATTTGGGCGGCGCAGGGCTTCAGCCATGCGATTAGGCACAGTATCTAAGCGGCTTTAGCCGCTGAGGTGAGGCATGAATCGCCCTCTACCCGTTCGCCTTCGCCACCAACACAATGGCAAGACAATAGAAGACAAACATCAAGCCGAGATACATCATGGCTTTGCTCCCAGCTCCTTTAAATTCCTTCCAGGCAAACACACCCCAAAGCGCCGCCACCATGGGCGCGGATTGCCCGATGGCGTAGGAGATCGCCACTCCCGTAAAGCTAGCCGCCACCAGGTTGAACACCATCCCCGTACCCCAGATCACTCCACCAAGCAAGCCCAAAAGATGCCCCGACATGGGCCCGCTGAAGTATCCGCTAAAATCCACCGGCTCGCCCACCAGCGGCTTCTTCATGAAATACACGTTCCAAATCGAGCACGACAGCAATGCTCCCAAAGTAAGAAACACAGCAATGCTATAAGGCCCAAGCGTATTGCCCGTCGTCATGGCATGAGCCACAAACGGCGCCCACAACCCCATCAACACGCCCGACACAACGCACGTAATAATGCTCTTCTGTGAAACCGTCCGCCCAGCGCTGGCCAGACTCCCATAGGCCTTGCCGTCCATGATCACAGCGATTACAGCGCACACAACCCCGGCCCCCAGCAATCCAACGTTCCCTCTCGATTGCAGCGCGTAACTCGACACCACACCCACCACCAGCGCAATCCCAATCGACACAGGAAACGCCACCGCCAACCCAGCCATATCGATCGCCGCCACCAGCAACAGATTCGCCAGATTAAAGATCGCCCCGCCGATCAAGGTCGAAACAATATTCGACGTATCCGCCGAATGCACATTGTTCAAAAAGCTGTTCGAATCATCAATCCCCGTGCTCCCCATCGTCAGCGCCAGAATCAGCGAAATCAGAAAAATCCCAATCGCATAATCCCAATAAAAAAGTTCGAAGCGGTAATTCTTCACACCCTTGTAAGTATTCGCCCACGAACCCCAGCAAACAGCGCTCGTGATCATCATCAACAACGCAATTTCCAAACTGTGGGGCGTAAACATGCTTTCTCCTTAGGTGGCTCTGCGAAGACTCACTTACCCTGAATTCTAGATACAAACATCCGCAACAACCGCTCCGCGTCCACGTCGACGCAAACCTTAGCATTCGGCGCTACCTTATCTAATCCCTCAATTACGTACCGGTCCCCATGCAACACATTCCGCTCAACCTCCCCATGACGATTCCCCACGGTCTCCCCCCGCGTGAACTCGCCCTTGGTCTCAACATCCACATGCATCTCCTGCACCTTCACCAAAGTCGAATCCACGGCCACAGCCACGGCAGACGGGTCGTACATGGGCGAACCGGAAGCCCCAAACTGCTCCGCCAGCCCGATCAAGAATCTGTTCACGCCGTAGATAAAGTCGTTAACCGGCCCATGCGTCTTGCCCAGTTCATCCAAATACTTGCGCGTGAACAGAGCCTTGTCGCCAACTTCCAACCCAACCATCGTCAAAGGCCACCCAGCCTGAAACACAATCTGAGCCGCTTCAGGATCGTTGTAGATGTTAGCCTCGGCCGCAGCGTTGACATTCCCACCCGTGATCGACCCGCCCATCAAGATCACTTCTTTCACCAACGGAACAATCGAGGGATCCTTCTCCACCGCCAAAGCAATATTCGTCAGCGGCCCCACCGGCACAAGCGTAATCTCATGCGGAGAAGCATGAATCAGTTGAATAATGAGATCGGGCCCATACCGTGCATCCAATTTGCATTTGCTAGGCGGCAAATCAATGTTCGCTAACCCATTCTTGCCGTGCCAAAACTCAGCAGTGATGAGTTTTTGAAAAAGAGGATGCCGCGCCCCAGCCGCCACGGGAATATCGCAACGGTTCGCCAATGACACCATCCGCAGCGCATTCTCCAGCCCCATCTCGGCCGTGACATTACCCGGCACAACAGTGATCGCGCGCACATCCAACTCCGGCGAATTCAACGCCAGCATCAACGCCAGCGCGTCATCCGTCCCCGGATCAGTGTCGAAAATAACCTTCTTGGAGGCCGCAGCAGGAGCCGCGAGGACCGCAATGAGCAGAAGGTGGGCAATCAACGGAAATGCGCGAAACCATCGAACTCGACCAGCAAACGTAAGCATCATGGCTCGCGCATTCAAACAGCGCATCAGCTTAGCTGCGCAATTTGCACCATGTCAAGGTCAAACGAACGGGATCGAAACGCTTTCGGCGTCCTCTGCCGTACAATTACAACGTGGGCGAACGCCGCTGCGCGAGTACTTCGGTAAGAATCGCTCAGCCACCGGAAAACATCCCATGCTTGTGGAGAAGCTCCAAAATCCCGACACAATCAACGGTAGTTCTGGGCATCACGCGCCCGTAACTCTCAACGGCCGCCCCCTGCGTCCCAACCGCGGCATTCCACTCAACCTCGACCGTATCCAGCAAGTCCGAGTCAACACCAGCGCCGTCGAGCGCCGAGCCCAAACGCACACTACCCGCCGCAGCGTAAAAAAAGACTTCCAAGCCGCCTGGCTCCTGCGCGCCATCACCTGCATGGACCTGACCACGCTCTCGGGAGACGACACTGACGAGCGCGTCCGCCGCCTCTGTGCCAAAGCAAGACAGCCACTCCAACACGACCTCATCAAGCAACTCAAAATCGAAAGCCTCAACATCCAAGTAGGCGCAGTCTGCGTCTACCACCGCTTCGTAGGGACCGCTCGCCGCGCTCTCGAAGGCACCAGCATCAAAGTAGCCGCCGTCTCGACGGGCTTCCCTGCCGGCCTCTCGCCCATGCAAGACCGCATCGCGGAAATCCACCGCTCGGTAGAAGCAGGCGCCCAGGAAATCGACATCGTCATCACCCGCGCATTGGTTTTCGAAGGAAAATGGCAAGAACTCTACGACGAAGTAGCCACGTTCAAGCAAGCCTGCGGCCCGGCACACATGAAGGCAATTCTCGGCACGGGCGACATCCTGACTCTCCGCAACGTAGCCCGAGCCAGCTTCACCGCCATGATGGCCGGCGCAGATTTCATCAAAACCTCCACCGGCAAAGAACCCACAAACGCGACGTTACCGGTCGGCTTAGTCATGACCCGCGCCATCCGCGAATACGCGCAAGAAACCGGCATGTCCGTGGGATTCAAACCCGCAGGCGGAATCCGCACCGCCAAACAATCCACCGAATGGCTCGCGCTAATGAAAGAAGAACTCGGCCTCCCCTGGATGAAGCCCGACCTGTTCCGCTTCGGCGCCAGCAGCCTCCTAAACGACATCGAACGCCAACTAGAACACCACGCCACGGGACGCTACTCGGCAGACTACCGCCACCCCATCGCGTAGATTGCAGTCAACTGAGGAGTTCCGCACCGGGTGCCCCACTCAAGCCTTCTTTTGGCTTGAGTGGGGTACTTGACGCAAGAAAGTACTCACGGTAGAGCGGCGCTTCAGCGCCGCGTCAAGGCCAAGAATAAGGGGCTTTAGTCCCCGAGGTAAGGGTTAACCAATGAGCATCGCTGAAAACTTTGTCACAATGGAATATGGCCCAGCCCCAGAAGACCCAAAAGACACCCTCGTCTGGCTAGACCGCCACAACCGCCGCTTCGAGCATTTCATCAACGGAACATGGCATAAGGCCTCCCAATACTTCGACACCTACGACCCCGCCACAGGCGAAAAAATCGCCTCCGTCGCCCAGGGCACCCCCGCCGACATCGACGCCGCCGTAAAAGCCGCCCGAGAAGCCTTCCCCAAATGGCAAGCCCTAACCCCACACGCGCGCGCACGTCACCTCTACGACATCGCCCGCCAAGTCCAAAAGCACTCCCGCCGCCTGGCCGTCTTAGAAACCATCGACAACGGCAAACCTATCCGCGAAAGCCGAGACCTCGACATCCCGCTGGTAGCCCGCCACTTCTACCACCACGCCGGATGGGCCCAACTGCTGCACCAAGAATTTCCCGGCTACAACGCCTGCGGAGTCATCGGCCAAATCATCCCCTGGAATTTTCCCTTGCTAATGCTGGCCTGGAAAATCGCCCCAGCCCTAGCCGCAGGCAACACGGTAGTCCTCAAGCCAGCAGAATTCACCCCGCTCACCGCGCTGGCCTTCGCCGAAATCTGCCAGGAAATCGGCCTACCCGCAGGCGTAGTCAACATCGTTACCGGAGATGGAACAACGGGAGAAGCCCTAGTCAAGCATCCCGACGTCAACAAAATCGCCTTCACCGGGTCAACAGAAGTAGGCCGCGCCATCCGTGGCGCGACGGCAGCCAGCCACAAGCGCCTCTCGCTCGAGCTAGGCGGCAAATCCCCTTTCATCGTCTTCGAAGACGCCGACCTCGACAGCGCCGTCGAAGGCCTCGTCGACGGCATCTGGCTCAATCAAGGCCAAGTCTGTTGCGCTGGATCGCGCCTCTTAATGCAGGAAAGCATCGCCGAAGTCCTAATCGGAAAAATCCGCGATCGCATGAGCACCCTCCGCGTAGGCTCTCCCCTCGATAAATCCATCGACATCGGCGCCATCGTAGCCCGCGTGCAACTCGATCGTATCCAGCGCCTGGTCGACCAAGGCGTGGCAGAAGGCGCCACGTGCTGGCAGCCGCAAACGGCCCTGCCAGCAAAAGGCCTCTTCTTCCCGCCCACGCTGCTCAGCAACGTCCACCCAACATCCATCGTCGCGCAGCAGGAAATCTTCGGCCCCGTCCTAGCCTCGATGACGTTCCGCACACCGAACGAAGCCGTCGAGCTAGCCAACAACACCGTCTATGGTTTAGCCGCCTGTGTCTGGAGCGAAAGCATCAACGTCTCCCTCCACATCGCCGCCCAGCTCAAAGCCGGCGTCGTGTGGGTCAACTGCACCAACATGCTCGACGCAGCCTGCGGCTTCGGCGGCTACCGCGAAAGCGGCTACGGACGCGAAGGCGGCAAAGAAGGCATGTTGGAATATCTGGAGCCGGCCTGGTTCCAGAACGCGCCATCATTACCGGCATCGCCCGCAACTCCAGCCGAGAACGAGACAATCTCTGCCGCACCCGCAACCGCCATCGACCGCACCGTCAAGCTCTACATCGGAGGCAAGCAAGCCCGCCCCGATTCCGGCTACAGCATGGAAGTCCGCGGCCCCAAGGGCGAACTCCTGGGCGAGGCCGGACTGGGCAACCGCAAAGACATCCGCAACGCCGTCGAAGCCGCCCGCAAAGCCTCTGGCTGGGGCAAAGCCACCGCCCACAACCGCGCCCAGGTCCTTTACTACGTCGCCGAAAATCTCTCCCAACGCCGCGATGAAATCTCCCACCGCCTGGCCGCCGCCGTAGGCAAAGCGCAAGCCGCCGCCGAGGTCACCACCAGCATCGAACGCATCTTCACCTACGCCGCCTGGGCCGACAAATACGACGGCGCAGTCCACAACCCACCGTTCCGAAACATCGCCATCGCCATGAACGAACCAGTTGGCACGGTAGGCATCGTCTGCCCGCAAGCGCACCCGCTGCTAGGTTTCATGTCGCTAGTGATGCCCGTCCTCGCCGCCGGAAACACCGCCATCGTCATTCCCTCAGAAACCTACCCGCTCATCACCGCCGACCTCTACCAACTCTTCGACACCAGCGATCTCCCCGGAGGCGCCGTCAACATCGTCACCGGCTACGCTTCTCAACTCCTGAAAACCCT
>Ga0137409_10000920_pt1 | contig 32374 bp, 26 predicted proteins | sample CZODoug1_16funga_FD_122059 | JGI IMG/M metagenome (GOLD analysis project Ga0137409, IMG submission 122059) | Vadose zone soil fungal communities from Angelo Coast Range Reserve, California, USA - CZODoug1_16fungal (Hybrid Assembly) | ecosystem: Environmental > Terrestrial > Soil > Vadose zone... | reverse complement strand
CAATACCACCGCCGGTACCGCCCAGCGTGAACGACGGCAGAATGATGGCCGGAAATCCGATGCTTTCGACAACGCGTTGAGCCTCGCGGATATCGCCGATGACTTCGCTCTTCGGAGTGGCAAGTCCGATCGCGTTCATCGCCTGTTTGAAGAGGAGGCGGTCCTCGGCCATCTTTACGGCGTCGGCTTTGGCGCCGATCATCTCGACTTTGTACTCGTCGAGCACACCGCTGTCGGAAAGTTCAACGGCAATGTTCAGCGCCGTCTGTCCTCCGACAGTCGGAAGCAGCGCGTCCGGTCTTTCGCGTTTGATGATCGCTTCAACGAATTCCTTCGTCAGCGGCTCGATGTATGTGCGCTGCGCCAGTTCGGGGTCGGTCATGATGGTCGCCGGGTTCGAATTCACGAGGACGACTTCGTATCCTTCTTCGCGCAGGGCTTTGCACGCCTGCGTGCCCGAGTAGTCGAATTCGCATGCCTGCCCGATCACAATCGGGCCGGAGCCGATGATAAGGATTTTCTTGATGTCAGTGCGTTTTGGCATCCCGCATCATGTCGAAGAATTTGCTGAACAAATAGTACGAATCATGCGGTCCGGGCGAAGCCTCGGGATGGTACTGAACGCTGAAAGCCGGAATAGAACGGTGCTCCAACCCCTCGCACGTGTTGTCGTTCAGGTTCAGGTGGGTAACATTGACGTCGTTCAGATTCAGCGTTTCCGGATCCACCGCGAAACCGTGATTCTGCGCGGTGATCTCGACCTGCTTCCGCTCGACGTTCAAGACCGGATGGTTTCCGCCGTGGTGACCGAACTTGAGCTTGTATGTTCTGCCTCCAAGCGCGAGGCCAAAAATCTGGTGTCCCAGGCAGATTCCGAAAAACGGCTTCCTGCCCAGCAGGTGCCGGACATTCCTGATCGCGTAGTCCACTGCTTCCGGATCCCCTGGTCCGTTGGAGAGGAAGATCCCATCCGGTTTCAGAGCGAGGACATCTTCAGCCGTCGTCGTCGATGGCACTACGGTAACGCGCGCGCCGCAGCGCGTGAGATTTCGCAGGATGTGGGATTTGATTCCGAAGTCGTAGGCGACTACATGAAACGGCGAGGGTTCAAATTCAGCCAGCCTGGAAAACTCGATGAAGTTGACGTTCTTGTCCGTATTCTCGTACGGCTTCTCGACCGTGACCTTGCTGGCGAGATCCCACCCGACCATCTCCGGAGCCTTCTGAACCTTTTTCAGGAGGGAGGTTTCGTTGTGGTCGACAAGCGACACGACGCCGCGCATCGAACCCTTCAACCGGATGTGACGCACCAGCGCCCGCGTATCGATATCCGAAATGGCCGGTATGCGGTTCTTCGTCAGGTAGCTCTCGAGGGTCTCGGTCGTCCGCCAGTTGCTGGGCATTGGCGACAGGTGGCGGACGATGAAAGCTTCGAGGAAAGGCTTCCTCGATTCGACGTCTTCGGGATTGATGCCGGTATTGCCGATGAGCGGATAGGTCATCGTAACGATCTGACCGGCATAGGACGGGTCGGTAAGAATTTCCTGGTAGCCCGTCATCGAAGTATTGAAAACGACTTCACCCACGGCCTCGCCTTCAAAGCCGTGTCCGTTGCCTCGAAAAACACGCCCGTCTTCGAGCAGCAACGTCGCCTGTCTTTTCATTCTGACGTCATCAATCCAAAGTTCCCATCTTGCTTACGGGCCAATACCTCCAAACGGCTTTACCGTAGATGTACTTCTCGGGTACGAGTCCCCACATGCGGCTGTCGTTGGACTGGTTCCGGTGATCGCCGAGAACGTAATAATGTCCCGGCTCGACATAAACGGGCGGGTAGGTTCGGTGATCGATGAATTCAGGATTGATGTACTGTTCGTCGAGGGGTTTGTCGTTAACATAAATGACTCCCCGCCGGACTTCGACGACGTCACCCGGCATTCCGATGACGCGCTTGATGTAGGACTTTGTAGGATCCAGCGGATACCAGAAAACCACGATGTCCTTGCGGGCGATTTTCTCAATCCTGTAGACGAATTTGTTAACGAAGATGCGTTCCTGATCGACCAGCTCCGGCAGCATGCTGGTCCCTTCGACTTTGACTGGCTGGTAGAGGAACACGACGATCATGATCGCCGTGCCGATCGCGAAGAATACGTCGCGGGCCCAGCCGCGAATTTCGCCGACCACGTTTGACAGTGTTCGACTTTCGGTCTCGCTCGGCGAGACTTGCTCAACTTCGGGCTCTGTTGTCATGAGTGTTACTTGGAAGGTCCTTTGCTAAAAATGGCAGGGGTATTTTAGCCGATTGTCGCCCTCATTTCCATAGGCGGAATTCTTTTGTAAGCCCAAAAACCACGCCTGCCCGGGGATCCAGATGGGTCAGGCCCGCCGTGACGCCGGCGTCCCAGCGGACCCCGGCCGCCCGTAACTGTATGCCCAGACGGACTTGAGCGTGGTCCTCACCCCCCGGAGTCGGATGGGACCGAGGATTTTCCCGGCCGTTCCACTCTGAAAGCAGGCTGAATCTCGGGCTGACGGGAAGCATCGCCGCCAGGCCGTAGGTCAAGACGTCCTGCTGGGCCCGGACCTGTACCGTATCCGTAAGGATCCCAAGGCCCACATTGCCGAACAAGAACGCCCGGCCAACATTTTTGCCCGCAAGGACACTGGCGAAAAAGCTCATCGAATTGGTTCCGATACCCTTGGAATCATTGCTGTTGGGCAATACTACGGTAGGCCGAAAACTGATGACTGGAAGGACCGGCGTCTCGTCGAGAATCTTGATTTTGGTGGAAAGCGAAAAATCGCCCCAATCGTTGCGGTTGCCGCTGCCGTTCTCTTTAATGTGCAGAAAATTGTGGAACACGCCGCCCATCTGGAATTCGACCCGCGGCCCCAGCCCAAAATGGAGGCCCGCGTCGAAGGCCTGAAACTCGTCGCCTCCAAGGCCCGAAAGCGGAAAGCGGGCACGCCGCAGGTAGGCAAAGCCTGTTTCCGTGACCAGAGCGCCGTTCGCAATAACGCGGGGGTCTTCGGTCAGAAGGGGACGCTGCTGGGCGAAGGCGGGAAGGGAAAGAAGCCAGAAGCCAGAAGCCAGAAGCCAGAATAAGAAGCCGATACGCCATTCCGCCTTCTGGCTTCTGGCTTCTGGCTTCTGGCTTCTATTCCCCCAACTCATACCGGATCAGGGAACCGCCAACGATCGCTGCTGTTTCCGCCTTGAGGATAACCGCTCCAAGTGACACCGTATGAAAACCCTGTTCGCGCGCCTCAGCCAGTTCCTGATCCGACCAGCCGCCTTCGGGCCCGATCAGGTACAGCGCCGGCGAGCCTGCGAGAGCCGACTTTAGCGGACCGCCGTCGCGTTCCGCAAACATAATCTTCGAAGCAGCGGGAATCGAGAGGACCTGTTCGAGCGTCATCGGCTCATCGAGCGCCGGCAGGTAATACCGTTTCGACTGTTTTGCCGCTTCGATCAGAATTCGAAGCCATCGATCGTGTCTTCTGCCCGGAGCGAGATTGGATCGCGAAGCGGTGAACGGCACAATCCGCGTGACTCCGACCTCGACAGCCTTCTCGAGCGCCAGCTCGAATGCAGCGATCCTGATCATTGCCATTCCAAGGATCAATTCGATGGACCCACGCGGCACCGTGCGCGATTCCCGCAATTTCACAACAGTCTCGTGCTTGCGAACCGACTCGACGCTGGCCCTCCACACATTTCCCTTACCATCGAATACTTCAAGAAGCTCATCCCGTTCGGCGCGCGCGACGGTCAGATGACGATGTTCTTCACCGGTGATGGAGAGACGGTCGTTTTCAAAGGCAGGTTCCGGCAGGTAAACGGATCTAAGCGCCATGCTTTTCGGCGATCAGGGCCAGCCACTCACCCCTGGTGAGTTCCTCATGGATAGTAAAGCCGAAGCGGTCGATGACCTCACAAATTTCCTCGCGTTGCTCCTGAAGAATTCCGGAGAAGATCGCAATTCCGTGAGGCTGAAGAACGCGATTGAACTCCTCAAAGAGGTCCATGATGAGATCGGCCGTCAGGTTGCCAAGAATCAGGCGCACCGACTCGCTTTTCACGGCATCGACGGACCCCGAGAACGTCCAGACCTCGTCTTCCGCATTGCGTTCGATGTTGGCATGCGCCACCTGCACGGCGATTGGGTCGATATCGCACGCGATCACTTCCTTCGCGCCGAGAAGCCGCGACACGATTGCCAGAATTCCCGAACCTGTGCCGACGTCGAGAACCACCTGATCCGGCTCAATCCAGCGCTCCAGCGCCTCGACCGTGAGCTGTGTCGTCTCGTGCGTCCCCGTGCCAAATGCCTGGCCGGGATCAATGCGGATGGGTAAGCGGTCGTGGGGGACCCTGCACTCCTCCCAGCTGGGAATCACGAAGAAGTCATCGCCGATTGGGAAACTTCTGTACGACTTCTTCCACTCTTCGGTCCAGTCGCACTCTTCCACGACGGCTCGCGAAATAATGGGAACCTTCCGGTACGAACGATCGAAGATCGTGCGGACCTGCTTTTCGAGTTTTTCGAGATTGGATCGCGGCTCGAAGTACAGGATCAGCCGCGTAACGCCGAGTTCCGGAACCGGGATTTCCCAGACTCCCGCGACACCGTCGTCAGAAAGCTCGCCGATAACGGCATCTTTGAGATCGTCCGGAACATCAAGAGTGAGCTGATTCCAGGACATCGGGATCGTTAGCCGCGGCTATGAAAAAATTTCTTTCACGCGTTCGAGAATCTTCTTCTGGATTGGCTTATTCTCCGTCTGGATCGTCTCGGAAAGTTTCGTCAGCAGTTCCTTCTGCTCCCGGTTAAGCTTGGCCGGGACGGTTACATCCACCGTGACGTAAAGATCTCCACGGGCTGAGCCCCCGCGCTTGGAGATGCCGCGGCCTTTGATTCGAAACGTCGAAGCCGTTTGAGTGCCGGCCGGAATCGACAGCTTCTCTTCCTCGTGTTCGAGAGTGGGAACCATGATTTGCGCCCCCAACGCGGCTTGAGGAAATGTGATTGGAATGTGGCAATAGAGATCGTGTTCGCGGCGTTCGAAAAATTCGTGCTCCTGAACGTTGAGAAACACGTATAGATCTCCAGGGGAACCACCTTTACCGCCGGCGTCGCCCTCACCGGTTACCCGCATCTTGGATCCCGTATCTACTCCCGCGGGGATCTTCAGGTCGAGAGTCCTTTCCCGGATTACGCGGCCTTCTCCATGACATCCATGGCAACGATTCTTGATAAGTTGGCCGGTGCCATGACATTGGCTGCAGGTGCGCGTTATAGCGAAAAAGCCTTGCTGGAAACGCACCTGGCCGTAGCCGTTGCAGGTGGGGCACGTGGTCGGACCGGAACCCTTCTGAGCTCCACTGCCATTGCATTCCGCACATGTATCGTGGCGTGGAACTTTGATCTTGGTAGTTGTTCCGAAAGCGGCTTCCTCGAACGTCAGCTCGATATCGTAGCGAAGATCCGCGCCCCTCTGGACGCGACTGCCACGGCGGCCGGTGCCGAAGAAGTCGCCGAATCCGAAGATGTCGCCGAGAATGTCGCTGAAGTCGGCAAATACATTCGGATCGAATCCGAAACCACCGCCGGCTGCCGTACCCACGCCGGCATGCCCGAAACGGTCGTACTGCCCGCGTTTCTGCGAATCGCTCAGGACCGAGTACGCTTCTGCGGCTTCCTTGAATCTTTCTTCGGCTTCTTTGTTATCCGGATTGCGATCCGGGTGGTACTGAAGCGCGAGCTTGCGGTAGGCGCTTTTGATTTCCTGTTCAGAGGCGTTGCGCGCAACGCCCAGCACGTCGTAATAGTCGCGTTTTCCGTTCAATCGTTACCTTTTCCTTCGTTGGGACCCGGGGGGAATAATTCGGGGACAGACGTATAAATCACCTAATTAGTGTTCAAGTCAGCTTTACTGGCTAATTAGGTGATTTATACGTCTGTCCCCGAATTATTCCTCCGGTCCCATGCCTAATCTTTCTTGACCGAGACGCTCACCATGGCCGGCCGCAGAAGACGGCCGTTGAGCGTATATCCTTTGCGCATTTCTTCGATGACAGTGTTCTCTTCCATTTCTTCAGTGGCCTGCGTAGCGACCGCTTGATGGAAATTAGGGTCGAATTTTTTCCCTTTAGCTTCGATCGCCTTCAGTCCAAAACGTCCCAGCGTATCCAGGAGCTGTTTCTGGATCAATTCGAGTCCGCGCAGCACTTCTTCTTTGCCGGAGCCTCCGGAAGCCGCGTTCCGGAGGGCAAGCTCGAAAGAGTCGACCGTACCCAGCAATTCTTTCATCACTTCCGCGGATGCGAACTGGACAAATTCCGCTTTTTCCCGGTCCATCCGCTTCTTATAGTTCTCGAACTCGGCCTGTTTGCGAAGTAGACGGTCGAACAGGCTATCTCGTTCTTCTTTCAGGGCTTGAATATCTTGCGTGTCCTGGGCCGCCTGATCGGCGGCAAGTTCGTTATCTCCCATATCTGTAATTATAAGGGGTTTTGCGAGTTTGTCAGGCGTTGATCATCTCGCCCATGATCCGGCCGAGATAACCCACAAGCGAAATGCCACGTTCGTATTCCATACGCGTCGGCCCGATGATCCCGAGAAATCCCGTCGTGCGATCATTGGAGGCGTAGGAAGAAGTAATAAAGGTGAAATCGCGCATGCTGGGAATCCCGAGTTCCGAACCGATCGCGATCGTCACTCCTTCAGGTGGGTTGAATGAAATACATTCATTCAGGATCTTCACCAGCCGTCCCTTCTCTTCGAACATCTGGAACAGCATCCGCATGCGCTCCACATCCGCAAACTCCGGCTGGTTGAGAATATTCGATGTACCCTGCAGATAAATGCCGTGGTCGTTCGCTTCCGCATCCAGGCTGCCGCGCCACGCGCGAAGCAGCGACATCAGACGATCGAAGAGCTCCCGCTCTTCCTGCATCATCTCGAGCAGATCGTTCCGGATCTGCATCAGGCTCTTGTTGACAAATTTTTCAACGAGATAGTTCCCCGCCCGGTTGAGTTCTTCCTGCGTATAGCGGTCAGCAACCCGAATCAGTTTCCTCTGGAGCAGTCCGGATTTCGAAACCAGGATGACAAGAACCTTGCCCTCCCCAAGTTCCACAAATTCGATGTGTTTCAGGATCGTAGCGGCCATCGGGGGCGCAATGACGATGCCCACGTTCTTCGAAATCGTCGAAAGCACATATGAAGCGCGCGCCATCACGTCTTCGGGTGTGTCGCTTTCCGCAAGCATCCGGCTGATGTAAAGTTTGTCGGATTTGCTGACCTCGCCGGAGTCGGCGAGATGGTCGACGTAGAATCGGTAACCCTTCTCGGACGGAATGCGGCCGGCGGACGTGTGCGGCTGCGTGAGGTAACCTGCATCTTCCAGGTCCGACATGACATTTCGAATCGTGGCGGGGCTCAGCTTCCAGCCGATCGCTTTGGAAAGCGTCCTCGAGCCGACCGGCTCGCCCGACGTGATGTAGGACCGGATGATCAGCTTGAGAATATCCTGTCGCCGTTCGTCGAACTGCCGGCCATCCTCTTTAGTCACCATAACGACTTTTTTATAGCATCCGTGTCCTGATGTGGTCTAGTCCGAATTGCGAATCCGGAACTCGATGCAAAAATAATCCTGGAAGGCCCGGGTGAAAGAACCTGTAAGTTCCTCGATGGTAGGCCTTTCCGGAAGGAATTCGGCTACACCCGCCATCTCCCTTTCGAGTGAGGAGGCGTCCGGCAGGCGGGTTGCGCGGGCAAGAACCTCGCGATTGCACGTGATGGGCATGGAGCCGTGCTGCAGGAAACTGCGGCGGACCCGGCGCTGGGCGCTGCCGACAATCTTGCGGCCGCCGACCATCAGTTCGTATCGCGCCGGCGAGAGGAAGCACGGCGGATCGCCTCCGTTGGAGGCCGCGGTTGTTTTTCGAGTGTCGGGAGCCAGCACGGCCGGAACGCCCAACCGCGTGTAACCCAGACACAACGCTTCGGAGACGCGCTTGTAGTTTCCGTAGATGGTGTCGCCAAAAAACGAGGAGTCGTTGGAAATTACGGCATAGGTCAGTTCGTCGTCGTGCAGCACGGCGCGGCCGCCGGTCGGCCGGTGAACGACGTCGATGCCGTTTGCGATGCAGTATTCCGTGTCGACGGCCTTATCGATCGTTTGATTCCTTCCAAGCGAAACCGTCGGGCGGACCCAGCCGTAGAAACGAACGATTGTGCGGAGATCGGAAGAGGAGTCGACCTCATCGAGCAGCGCCGCATCGATCGCCATGTTGCTGATGCCGTCGATCGGGCCGTCGATGATGAGTTCCCACATGTTGATTTCCGAAGACAGAAAGAATCAGCCGCGGCTGATTCTTTCTGTCTTTGTGATTTACGGAATCGTAACCGCCAGGAATCCGGACTGGTATCGATTCGTATTCGGATCGCGCTGCATAACCATAAAGGCAACATCCGTACCGGACTTCAGAAGTTTTTCAGCACGCCTGAAGTCGTCCACGTTTCGGACATCGACCCTCTGGTTGCCCGCGACGATCCGGGTAATGATCATTCCGCGTGCGAGACCGGCATCCTCTCCAACGCCGCCGGAGTCGACAGCGGAAACCAGCACGCCGTCAGTCGAATCCAGCTTGAGCTGTCGCTGCAAGTCCGGCGTAATCGGCTGGACGCGAATACCGAGGCGAGCCTGAGTGGTTTCGCCCTGATCGTTGTTTTCCGGAACGTCATTGCTCGCCCGGCCGCTAACCACTTCCGCCCGGTCGACGACGGCGAGCGAAACCGACTGTTCCTTGCCTTCACGATTGATCTTCGCGCGAAGCGTGGTTCCGACCGACGCATTCGCAACGACGTCCAGAAGCACAGAGCCGCTCGTGATCTTGGTTCCGTTGATTTCGGTAATGACGTCACCCGGCTGGATCCCCGCTTTTGCAGCAGGACCGCCCGGAAGCACATTCTGAACGACCACGCCGCAATCGGACTTCAAACCAAAGGCGCGGCACAGCGCCGCATCCTCGCGATAGCCAACGCCGATACCACCCCGTGTGACCTTGCCACTCATGACGATCTGGTTATAGACCTTCGCCGCGGTATTGGAAGGAAGAGCAAATCCCAGGCCTGCAGACTGCCGCGTTTCCGAAATGATGGCAGTATTGATGCCGATCACCTCGCCGGCCATGTTCACCAGCGGACCTCCGCTGTTTCCAGGGTTGATGGCCGCATCCGTCTGAAGGAAACTCTGGAACTGGTTGCTCGTTCCGGCGATATTCTCCCGGCCCTTGGCGCTGATGATGCCCGCAGTGACGGTGTGATCCAGACTGAACGGGCTGCCGATCGCCAGCACCCAGTCCCCGACTTTCACTGCGTCAGAGTTACCAAGCCGGGCCACCGGCAAATCGCGGCTGACATCAATCTTGACTACAGCCAGGTCCGTCTCGGCGTCGCTGCCGATGAGCTTGGCCTGATGTTCGGACTTGTCATCGAGCCGGACCATGATCTTGGTGGCCTTCTCGACGACATGATGGTTGGTGATAATGTATCCGGCCTTGTCAACGATGAAGCCGGTACCCAGGTTCCGGGCCTTGCGGTCCGGCTGGTCGGGGGTACCGCCGAAGAAGTCGAAGAAATCAAATGGATCGAGATTGTTCTTGTCGCGCTGATTGTTGCGTCCGCGCAGAGGATTCTCGACGGTCGCCTCCGTGTTGATGTTGACCACCGCGGGATCGAGGTTCGCAGCAATCTGCGAAAACGCATTCGAAAGTGAAACCGGGTCCGGGATCACCAGGGTGGCGGCCTTTTGCTGCTCACCCGTCGCTTTGACCCCACCCGACACGATCGTCCCGATCACTACACCGATCGTCAGGGTTGCAATGATCAAGGTGAGATAAAGCAATCTTTTTTGACTCATAGCTCTTAACCTTTCGTCTTTTATGTGCGTTTGAACTGAGGAATTATACCCACGAGCACCGAAGTAATATCAAGCCAACAACAACGGTTTTTTGACGAATCAAGACCGATTTGGTTTTACTATTGCATCGGGGCGGAAACTCGTTGTCGCAATTTCTGCAGCCGCTCTTCGGCAGCCCGCAGCGTCTCCTCCCTTTTACAGAACGTAAACCGGATAATGTCCTTGCCGGCAGCCGGGTTCTTGAAGAAGCTGCTTCCAGGCACCGTCGCCACGCCGATCTCTGTAACAAGGAAGCGGGCAAACTCCACATCGTTCGGGTAACCCCATTTACCGATGTCGCACATGATGTAGTAGGCGCCCTTTGGCAGCATGGGATTCAGGCCGGCCTCCGTCAACATCTTCATAAGGCGGTCGCGGCGCTGCTGGTAGTGTCTGGCCAGATCCTCGTAATACGAGTCCGGCAGACGAAGCGCTGTTGCGCCTGCTTCCTGTAACGGCGCCGGCGCACCCACAGTGACGAAATCATGCATCTTCCGGATCGCGCCCGTGATGCCCGGCGGAGCGATGATGTATCCGACCCGCCAGCCCGTAACGCTGTACGTCTTGGACATCCCGTTCACAACGATCGTCCGCTCCCGCATACCGTCTAGCATGATCGGTGAGATGTGCTTCTCGCCGTCATAGATGATGTGTTCGTAGATTTCGTCGGTGACAGCCAGAACATCCCACTTCTGGCAAAGGTCAGCGATCAACTGAAGTTCCTGGCGGCTGAAGACCTTTCCGGTCGGATTGTTCGGCGTATTAATAATGATGGCCTTCGTCTTGTTGTTGAAGGCCGCCGCGAGTTCTTTTTCATCGAAGGACCAGTCCGGCTGGCGGAGCTGCACGTAGCGCGGCGTGGCGCCGGAGATAATCGCATCGGGCCCGTAGTTTTCGTAGAAAGGCTCGAATACGATGACCTCGTCGCCTGGATTGATGACGGCCAGCAGCACGTCGATCATCGCTTCGGTGGAACCACACGAAACGGTGATCTCGCGCTCCGGATCGATGTCGAGATCCATGAACTTCTTCGTTTTGTACACCAGCGCATCGCGGAAGCTTTTTGCGCCCCACGTTATGGCGTATTGATTGATATCCGCGAAAATCGCGTCGGCCGCCGCCTTCTTCAGCACCTCGGGAGCTCCGAAGTCGGGGAATCCCTGCGACAGATTGACGGCTTGATGTTCGAGGGCCAGACGCGTCATCTCGCGAATGACCGATTCGGTAAATTGGCCTGCCTTGTACGAAATAGGTTTGTTGAACATTTATGATTTCATCGGGCCCGGATAAGCCCTGCCAAGAAGCGAAGCATGACCCTCGCAGAGTATGCGGACAAGTTCTTCGTAAAAATAATCGTGACCCTCCAAAGCGGCGGCGGGAACCCGCTGGTTGTATTGCTCGCGGCCCTGGTCGATTTCCCTTTTCAATCGTTCGTAGATATCGTGGTTCTCCCGGCCTTCCTTTAATTCATCCTCGTGATACAGCTTGATCTCCGATACCAACAGTCTGGCCGTTCTGCGGGCCTCGGTTTGGACTTTCAGAACGTCAAGCGCACTGGGGGGTTCATTTGAGGGCGCTGCTGCGGGAGCGGGCGGCGCAGGACGGGGCGCCGGGGGCATTGGTGCCGGTGCGACGGGTGCCGGAGGAGTTGGCACCGGCTGCGCAATGGGAGCCGGAGCTTTCGCGGGCGGCAGAACCGGCGTTGGCCTGGGCGCTACCTCGGGCTTTAGCATCGGAGCTCGCAGCCTCAGACCGAAGACTTCGATAGCGCGCTCCATCGTCAAGACCAGGAAATCCAGGGCTTCCGCCTTGTATGGCTGCGCCGCGCAGGCAGCCGCTACCTTCTTGCCTCGAACAGTTACGACCTTGAAATAGAACTCGGGATCGGTCGTTTGCTGGGAAATGATCTCGGGAAATGCGGCTTTGCCGCGGGTTTTCCAAAGCGCAAGCCCGTCGGTTTTGGCAACGTAGACGGCAAGAGCAGGAGCAAAGGGTTCGGTCATTTTCAGAAAACGCGCGAGTATTTCGGGCTGCGAGGTTACCTCTCCCAGCAGCTTCTGCGCGTCTGCAAAAATGCGAAATTGATCGAGCTGTTCCTGAACTCGCGCGAGTTCCGTTGAGGCCTCCGACTTCAGCGCGCTGGTCGCCTGCTCGAGCGTTTTCTTGAATTGCTCGTTGAGTTCCTCGGTGACCTCTTTTTTAGTCGTCTCGCGAGCTTCGCGAACAGCCTGTTCCTGTTCGGCTTCGGCGGCCTGCCGGCTCGCCGATTCGGCTTCCCGCACGGCCGATTGAAGCCGTTTTTGGAACTCCTCCTCCAAAGCCTCACGCGTTTCGCTGACAACCCGGTCAAGTTCGGCCGCAAGCGCCGGCGACAAGGCCTCCAGCACGCGGTCCAACGCTTGCGTTTTCAATTCCATGCGCGAATTATACAGGAATTGACATCTCTTTTAGCCGCACCTATATACAATAAGGTAGTCTGCTCAGGAGGGGGCGCACCGGTTTCGACGGGGACGCAGAAGTAAGAGACGCATACCGAGGCCCATGACCTCGTAAAAACGTGGAAACTATTAACTGCTGACTATCAGCCAGCTTTAGCCGCTTAACACCGGCTAACGTCCTTGACTAATTCGCCTGTAGGTTAGTTAAAGGGCGTCACTTTTTGCAGGATAGCCTCAAACTGCTGGCCCGGCGGCGAGAGGCGAAACTCAACGGGCTTGTGCCCCGGCCAGCTTGCAGGTTGCTTTAGGTCGGGGTACGAGACAAATCGCAACCTGACAAGTATGTAGACTCTCTTGCGGAACGTTTTCGGACGCGGGTTCGATTCCCGCCGCCTCCATTGTAAAATCAACATTTAACCCCCAATGTTGGCCATCTTTTGGGTCAACATTGGGCATAGTTGAGCATGAGTTGGTCAACATTTTCTGCCCCTTTTATCGCACGCCGTTGCCCTCAAAAAAGGGGTTCCGCCAAATCAGAATGGAATGTCCACGTCACGTTCGCCTGATGCGGTCAGGCATCTTGAGCTCTCATCATCCTCGTGTCGGTCGAGCGATAATTCTTCGTAAAACGGATCGGGTGGCGCGTCAATCCACTCATCGCCAAAGAACATCTCGACGAACTCTTTAGCCAGCGTTCGGTCCACCTTGACGATGTATCTGAGCCGCTTCCGTTTATAAGGACGAACCGCGGCGACTCGGATCAAAACATAGGCCATCTTGCGAACGCCGTCATCCGGATCATCGAGCAGAACACGCAGGCGAGCCACATTTTTCTCAGAGATGTGCGACTGATGAACGAACCCGTACATCTCCTCAATTTTTCGCTCCCTGGAGCTCAGCTTCGGAAATCTCCGCATGCGAAAACGATAGCTGAAACACGGACGACGCAGGTCCCAACGATCGCGCACTGGACCTCATCTGGCAATGGCAAGGCGTATACAACCTCACCATGAGGAAAGATCAAGCCCACCAGTATCAAATGTTCGACGATCTGTTCGGCAACCCAGTGGCTACTGCTCCGAAGCCTGACATCATGGAAACCGCAGAAATCTTGCGACAAATCGAGCGGGTAAGCGGAAGGTTCGCACGCGCGGCCGTCGAAGCGGCTATGGCACGTCAGGAGGAAATAACACCGGAGCTGCTGCGGATCCTCGAACGTACGATCAAGAGACCCAGGGAGATTGATGCTGAAGACGACTACATGGCCCACTTGTATGCCATGTTCTTACTGGCGCAATTCCGTGAGCCTCGAACCTATCCGCTACTAATAGAGTTCTGTTCGCTTGACGGTGAACTTCTTTATTCACTATGCGGCGACTTCATTACGGAGGCCCTCGGCCGAGTCCTGGCTTCAGTGAGTGGCGGTGAGTTGAGTGGAATCCAGTCCATCGTCGAGAACGAGCACGCGGATGAATGGGTTCGCGGCGCAGCTCTCGATGGACTCCTTACGCTCGTCGCCGAGGGACAAACGAGTCGCGAAGCAATGGTCCATTATTTCGTGCACTTGTTCCGAACCAAATTGGAGCGGCGGCACTCTCAGGTCTGGAATTCACTGGTCGCCTCCAGCTGCGATATTTATCCAGCCGAACTGCTCGATGATATCAAACAGGCTTACCGAGGGGGCCTCGTCGATCCGGGGAACATCAGTATGGAGGACGTCAAGCATGATCTCGCCCTCGGTAAAGGTCGAGTCCTTGCGAGACTCGCAGACGATCCACATCATCGCATGGTCAGAAACACTATTGAGGAAATGGAGTGGTGGGCATGCTTCCGGTCCGACAGGAAAGACGAAACCAAACTGACGCATGAAGCTTTCGTTTCGAATCGTATGGAGCCTGTGTCAACCGCGGGCGTTTTGGGTGGAAGCACCATTCCAAAGATCGGACGAAACGAGACCTGCCCGTGCGGAAGCGGCAAGAAGTATAAGAAATGTTGTCTAGGCAAGTAGCGCGTCGAAGACGGTTTGATCCGCATTTTCATCTATAATCGCCGCACCAAAGATGAACCTCGATTTTGCCACTCTGGAGACGTTGCGCAAGAATCACCCAGGCTGGAAGCTACTGCTGGCTGACTCTGCGCCGCTGGTGGTGAGCTTTCTCTGCAAAGCATTTATTGAGCCCAACATTCGGGTATTGTCTCAGGTTGATCTTATAGAAGCTTTGGAGGACGAACTCTATGGATTGAGGGAACGGTTTGGCGGGGGAGCCTTTCCGCGTCGTGCACAAGAGTATCTCAATGAATGGGCATCGAACGATCGAGCGTGGCTGCGCAAGTTTTATCCACAGAACTCCGACGAGCCTCATTTCGATCTGACTCCAACAACGGAAAAGACGATCGCCTGGCTGGATAGCCTGACAGCACGCGCTTTCGTCGGTACCGAATCGCGTTTGCTGACTCTTTTTGAGCTTCTGCGGCAAATGGTTCAGGGCTCCGAGACGGATCCTCACGTGCGAATCGCGGAGTTGCAAAAACGTCGAGACGAAATCGATGCGGAGATTGCGCGCGTCCAGCAGGGGGATCTGTCGTTGCTGGACGATACCGCTCTCAAGGATCGGTTCCAGCAGTTCGTCGCTTTGGCACGCGAACTCCTTTCGGACTTCCGCGAGGTGGAGCACAACTTCCGTAACCTCGACCGCCAGGTACGCGAACGCATCACGCTCTGGGAAGGAGCCAAGGGCGCCCTGCTCGATGAGATCCTCGGCCAGCGCGATGCCATCGCCGATTCGGATCAGGGCCGAAGCTTCCGCGCCTTCTGGGATTTTCTCATGTCGCAGTCCAGGCAGGAGGAGTTGTCCAGTCTCCTCGAGCAGGTGTTGCGACTCCCTGCAATTGCGAAAACCAGACCGGACAAGCGTCTCAATCGTGTTCATTACGACTGGCTTGACGCCGGCGAACACACCCAGCGAACCGTCGCGCAGCTCTCCCAACAGCTACGGCGCTTCATGGACGACCAGGCGTATCTGGAGAATCGCCGCATCATGAATATCCTCCGCAGCATCGAAATGCAGGCTGTCGCCGTGCGTGACACGCAACCACGGGGCGAATTCATGAGCGTTGCCGAACCAGGAGCTGCCATCGAACTGCCGATGGAAAGGCCGTTGTACTCGGCGTCCCTCAAACCCCTGATCGCCAGTCAACTCGCAGAAGCGGGTGACACGGAAATCGACGTCGAAGCACTGTTCTCGCAAGTTGTCGTCGACAAGGCAAAGCTTGCAGGTTATGTTCGCCAGGCGCTGCAGAATCAAAATCAAATCACACTTCGCGCACTTATCGAATCGCACCCCCTGGAACACGGACTAGCCGAACTGGTGACATACTTGCAACTCGCAGTCGACAGCTCGAACGCGTTATTCGATGAAGAACGGATCGAACCCGTGGCGTGGCAGGACAAGCATGGAAACTGGAAATCCGCGGAAATGCCGCGTGTTATTTTCGTGAGGTAGCATGGAGTCTCAGCCTGTCGATTCTTCAAGCCTTTCCCTCATTGTCGTCCCTCTGCTCAGAGGCGTGGTCTACCAGGAATCCGATCCTCAACTATGGAACAACCTTCTCAACTTACAGGCTCGTGTGCGCGATTATGTCGCCGTGCTCGGGCTGGGACTCGTGCTGGATGAGGCGGAGGGCTACGCGTTTCTCCGCTCCAGCCCTGAAACGCCTGGCGAGACCGAGCCAAAGTTGCCGCGCCTTGTTGCGCGGAGGCAGCTTTCGTTTCCCGTCAGTTTGCTCCTGGCGCTGTTGAGAAAAAAGATGGCCGAATTCGATGCCGGCGGTGGGGACACGCGGCTGGTGCTTTCTCGAGAGGAAGTCGTTGATCTGATCCGTATATTTCTTCCGGAAGGCACTAACGAAACTCGAATCAGCGACCATGTCGATACGCACTTGAACAAAATCACGGAATTGGGATTTGTGCGTCCACTGAAGGGTCAGGACAACATGTTTGAGGTTCGCCGCATCCTGAAAGCATTCGTGGATGCTCAGTGGCTGGCCGAATTCGAGCAACGCCTCGCGGGTTACCGTGCGTTGCTGTCCGGTAAAGCAGAAGAGACCAATGATTGAGCCATCGAAACTCGATTTCGTCGGAGAGGACCGGCTCAGCGGGTTCCGCCTTCTCCGCCTGGAAGTCTTCAACTGGGGGACGTTCGATGGAAAGGTCTGGCCACTCCATTTGAATGGCCAAAACGGGCTGCTGACAGGCGATATCGGCTCCGGTAAGTCCACGCTCATCGACGCCATCACAACCCTGATTGTGCCCGCCAATCGTGTTGCCTACAACAAGGCGGCAGGCGCCGACAATCGGGAACGAACGCTGCGTTCCTATGTCCTGGGTCATTACAAGTCTGAGCGCAATGAAGTCAGCGGAGCGAAACCTGTGCCTTTGCGCGATTACAACAGTTATTCGGTAATTCTCGGGGTGTTCCACAATGCCGGTTTTGGAGACACGGTCACGCTCGTTCAGGTTTTCTGGTTCAAGGACCCGCAGGGTCAGCCGGCCCGCCTCTTCGCCGCGGCTGACCGAGACCTCACCATCGCCAGGGATTTCGCCAACTTCGGCTCGGACATCGGCGACCTCCGGAAGCGTTTACGAAAGTCCGGTATTGAGATTTTTGACTCCTTCCCGCCCTACGGATCGTATTTTCGACGGCGTTTTGGCATCGATAATGACCAGGCCCTGGAACTGTTTCACCAGACGGTATCGATGAAGTCCGTCGGCAATCTCACCGATTTCGTCCGCACTCACATGCTTGAACCCTTCGATGTCGAATCACGCATCCAGGCGTTGATCGACCATTTCGACGACCTCAATCGAGCGCACGAAGCCGTGCTCAAGGCGAAGGCGCAGGTTGAACGACTTACTCCGCTGGTGGCGGACTGCTCGAGTCATGGAGTACTCATCGCAGAGATCGAAAACCTGCGCGCCTGCCGTGAAGCGCTGAGGCCCTACTTCACCGGTTTGAAAGCCGGACTGTTGCGCGAGCGGATTCTCAAGCTTCGGGATGAGTTCGAACGGCTGAACCTACAGGTCGAGCGCCTCGAAGAGAAACGGCGGTCGCAGGAATCGGATGAACGCGAGTTACGCCGAGCTATCAGTGAAAACGGAGGCGATCGTATTGCCCATATTGAAGAAGAGATCGCATCGAAACAGATCGAACAAGAGCGAAGAAAGAAGAAGGCGGAGCGATATCAGGAATTGGCAGACGGGCTCAATCTTAGAATCGCCTCGACCGCGGAAGAGTTCCTGAGTCAACTCTCCGAACTTGGCCCGATCCGTGATAAGGCAAACGTGGAAGAGGCAGACATTCAAAACCTCCTGACTGACAAGGGCGTCGAATTCAAGCAGGCGTTGTCCGAGCACGAGGAACTGAGGAGCGAAATCGCCGGACTCAGAACGCGACGAAGCAATATCGATCAGACCCAAATCTCCATGCGGCAGGCAATTTCGGCCGCGCTTCAGGTGCCGCAGGCAGAAATCCCTTTCGCCGGCGAGTTGATCCAGGTGCGAGAGAACGAAAAGGACTGGGAAGGAGCTGCCGAGCGCCTCCTGCGCAGTTTCGGTTTGTCGCTGCTGGTGCCGGACCGCCACTACGCAAGAGTGGAGGAGTGGGTAGATCGCACGAACCTGCGGGGCCGGCTGGTCTATTACCGCGTTCGTGAAATGCAACATTCGGCATTGCCATCGCTTCACCCGAATTCGTTAGTACACAAGCTCGCTCTCAAGACGGACACACCTTACTACAATTGGCTCGAACGGGAAGTTGCCAACCGTTTCGATCTGGCATGCTGCACCGGCCACGAAGACTTCCGCCGCGAAATCAAAGCCATCACTCGCGCGGGTCAGATCAAAGGGCGCGATGAGCGCCATGAAAAAGATGACCGGTACCGCCTGGATGACCGAAGCCGATATGTGCTTGGCTGGAACAATGAAGCAAAAATCGCAGCTTTGGAGGCGAAGGCCAAAATCGTGGAGGATCGGGCCGCCTCGCTCGGGAACGACATTGCGTCTCTGCAAAGCCGCCTGCGGAAAGTGAAACAACGCCTCGAAACCCTCGACAAAATTGTCGAGTACCTCGACTTTAGGGACATCGATTGGCGACCTCTTGCCGCAGAAATCGCCATTCTTCAGGAGGAGAAACAAAACCTCGAGCGCGCATCCGACATTTTGAAAACTCTGAACGAGCGGCTGTCCCGGCTCTTCGGCGAGCAGAAGGAAACCGGCGACTTGCTCGACAAACGCAAGGACGAGAGAAGCCGAACCGATGACAGGCGCCTCACCGCGTTAGCGCTGCTGGCAGACGCGGAAGCTCGGCTCGCTTCCGGTACTTTGGAAACTCATGCTGCGTCATTTCCCCGCATCGAAGCTTTCCGCAATGAAGCTCTGGGCGACCACACGCTGACCGTGGAGTCCTGTGAGACGCGTGAACAACAACTCCGAGAGTGGTTGCAGAACCGAATCGATGCGGAGGACAAGAAGCTTACTCGCATACGCGAACGCATCATCGATTCGATGAGGCGATTCCGTGACGACTATCCGCTCGATACGCAGGACATGGACGTCAGCCTTGACGCTGCGGAGGAATACGCGCTGATGCTTGCACGTCTCCGCACGGACGATTTGCCGAGATTTGAAACACGCTTCAAGCAGTTGCTGAACGAAAACACGATTCGTGAAGTCGCGAATTTTCAGAGCCAGCTCGGCCGTGAACGACAGCTCATCAAGGAGCGGATCGCCAGCATCAACGAATCCTTGACAAGGATCGACTACAACCCGGGCCGGTACATCGTATTGGAGGCGCAGCCGAGCGCCGACGCGGATATTCGGGATTTTCAACTCGAATTGCGCGCATGCACCGAGGGCGCCCTTACAGGCTCGGGGGACGAGCAGTACTCGGAAGCCAAGTTCCTCCAGGTCAAGCGCATCATCGAGCGTTTCAGAGGCCGCGAAGGACAAGCGGAGGGGGATCGCCGTTGGACAAAGAAAGTTACGGACGTGCGCAACGCCTTTGTGTTCGCCGCCTCCGAACGATGGCGTGAGGACAACACGGAGCATGAGCACTATTCCGATTCCGGAGGCAAATCAGGCGGACAAAAAGAGAAGCTCGCCTACACTATCCTTGCGGCGAGCCTCGCATATCAATTTGGCCTCGAATGGGGTTCGTTACGCTCGCGTACTTTCCGATTCGTCGTGATCGACGAGGCATTCGGTCGCGGCTCCGATGAATCGGCGCAGTATGGACTGCAATTGTTTCAACAACTGAATCTACAATTGCTGGTCGTCACACCTCTTCAGAAGATTCACATCATCGAACCCTTCGTTTCGAGCGTCGGTTTTGTTCACAACGACGACGGCCGAGCCTCAATGCTCCGCAACCTCACAATCGAGGAATACCGGGCAGAGAAGGCTGCCCATCGCGCATAGGACACATGAGCGGAGCGAATGCAAGCCCGACAGGGCGCAGCGATTAATAAAATGTACGGACCTGATGAAATCCTGCAACGGGCGGCCCGATCGTATCCCGCATATTTGCGGAGCGTGATCGCTCGAGAAAAGTTTTTCCCGCTGGTGATACCTTTTGGCAAGACGGCCATCCGGGATACTGACTTCGCGACACTGCGCCGTGAAATCGCCGCTCTCAAAGAGACCACGGCCAAATTCACTGTTGAATGGGTGGAAAAGATCGATCGGCGCTGGGGACGCCAGCAGTTCCCAGCGAAAGTCTATTTTGCGACCGCAGCTGATTTTCTGTCATCCATTGGAAAGATTCGTGAAGCTGAGCGTTTCGTCCAAAACCTGCAGTTCACGCGCTCAGTCTGTCCCGAAATGGAGGGATGGCTCGGCGGCAACGCACTGAAGATTGTCGAGAACGGCGATATCTGGCCGGACATATTGAAGGTTTGCCGCTATTTTTTGGATAATCCCCGTCCCAACAGGTTCGTACGCGAGCTTCCCATCGCTACCGACACGAAGTTTATTGAAAGAAACGAAGCCATCATTGCGAACCTGTTGAAGCACCTGATTCCGGATTCCGTCGATCTACAGGCCAGATCTTTTGAAAAGAAGTTCGGGCTGTTGTTCGATCCACCGCTCATACGATTCCGCGTATTGGACCAAGCGCTGCGCCCGCGACTCGGCTTGGTCTTTACCGATCTCTCCGTTCCCGCTGACGAGTTTGCACAGTGGAAAGCGGACGGCGTATCGGTTGTCATCACGGAAAACAAAATGAACTTCCTTACGCTGCCCAGGCTGCCAAACACGATTGGCATCTGGGGAGGCGGCAATGCGGCAAGCCTTCTGTCAGCAGTTAGCTGGCTCAAATCTTGTCAGGTCATCTATTGGGGAGACATTGATGTCAGCGGCTTCGAGATTCTGAGCAGACTGCGCGAGACGTTTCCCAAAACTCAAACCGTACTCATGGACGAAGCTACGCTGGAGCGGTTCGTTCACCTTGCCCTGCCGGGCAAAGGATGTCGCACAGATGCCACACTAAATCTCAACTTGGCGGAACGGGCCGCCTTAAACAAAGTGATGTCTGAAAACCTGCTGCTCGAGCAGGAAAAGTTGCCTGGCGAGGTTTCCAAGCGCGCGCTTGAAGCTTTGGTTTTGAAATGCGCAAGCGCAGAGCCGGCTCGGGGATCGAATGATCCAGCAACCGAAACTCTGCTCCTGGAAGGCTATCGCAAGATGACGTCAATCCAGAAAATCGAGCGCGTCCGCGCCTTGACGCTCGCGATTCAGGAACTCGCCCTCCTTGACATTCGCCGCCGTTATCCGGAAGCGGATATCAGAGAGCAAAGTCTTCGTCTGGCATCGCGATGGATTCCTCCCGAATTGATGCTACGCGCATTCGGTTGGGATAGTCGGGAGGCAGGTTATTGATGCTCTCCGACCCGCTCATCGTTATTACCAGGCTCGCTCAGATATTCGACCAACTGGAAATTCAGTACGTGGTGGGAGGCTCAATCGCCAGTTCAATGTACGGAATACCGCGCGCCACGCAGGATGTCGATCTTATGGCAAACGTCAAACTCGAGCACGTGGATCGACTGACGGCGGCTCTTGAACCGGAATTCTATGTAGCGGCCGAGTTGATCGCAGATGCGATACGCCGGCAAGAGTCTTTCAACGTTATTCACCTCCAAACAATGTTCAAAGCCGACGTTTTTGTTCCCGCAGATAACGAATGGTCCCGCGAAGAAATGAGTCGGGCTCGAACGGAAGTCCTGCGGCCCGAAGGGCGGCTGGCGGTTCGGTTTTCGAGTCCTGAGGATACAATTCTGCACAAACTGCTCTGGTACAGAATGGGAGGACACCAATCCGATACGCAGTGGAACGACGTCCTCGGAATACTCCGGATTCAGGAAAATTCTATTGATTTCACATACCTCGAACGGTGGGCCGGCTTTTTGAACATCAGTGATCTATTGAGTCGGGCGCGGACACACGCCAGCAGGGATCCACGCTAAGAAATTGTCCCCAGGATTGGTGTACCTGTTATGCCCCCAAACCAGCCGGTAGCGTGTCGCCCAAGGCACGCGCTTTGTCGGCAGTTTCCATGGTTGCCACTTCGAGGAGGAGGCGTTGCCATGATTCAGGCGCCTGTGACCTGCGGAGGACATCGAGGGCACGGGCGCGCAGGGAATCATCCAGGTCGCGCAAGCGGTCGCCGCTCAGCCGGGCGAGTTGCACGATGGCGAAGAGGGCGCCTTCGATATTGCGGGAGTGGGCATCGAATAAGAGGTCCAGCCACTCGGAAGCTTTCACCGGATCGACTGCTTTGTGAATGCTTCCGTACAACGGGACGAGCGCACCCACACGGCCGAGAGCCCAGGCCCATGGTCCCGGCGTGGAGGCCCGCGGTGCAATCCAGTCGCCGAGGATGACCTTCTGATCCGGATCCAGGTGTTCCAGGGCTGCCGCGAGCCGAACCATTTCATCGAGGCCCTCGGGGTGAATGCCTTTCAGTTTGGGCTGCTGTTTCGGCTGATTCGGAGCCAGGCGCCGGCCCAAGTGCGGTTTCAGATAATTCCAGATCTCGCTATGCCGTTCTTCGCTCAACCCACCTGCGATGCGGCGCCACATGATCCAGAACTCGATCCAGACCGGCTTTTCTTTGTGAGATGCTACGCCTTGCGCAAACAGCGCGGCCGTTTGTTCGCATCGCCATTCATCCAGGGGATAGCCGAAGCCGGGGCGCAGCGTGTAACCCGTAAGCTGAAACCAGACGCGCTCATGATCGGCCGATCGACGCCGCCTGCCGGCCCCCGCGTGAAGTGCGCTCCACAATTCGCGCAGCAACGGGACTCGCCACTGCTCGCGTGGCCCTAATGTCTGCTCGAGGCTGCGCCAAAGCTGCCTGACCTTTGCCGGTTCCGGCAGCACGCCGCCGGCCGCTGCTTTGCCTCCAAAGATGTGTTCGACTTGTTGGCGCGCCGCGGCGAACTGCGGCGGCATCGATTCAATTACCGTTTCCCTGGCGGTCCCGGCCGCGGCACGAAGCTCGAACTCGAGCCGCCACTGCTCTCGTGAGCCATCGGACACACACCATAGTTCGAGAGTTCCGATCTCCGTCAGAAGCGCGCGCAGGTAAACGGGCACCTGTCCCGTTTTCCCACTCGCGCTCTTCAAGACAGTATGAATCGGAGGCAGCGGATGAAGGTCTTCACCGACGGTGACCATCTCGCCCGAAGACACCACCTGGTCGGAGGTCGACGTGAACAGAGGAAACTGCACCGGCCTGCCGAGCGTAAGGTTGAATGTGCGGCCGCCCAATTCCACTGTTTGGCCTTCTTCGTGGCCCCGCTGTATCAGGCACAGCGCTTTCGGCTCTTCGCTACCCTTTGTTTCCACGCCGACGTAAAAAGAATGTGCAGCACCGCCGCCGATACGGCGTCCCATGCCGCGGCGAACCAGACCGTACCATGCGGCGCCGCGCGCCACCGCCAGTTCCAGTGAATCGTGCTCGAGAACGCGAATGCCCGCGGCCTCGGGCCACCATTTCGAAATCACTTCCAGCAATCGCGACGCTATCACAGGCGAATTGAAAACGCCGCCATTGAGCAGGATCGCGTCTGGCCGGCCGGCCTCGGAATGGGCATGGAGGAAACCGGCAAGCTGCCGGGTAACGGCGGGATCCTGCGCATACGGTAATCCGAATTCCTGAAGCGCAACGCGCGCCGTGCGGCGCGGCACCTGCTCGGAATTGCAGTGTGGGAAAAAGCCATCGAGGACGATGCGTTCGATATCTTCGCGCGAAAGCCTGGCCGACATTGAACCGCCGATGAGTCGGCCGCCTTCGGCGCCAATGGACAAGTGGTAGGTTTCTGGCGCATGCGGCGAGAGCAGCGACTCCTTGGCCGCGCGGCTCGCCTGAAGGAGTTCGCTCCACTGCGCGGGAGTGAGTTTTCGTCCACCGGCTGTCATCTGTTCTTCGGCTTTGCGCGCGATTGCGGCGTCCATGTTGTCGCCGCCCAATATGAGGTGGTCGCCGACGGCAATGCGCCGCAGAGCGGCCCCTTCGCTGACTTCAACCAGCGTGAAGTCCGAGGTGCCGCCGCCCACATCGATAACGGCAACCAGGGTCACGCCTTCGAGTGCAGCCGCCAGATCGTGCCGGCGCCGCGCGGTAAAGTCGTAGAAGGCGGCCTGAGGCTCTTCGACAAGCGTGAACTTTTCATAGCCGGCGTGCCGCGCCGCAGTAACGGTTAGCGCCCGAGCGGCTTCATCGAAAGATGCAGGGACCGTGATGACCACCTCAAGGCTTTCCAGTGGAGCATCCGGATGCTCGTGGTTCCAGGCGTGACGGATGTGGAGAAGCAGCCGCGACGAGGCTTCCACCGGAGACATTTTTTCGACATCCGCCGGCGCGCCCCAGGGAAGAATCGCAGCGGTACGGTCGACGCCCGAGTGCGAAAGCCACGATTTCGCAGATGTGATCAGACGCGACGGCACGCGGGTTCCTTGCCATCGGGCGAATTCGCCCACGATGTGTGAAGGAGCGGGGTCCCAGGGAAGCGCGTAGCTGTCTGGCGGCAGCTCGTTCGAGTGAGGGAAATAGATTGCAGACGGCAGAAGCCGGGAAGGCCGGATGTCCCCCGGCCGGATGCCTTGCGTGATGGGCAAATCCACGACCGGCGCCTCCGCACCGCGCGCCGGATCGATGCAGGCCACGGCGCAGTTGGAAGTGCCAAGGTCAATGCCGATTACAAGATCGCTCATGAGTGTGGTTGCGAAATCCTGGAGGGAAGTTCCCTTTCGTTGCGGCTTCGCCAACCTGAGCCTTTTGCGGCCTCATCCGTCTTTCGTCCTCACGTTCATCTCGAGCTTCCACCGCCCCCCTCCTTCTTTCTCCAGGCATCGAAGCTCCAGCGTCCCGACTTCCGTCACCGCTGCCTGCAAGTTCACCGGCACGAGCTTCCCGGACTCGCCGCTCAGTGTTGTTTCGATGGGCGCGACTTCTTCGAATTCTTCGTTTCGGGCGGCGTCATCGATCATGTCGCCGACGCGATCTTCGCGGCGCACCGATGAGGCGAAGAATCGGAACACGGTTGGTTCGCCCACCACGAGCGCAAATTCCTGCGGCGGCACATCCGCTTTGGTTCCTTCTTCCATGCCAAATGGGGCTACGCATAGCGCCTTGATCGGGGGATCGAAGCCGGGCACGCTCGGCATGGCGGGCTCCACGCCGACGTAATAGGCGCGGGCCGTCCCACCGCGGATGCGGATACCGTGACCATGCCGCACCCACGCGTAGTGCACGGCGCCGCGCGCAACAGCGAGGTCGAGATCTGCGCCTTCGAGTTCTCTGACCGGGGAGCCGCCATCTCGTGACAGCCAGTCATTGATGACCTCGACGAGCCGCTGCTTCAAGATTGCGGCCTTAAAAACACCTCCGTTGAAGAGAATGGCTGTGGGATGAACGAAAGCTTTTCCTTCTGCGATTCGCGACTGCCGCGCGAGAAATGCCCCAAGGTGGCGTGTGATGCCCGGATCTTGCGCATATGGCAGGCCCACCTGCGTTAGACCCGTGCGGCGGGCAGTGCGAGGCAACTCTGTCACCCCCGCCTTGGGTATGAAGCCATCGACAAGGATGCGACCAAGATCGTCGCGCGTGAGTTCCGCTTTGATCGTTGCGCCGATCAGAGCGGAACCGCGGCCGGGAATTGAGATTGGCGCCTTCTTGAGTTTCGGATCGGCAAAGAGAAGTTCCTTCGCCTCGCGGCAGCCGTATGTCAGCGCCGTGAACTGCCAGGCGTCCAAATTTTTGCCTTGCGCAAGATGGTGCGCCAGCGTCAGGTCCATATTGTCGCCGCCGAGAAGGATGTGATCCCCGACAGCCATGCGTGTTAGCTGCAGGTCGCCGTTTTGTTCCGTTACGGCAATTAAGGAGAAGTCGGTTGTGCCTCCTCCGACGTCTACAACGAGAATGACATCACCGACCTTCACCTGTTTGCGAAATCCGTCGCCGATTTTTTCAAGCCAGGCATAGAGCGCGGCCTGCGGTTCTTCGAGCAGCGTCACGTTTTGAAGACCGGCCTGGCCGGCCGCCTGCATTGTGAGCTCGCGCGCAGCGGCATCGAAAGAAGCGGGTACGGTCAGGATGATTTCCTCGGCATCGCTGTCCTTTTGCAGTGAGGCCTTCCAGCTTTCCACAAGATGCTTCAGATACCGAGCCGACGCTTCGACCGGCGAGATACGCTCGACTTCTGGCGGCGCCTGCCACGGTAGAAGTGCCCCGGTACGATCGATGTTGGTATGGCTCAGCCAGCTTTTAGCAGATGCAACCAGACGTGTGACCACCTTCGCCCCATGCGCGCGGGCAAATTCGCCAGTGGCGTAAGCCGGCCGCTTATCCCACGGGAGCGCTAGCGCGCCGGGGGGGAACTCACCTTCCTGGGCGAGATATATAAAGGAAGGAAGCAGCCGCCGCTCTTCGACCGTGCCGGGCGCCGTCAATTGCGGAATGGAGACGACGTCTCCGGATCCCTCCTCCAAATCCCGCCACGAGATAGCGCAATTTGTAGTGCCGAGATCGATGCCGATAACATGCCTAGCCATGGCTGTCAGGGCAACTCCACTTCAGCCGGTGTGATGACGCGCGGGTCCAGGGTTTCCGAAATGGACGGCATGCGAACGCCGGTCACAATCCATCCGTGATGCTTCAATGTGCCTTTGAACGGCGGCTTTCCACTGACGTTCCCTGTTAGCCGGATGCGCTCCGGATCGAATCCGGTGGGTACGGTCATGGGCGCTCCTTCAGCAGTCTGCGCGGCCGGCACAAGATCGAAGAACTGGGCGAGGGTCTTGCGGCAACCGCCGTGCACCACACGGGCCGCCGCCCCAATCTCTTCATCGGAATATCCGCCGGCATCCTGTTGAAGGAAGTCTATCAGCCGGCCTTCGCGCTGAAACGCCGCGAGCAGCATCAGCCCCGATGCGTGCACGCGTTCGGGCGGAGCGGCCTTCTTCGCCCGAGCCGACGCTCGCAGTTCCAAACCTTCGGTGACTTCGCCGGCGAATTCAGCGCTGATGAGAACCCGCCACGCCATCTTCATCCGATCCCAAAACGCAATCTGCGCCATATAGAGACGATAACAGGATTCGGTGGCAGAGAAAAACACCTGGGGCCAAACTGCTGCAAATCAGGCTGCGGAAAAACGTTCGGAACGACTGAAGCCGAACTGTAGCGGCGCTCTATGACTGCCGCCTCCATTTCTGCTATCTCGTTCCACTCGCCGGGGCCGCCGGTTTGGTTAAAAGGAATGCCGGACTCGCGCCGGCGCGAGGCCGATACTTCTGGGCTCCGCCGGTATCGACTTCGGCGACGTACAGGTTACCTGCCGAGTCAACGCTCATCCCGTGCACGCCCCAGAACCCTCCGGGGAAATTGCCCCACGTGCCCCAGGCATACATGAAGTTGCCGTTCAAATCGTACTTGATCATCTTCGACGAGGCGCGGTCGAACGCCCAAAGATAGCGGGAACCGTCCATGTAGATCAGGTGGATGTCGGCCGGCGGCCGGCCCACGCTCCACTCGTCAAGGTATTTGCCGTTCTCGTCAAACACCTGAATGCGGCGATTGCCGCGGTCGTTGACGAAAACGCGGCGCGTCTGCGGATCGACAGCTACGCCATGGACATTATTGAAGTAGCCCGGCCGCGTTTCCTTGCCGTTGTCACCCTTCTGGCCCCAGGCCATCAGGTATTTTCCATCCTTGTCGAACTTCACCACGCGAGTGTTGGCGTATCCGTCAGCGACGAAGAAAGAGCCTTCCGGCAGCCATGCCATGAACGTCGGACGATAGAAGTGTTTGTCATCCTGGCCTGGCTCATTCGGCGTACCGATCGTCTGCAGCAGCCGCTTTCCGTCATTTGAGAACTTGAAGATGGCATGCCTGTAGTCATCGACGATCCAGACATTCTTCTGCGGATCATAAGGGCTTTCAAAGACGCTGTGAGGACGCCGGAACATCTTGTCCCACTGGCTCCAGTCTTCGATGAAGTTACCCTCCGCATCCACGACATTGATGATGTGCGACCACTGGTAATCCACACCGGGCTTCCCAACATCCAGATCATCGCCCGGCGACTTTCCATCCGGTCCGAAGAGCCTTCCCGGAGGGCTGGCCGATGTTGCATCGCGCCACGGCAACCGTCCGATCGGGAACTCGACGTTCGGCCCGAGCTGAGGAAGCGGGATGGTCTTCGGCCGCTGAATGTTCGGCAACTCACCCCGCTGCAGGATGAAAACACGATTCGGACTCTCGGCAAAGACGCCCTGTCCCGCACCCCACGTCCACTTTTCGTTGCCGGGCAAGCTGGAGATCGGCTTCGGCCAGTTCGGCACGACTTCATACGCTCCGAACATGTCCTGCCCTCCTTTCTCGCCAGGCACGGCCGCAAACCTGGGCTGCTGAGGTGACTGTCCCTCAACACGGTTCTGCTGGCCGGCAAACAGGACGCTCAGCGTCAAGACAACAGTGGCTGCCCCTATCATCCACGGATACTTACGCATGGCCTTCCTCCTTTTTTAGCGGACGGGAACGAAGCGCTGCACTCGCTGTCCGGCGAATACCTCACCGGTATAGATGTTGCCTCGAGAGTCCACAGCGATCATGTGGAGCCCGAAGAACTGGCCGCCGTTCTCACCCATGCTGCCAAGCGTGCCGGCAATCCTGCCGTCGTCGCGGTTGAGAAACCAGATGTGGTTATTGGTCAGATCGGAAATAAACAAAAACCGCTGCGATTTATCGGGTGAGAAGGCCACACCTCCGGTGGAACCGCCCACGCCGGTGTATTCGGCCAGTTTGAATTCCTTCTTGAAGTTCCCTTGCTTATCGGTAACGTGGATGCGGTTCGCGTTCCGATCGGCGGCATAGACCAACCCGTCGTCGGAGAAGTTGAGCGTCAAATGGCCCCTGAATTCCTTGGGCAGCGGCCCGCCTGGGGTATACGCGCGGTCTGCGTCGTCGGTGGTGATTTCCGAGAGTTTGTGCCCGTAGGCGCCCCATCCGCGCTTGAACGCGAAGGTATCCAGAGAAAAGACCATGACGCGGCCGCCCAGATAGTTGTCCGCCATGTAGATCTCATTGGCCGGTTCGTCGATTCGAATTTCTTCGATTCCTCCCACGATCATTGGTGTCGTCGGAGGATACTTCCTTCGAAAGGCCGCCTGTTGAGCCGCTGCGTCGGCCTGATTGCCGCGACCGCCGCGCCCTCCGCCTCCCGCGGCGGGCACGGTAATGAATCCTGCAACGGGTCCGGCGCTGCCCTGGCCCGGAACACGGTGTGGAAGCGTTGGCGCGACAAACGGCTGGCCGTCAGGAGTCTCGGGTACGTGAGGTACCTCAGCAACGATTTTGCCGGTCTTCGGGTCGTACCTGCGGACGGTGTTCTGTCCGATGTACACGAACCCCTTGCTGTCCACGTCCATGCCATGCCCTTGCGGCGCGTCAAAGGAACCGATGACGTTGCCCTGCTTGTCGAAATGGATCATTGCCGGAGGGTGAACACAGCAATCGGCAATCGGCGGATTCAGCTCCGCCTCGAGCTCGATACTGGTCAGATCGTTCGGGCGGTTGAGCACCCAGACGTTATCGTCGTTGTCCACGGCCAGCCCGGTAACGCCTCCGAGCTTCCACTTGTTCGGCAGCGGTTTGGGCCAATCCGGATCGAACTTATACTTTGGCGCGGCCTGGCCTTGCCCTTGCACTGGCGCTCGCACACCGGCCAGGAGAGCAACACAAACGATCAACAAGAACGGGCCGGCCCAAAGGGCCAGTGCCCGCGCGCTTCGATCCTTTCTCATGGGTGTCCCTCCATATCCAGTCACCTGGTTATTGTCGTTTTCTCCACCGTCACACTAATTCACGCCAATCCAGAATGTCACGGACTTTGCGAGGGCTGTTACGGCTCTTCCCGCTGTGTTGGTAATTGGAGGTTAATAAAAACACGCCACTTGAAGGAGCATGATTTCGAAAGGTAAAACGATGGAACTTACGCTCGCCGGCGTTACCCTGCAGTATTGCCGAAAGGACATGAGGAACTCCTGAGGGCTTACCTCGCTAGCTTCGCTTGATCCAAGAAACTTGATGTAAATGAGTCAAGTTTTCGAATGCTCGTAGCCGTGGGCTTTATGCCCGCGTTCAAGCACCATCAACGAATCTCTCTGGCGGTACTTGAACGCGGGCATAAAGCCCACGGCTACGTGCTTACTCCACACGCCTCGTTGGTCTGAGGCGAAGCCTCGTTAGTGTCCTGTCTCTGAAGTTCGTGTACGGAGTACTGGATGGGCAAAGCGTATTCCCCTCCTTGCAAAGGAGGGGAATACACTTTTGCCCCTGATTCCGGAGAGCGTAAATTTCCGAGAACGCCGTGTTTCTCGGTCGGTTTTCTGCTTCAAAGATCAAGACCTGTCCAGTTCTGCCAAAATGCTTCGAGCGCGTTCAATCTTCTCCTTCGACTCCGGACTGCTTGGGACAAGTCGTAGGAAATCGCGAAATTCGCTGGCGGCGCCAGCCCGATCGCCTTGCTGTCCCAGAGCCTCTCCCAGATTGTAGCGGACTAGAGCGAACCCAGGATTAATGCGGAGCGCTTCGCGATATTCCGCGATCGCTTCGTCCAGCTTCCCCTGGTCACTGAGTGCGATGCCAAGATTGTTGTGCGCCTCAGGGTAGTTGGGGTTGATGCGGAGCGCCTCGCGATATTCCGCGATCGCTTCGTCCAACTTTCCCTGATCCTTGAGTGCGACGCCAAGATTGTAGTGGAGGAGAACGTAGTTGGGGTTGATGCCGAGCCCTTCGCGATATTTCGCGATCGCCTCGTCCAACTTCCCCTGATCCTTGAGCGCGACACCGAGATTGTTGTAGGCGGCAGCGTCGTGTGGGTTGAAGCGGAGCGCCTCGCGATATTCCGCGATCGCCTCGTCCAACTTCCCCTGATCCTTGAGCGCGACGCCAAGATTGTAGTGGGCTTCTTCGTAGCTGGGGAAGATGCGGATTGCTTCGCGATATTCACCTACTGCTTCGCTCAGGTTCCCCTGATTGTCAAGTACCCTGCCCAGAGCGTAGTGGGCCTCAGCCAGGCCGGGGTTGATGCGGAGCGCTTCCCGATATTCTTTGACGGCTTCGCCGACCTTCCCCTGGTCCTTCAGCGCGACACCAAGATTGAAGTGGGCTTCAGCGTAGCTGGGGTTGATGCGCAGCGCTTCGCGATATTCACCCACCGCTTCGTCCAGCTTCCCCTGATCGCCAAGCGCGTTGCCCAGATTGTAGTGAGCCTCAGCGTATTGGGGGTCGATGCGGAGCGCTTCGCGGTATTCCCCGATCGCTTCGTCGACATTGCCCTGCTCAAGGAGCGCGATGCCCAGACTGTTGTGGGCTTCAACGTACTGGGGATTGATGCGGAGCGCTTCGCGATGCTCGGCGACCGCCTCGTCCCACTTCCCCTGAAGACCCAACGCGTTGCCCAGACTGGTGTGGCTCTCAGCGTAGTCAGGGTTAATGCGGAGGGCGTTGAGAAATTCATCAACGGCTTCGTCCAGCTTCCCCTCACCAGCGAGCGCGTAGCCCAGATAGTAGTGGGCCTCAGCCTCTGTGACCACTTGAAGCAGAATGTACTTTTCGCTGATTCTCAGGATAGGGCTGACCTGGCCAGGACCTAATCCGGCCAGCGCATCCTGAAATTCCTTTCTGAGGTCTCCGACAACCATGTTTCCAAAGTACCCTCCTGAACTGGCTGAATCGTCGGTGGAGTACTTCTTTGCGAGATCCTCAAACCGTTCGCCCCCTTGCAGTCGACTCCGGAGACCAACAGCCTCCTCCTCGGTTTTCACCACAATGATGCGCAGACCGACACCTGCTGATTGCTGGGCCGTCACCGAGACAGCGATGGTCAGGGCCAGAAAGGGAACGCATAGAACGCTTCTTCGCATGACTGATCTCCTTGCGGCGATTCATCTTGCAAACCAACGAAACTACGACGGGCGGATAGAAATGAGAGGATGCCGGTGAGCGACGCACCGAATATCGAGACATCCATAGTGAAGAAACCTCTTTAGAGGGGTTAACGTGAAGTGAGTGTACATTTCACAGCACTGGTGTTCAACGACAATCAGGGCAGCGCTCCAGGTCTTCGACCACATCGGACAGCAGAGTATCTTCGGGGGATCGCTGTTGCCGGTCATGGTGCGTGAAAGACACATGAACTCGGATGTGTTTGTGGCCATGATGCGTCCTCCTTTTATTTAACGGTTGATGTTTGTAAGTGTTTCTCGACGAAGTCAAGCTTCTTCGTCAGAAACGAATGTCGCTTTGTGACGAACTCATGAGGCTTCGTGACAAACTCATGAGGCTTTGCGACAAACTCATGAGGCTTTGCGACAAACTCATGAGGCTTTGCGACAAACTCATGAG
>Ga0137409_10000697_pt1 | contig 32387 bp, 26 predicted proteins | sample CZODoug1_16funga_FD_122059 | JGI IMG/M metagenome (GOLD analysis project Ga0137409, IMG submission 122059) | Vadose zone soil fungal communities from Angelo Coast Range Reserve, California, USA - CZODoug1_16fungal (Hybrid Assembly) | ecosystem: Environmental > Terrestrial > Soil > Vadose zone... | reverse complement strand
CGGCCAGCGCCGTGCTCGAGGCGATCGCCGCCACATTGAGTTGGTACTCATTGCCGAGCGACGTATCCTCCACCCACACGTCCGAGTTGAGCAGCGTGCCGTTCGAGGGCGGTGCACTGGTGCTGATCAGCGCCGGATACACCACCGTCACGCTCGCGCCGGCCGCCACGTTGAAGCCGAACCGCAATGTCTGCCCGGCCGCGCATGTCGTAAAGCCCGCGCCGTCGCAGGCCGCCCCCAGTGATAACTCGCTCGCTCGCACCGTCGTGTTCGGCGGCACCGTCGCCGTCAGCAACACCGAGTGCAATGCCGTCGCCGTGTTCGAGACCGTCACCGCGTACCGCACCCGTTGCCCGGGGGCCGCCGGGTCCGGCGTCGCTACCGCACGCACGTTCAGCACCGTCTCCGTCGCGTTGCCCACCCCGGTCGTCAACCCCGCATGCGCCAGCACCACCTGCGTGGTCGGATTGCGCAACGCCGCGTCCGCCGCCAACTGACTGCCCGCCACCGCCGTCGTCGCCACCTGCACCACCACCGTACGCCGCCCCGCCGTCCCCGCCGCCACGGTCCCCAGCGACCAGGTCACCGTCCCGGCGCTGCTCGTCCCGCCATCGGAGGCCGACACGAACGTCGTCCCCACCGGCAGCGGAAAGCTCAAGTTCGCCGCCACCGCCGCGCTGCCCGGATTGCCGAACGTCAACGTGTAGCTCACCGTCCCGCCCGCCCGCGCCTGCGCCGGCAGAGCACTCGCCGTCACATGCAACCCGGCCAGCGCCGTGCTCGAGGCGATCGCCGCCACATTGAGTTGGTACTCATTGCCGAGCGACGTATCCTCCACCCACACGTCCGAGTTGAGCAGCGTGCCGTTCGAGGGCGGTGCACTGGTGCTGATCAGCGCCGGATACACCACCGTCACGCTCGCGCCGGCCGCCACGTTGAAGCCGAACCGCAATGTATGCCCGCCCGCGCACGTCGTAAAGCCCACGCCGTCGCAGGCCGCCCCCAGTGATAACTCGCCCGCCGCCACCGTCGTACCGACTGGAACAGTGCCGGTCAGAGTCACACTTTGTAGTGAACCCGAGTTCGACACCGTCACGGCGTAGCGAACGCGTTCCCCCGGCGCGGCATTGCTCGGAGTAGCGACGGCTCTCAAGGTTATTGCCGCGGTCGCGTTGGCTGATGCGAACAATAGCAACAAAAGGGCGGCGCGTGACAAGACAGTCGAACCGATGGGATGAGCATTCATGGATTCGACACTCCCTATTTTATGCAGCGCAAATTGCAAATCGGTGTGGGTCTGTGTTCGCAACATGCATCAGACATCCCCAGTGCAACTTATGATCGTTGCCGCGCCTTTTCTCAGCGCTTATAACGCGTCCGCGTGCCCAAGTCCAAACGAATTTTCGGCTCTTCAGGAAGTGACGGGGTTCAAAGTGGTCCTGATGTCGACGTCACAATTTTCCGTCAGTGATTGAACGCGGGTTGCTCACCAAGCCTTGACGCGTCCCCTTCATAAGCTGTTGTTTTTGTCGATCGTATGGTTTTGCAAAGGCATTCCACCATGGCGCGCTGCAGCGTCAAGTATTTCAGCATTTTCCGTCGAGCGGTATTCGGGACTGGTTCAATGTTGGGGGTGGGAGCGCCGGCTGTAATATTTGGGGGAGATGCTGGAGGTGTCGACAGTTAGGCACAGGCACGGCTTTCTATTACGCACATCTCGTGAGATTTCCGCCGCCGATTTGATGGCTGGCGCGAAAGCGCCGGAGACAGACGGCTGCGTTGGGTAGTCTTACCCCCGTCGCGATCGGCGACGAGCAGTGGCGGACGGATTGCGAACGACGGCGCGATGCGAGGACCCCGACGTGCAAGCTATCATTGAGGTCGGCACAGAGTCGGTCGAGACGCAGGAGTTTGCCCGCACCGATCTGTGCGACAAACGTCTGGACCGTCGCTTGCTCAAGACCGCGGAACATCTGGCCAAGTCTCCGGCTTCGCCGATCAACGAAGCCTGTGGCGATTGGGCGAGTACGCAGGCAGCGTATCGGCTGTTTAATAATCCCAAGGCGAGCCCGTCGGGCATTCTGCAACCTCATATTGAGGCAACCGTCCAGCGTATGGCCGGCCACGGTGGGCCTATTCCGTTGAAAAACTCAGTAGTTAGCAAGCGTTGCTTGGCTGGTTTTGAGTGAGGGGTGCCTTGGATTCCGCGATTTTATTAGTTCATCTGCCGTTCTCAGTTCCTCTATTCGCAACTTCTCGCCTATGTGACTCCGAACGCTGGTCTTGGATTTATCCGCTCGTGCGCAACTTCGATCAGCGTCTTCGCAACGGATAATTTAGACTTGGCCTTCAACATCTGCGCTTCGCCTAACACTCTTCAGAAATGTGTGTAATAGAAAGCGCAAGTATCGGCTAAAACGCAAATACGAGATTGACGGTGGTTACCGTGTCGAGCTCGTGAGCTTAAGTGCGTTTCGCGAGCAAGTCGCGAATTTCCTCGAGAAGCAGTTCTGACTTGGGCGGCGGGGCGGGTGCCGCCGGGGCGGCGGGCGCAGGCTTCTTGAGCTTGTTGATGCCTTTGATGGCGATGAACAGGACCAGTGCGATGATGATGAAATCAAACATCGTTTGAATGAAAGCGCCGTACTTGACCAGTACTTCCTTGCCCGTCGGGTCCTTGCCGAGAGTCACCGCCAAATCCGAGAAATTGAAACCGCCTATGATCTTGCCCAGCGTGGGCATGAAGACATCGCCGACCAGCGAGGACACGATCTTTCCGAAAGCGGCGCCGATGATCACGCCGACCGCCAAGTCGACCACATTGCCCTTCATGGCAAATTCCTTGAATTCTGCACCTAATCCCATGGCAATCTCCTTTTTTTTGACGAGCGCTGATCGATGATTGTGCGTCGAGGGCCAACGGTTGCGGCTCTAGGGCCGAATCGCAGCCATGGTACTGAGCGCCTGGGGCAGGGGCAAGCGTTGTTCTTTCAGCTCAGTGGACGGCTCCGAAGACTTTTTTCAGCAAACTGCTGGCCTGGCCGAGCGGATCTTTACGAATCGCACGCTCTTCCTCCGCCATCATCAGAAATAATCCGTCGAGAGTCTTTTCCGTCACGTAGGACTGGAGTGTTGCGTCCTCGGGTTTGAGAACGCCCAGGGCCACGGCCTTCTTCGCCAAGGCGTCGTAGGTCTCGCCTAATTTAACTTTCTCGGTCGTCCGGCCGATGATGGGTGCGAATTTGGCTTTCAGCGGTGTATACGTGGCCTGTTTGAAATACTGCGTTGCCGCATCATCACCGCCGGTCAAAATCCGTTTCGCGTCCTCGAGGCTCATTTGTTTGAGCGCCTGTTTCAGCAAGACTTTGCTTTCCGGCACGGCCGCCTCGGCGGCGCGGTTCATCGACGTGATGAGCTGATCCAGCTGATCGCCGACTCCGAGCATGCGCATCATGCTCTCCGCCTTCGCAAGTTTCGGAGGCAGATCGATCTTGACCTCGGGATTCTTCAGGAAGCCGTCGGTGACGCCCAGCTTTCCGACAGCGAGGTTGATACCTTGATCAAGCGCCTTTTTCAGGCCGGCGGACGCATCGGCATTCGACAAGGAATTCAAGTCGACACCGAATGCGCCGCCGCCCAAGACGGCGCAGGCGAGCACCGCCGCGGCTAGGTTGCTGACGAAGAGTTTTCGTTTCATTGTGGCGAATCCCAATGCGAGACGACCGGAGTGCGCCCACTATGCTCATTTTTTTTCCGCCGCGCCAGCACCACCGGCTACGCGCCGGTATTCGTGACCTCTACGGTGACGTGCGACAGGGATTTATAGTTCTTGAGCCGCTCTCGATAGAACGCGCAGTCGCGGGGTTTGTCCGTGAGCACCGACACGACGGCGCCCAAGTGTCCCGGGCCCAAACGCCACAAGTGCAGGTCGACCAGCCGATCCCCGTCCGATTCAATCGCCTCACGCACTTTTGCGGTCATGCCCTGATCGGGATTCATGTCGAGCAGGATGCGCCCGGTATCGCGGATCAGACCGTACGACCAGTTGGCGATGACGACTGCCCCGATCACGCCCGCCAGCGGGTCCATCCACATCCAACCGAAACCGCGTGCGAGGACGAGCCCCGTAATCGCCAGCACCGACACCGCGGCGTCGGCGAGCACGTGTAGGTAGGCGGAGCGGATATTGTAGTCGCGGTGCGCGGCGCTCGAACCCGCGTGAACCGCGTGTTCGTGCGCGTGCTCTTCCAGTTCGACGGCACCCTGAGCGGTCGCAATTTCTACGTGCTCGCCCTCATGATCGTGGCCGGAGTGATTCTGGGCGTGACCGTGGCCATGACTGTGACCATGGTCATGGCCGTGGTCGCTGCCGCTCAGCAGCCAGGCGCTGACAATGTTCACCATCAAGCCGACCACGGCAATGGGGATTGCCTCCGCAAAGCGGATCGGAATCGGCGACAGAAATCGTGCGATCGCTTCATAGCCGATGAGAGCGGCGATCATCGCGAGTACGATGGCGCTGCTGAAACCGGCCAGATCGCCGAGCTTTCCGGTTCCGAATACGAAACGTGAATCTTCGGCGTGCCGGCGGGCGTAGGTATAGGCCAGCGCCGCGATCAACATGGCGCCTGCGTGCGTCGACATGTGCAAACCATCGGCCACCAGCGCCAACGAGCCGTACACGCTGCCGCCCACGATCTCGACGACCATCATCGCACCGCATAGGACAATCACGGCCCAGGTCTTGCGTTCGTTCTTCTCGTGTCCCGTCCCGAGAAAGACATGCGTGTGTCCATCCGACATTGTACTCGAGGGGTTTTCCATTGGTTCGCTCGCAACTTGCTGGCCGGAGATCATCGCAGGAGGGCTTTCCCCCTCCGGTGGACTCAAAGATACTTCGTGACTCCCTGAAACTCTTTGATCAAATCCCTGATCTCGCGCGGCACTGCATCGGAAGTCTCTTCCATGCAGTGGTGAATATGATCCTTGATGAGTTCCTTCTTGGCGTTGCCGATCGCCTTCTCTACGGCGTGCAGCTGCTGCGCTAGATCCATGCACGGGCGTCCCGCCTCCAGCATGTCGATCACGGCCGCGAGGTGTCCTTGGGCGCGCTTCAGTCGTGTGCCGATCTCGGGGAACTTGTGCATTACGTAGATCTCATATGGGTGCATATCCTATCCCCCTAGACAGGATAAGGGAAGAGGCAATCGACGGACTGAGCCTGCACGATGCCCACGCGCTCGAGTTGTTCAAGAACGAGGGGTTGGCGCCGGACGCGGCGCAACGGATTGCGAGATTCTTTACGAAGCGCGCATAGGCCGTCAGGCGATAGTGATACGGGGCCTGGCGCCCTTACATCTCCCAAAAATAATCAGTTCGCTGAGAATGATTAGTCGGGGTGAAAGTCCCGCAAGATGCGCCAATCGAGCCGCGTTCGAGATCCCTCATGAAGATCAAATCCAGTAGTAATACGGCCGTACACCGAGTCCACGAGTCGGCGGAGCACTGAGAATAGCCGAAGGGCCGATAAACCTAGAACGATGCCGACCACGATTTGCGCAGCCATTTGACGTATCCTCGCGCGTCCGCCAGACCAAGTGCGAACCACTCTAGTAGGCATTGGACGCAACTGCCTGTGATGTCGTACACGTAAAGGAATGGTCCAGTGATGTACGCGTCTCATTGCGCCATGTGCTTTGCACCACGGCGAGTTGAGGGATGCGCAGGTACCGCGGTGCGTCGCAATAAGTTGGACCCAGGGGAGTCCCGGGCGCTATGCAGCCCGCGTGAGGACGACATGCGTAGCGTTGGGCGCGGAAACATGCTCGGTGCAACGATAGCCGAGCTTCAATGCGTCGAGATCCGCAAAAAAGTGCTCGCCGGAACCGAGCAGTGTTGGAGCAATGGCTAGGTGCATCTCGTCGACGAGTCCCGCGCGAAGGTATTGCCGGATCGTTGCGACACCGCCGCCAAGCCTGACATCTCGCCCCTTGGCCGCCTCGGTGGCGCGTTTCAGCGCGGCATGAATGCCCTCCGTGACGAAGTGAAATGTCGTGCCGCCGTCCATCGGAATCGCTGCACGCGGGTGATTCGTCAGCACGAATACCGGCACGTGATACGGCGGGTTGTCTCCCCACCAGCCTTTCCAGGCATCGTCGGTCCAGGGTCCTCGTATGGGTCCGAACATGTTGCGGCCCATGATCCAGGCGCCGATATTCGAAAATCCACGCGCGGCGAAGTCCTCGTCAATGCCTGTGGTGCCGCCGTCGCCTCCGAACATCTGCTGGAACGTCCGGGTCGGGAAAGCCCATTCGTGCAATGCGACCCCGCCGACGCCCAGCGGGTTATCGATGCTCTGGCCGGGGCCGCCGCCATAGCCGTCCAGGGATATGGAGAAGGCGTGAACGCGGAGCTTGGTCATCGGTCGGTTCCTTCTGGCAACGAGGTCTGGCCTAAGCGCTGGGCGCGAACATCCGGTCGATCGCCGTGAAGTGGCGTCGCGCATAGGCCAGCACTTCCGCGTCGGTGGGATGATCGGCATTCTCGACGGCGACGATGGCGCGGCCCAATGGTGGGTGCTTGTCGCGCAAATAGCCCGCGAACTCCTGCTTGGTCTGTGCGGGCCCGATCACCAGAATCTCGTGCAAGCCTTCGAGCGTGTGTGCGACATCCTCGAAGAAATGGTGGTCGGCAGGAGACTTGTGGCCGCCGTGGGTGCTCTTGCGGCTGTGCACGCGCTGATGTTGGTCATGCGCATGGATCACCGTGCTCGTCTGCTCGGTCGACGTGAACTGCCAAGCGGTTGCCCGCTGATGATCGATCCATACCACGGCGTGATAGTGTGACATTTATATTTCCTTGGTGAAGTTGAGCGGTGGTGAACGACGTGATGGTTTATTGTATGCCGCAAGCAGCGTGCGTACGCAAACCCGCGCAGCAGCCGCACCCCAGGTCTGTAGGTGTTTGTCCTACTTGCCGCATTGCCGAGACCGGCGGCATTGTTGATGCCGAGGACTCGAATTCAAGCGAAGGTGACCGATGCCCAATGTGCTGACGATCAACGCCGGATCCTCGAGCATTCGTTTCGCCATCTTTGGGGTAGGTCAAACGCCGACGCGGCTGCTGCAGGGGAAGTTGGATCGCATCGGCGGCGGCGGCGCGAGCCTGACCGTTGGGCATAACGACTCCGCGCAGACGCAAATCAAGGCCGACATCAAGGATCCTGCCGCGGCGATCGACTTTCTGCTGGATTGGCTGGAATCACAGCCGTTGTTCAAAACGCTGGACGGAGTGGGGCACCGCGTGGTGCATGGCATGCTGCACTCTGCACCCGAAAGAGTCACGACCGACATGTTGAATGAACTCAAGAGCATCATTCCTTACGATCCCGAACACATGCCGCGTGAAATCGAGCTCATCGAGGCGCTGCAGCGCCGCTACAGCCGATTGCCGCAGGTGGTTTGCTTCGACACGGCGTTTCATCGAAGCATGCCGCGCGTCGCCACCCAATTGCCGATTCCGCGCCGGTACGCGGCGAAGGGTGTTCAGCGCTACGGCTTCCATGGCTTGTCGTACACCTTTCTGATGAGGGAACTGGCGCGTCTCGGCGATCCTGCGGCGGCGCGCGGCCGGGTCATCCTCGCGCATCTCGGCAGCGGCGCAAGCCTTGCGGCGGTGCGGGACGGCCGGTGCATCGACACCAGCATGGGGTTTACGCCCACGGCAGGATTGGTCATGGGCACGAGATCGGGGGATCTGGATCCCGGTCTCATGAGCTACCTTGCATTGACGGAGTCGATGGACACGGTGCAATTTCAGACCATGGTCAATCATCAATCGGGCATGCTCGGCATTTCGGAATCCAGCGCCGATGTCCGGGATCTGCTGGCGCGCGAATCGAGCGATCCGCGTGCGGCGGAAGCGCTCGCGCTGTTTTGCTACCAGGCAAAGAAATGGATTGGTTCGTTCGCCGCGGCACTCGGCGGCGTGGATACCTTGGTATTTGCCGGCGGCATCGGCGAGAACGCCGCCCCCGTGCGCAAACGCATCTGCGATGGCTTGAACTTTCTGGGAATCGAGATTGACGAGAACGCCAATGGCCGGCACGCACCACGCATTTCGACCGGCGCGGGATCCGTCGCGGTGCGCGTCATCCGCACCGACGAGGAGTCCGTGATTGCGGAATTGATTATCCCGCTGCTGGGATTCGATTCGATATAGGAGGGCGAACATGCAACAAGCAACGACGCAACAAGCAACGACGCACACAGCGACGAAACAAGCGACGGCGCCGGTGCTCGATGCGGAGACGGCGCGGAAAATAGACGCCTACTGGCGTGCGGCCAATTATCTGTCCGTCGGGCAGATTTATCTCTGCGACAACCCGCTGCTGAAGGAGCCGCTGGCGCTTGCCCACGTCAAGCGCATGCTGCTCGGGCACTGGGGCACGACGCCGGGTCAGAATTTCATTTACACGCACGTGAATCGAATCATCAAGAAATACGACGCGAACATGATCTACATGTCGGGACCGGGACATGGCGGTCCGGCCGTCGTGGCCGGTACCTATCTCGAGGGGACTTACAGCGAGGTCTACGCCAATGTCAGTCAGGATGAGGCGGGTCTGAAGCGGCTCTTCACGCAGTTCTCGTTTCCCGGCGGGATTCCGAGCCACGCTTCGGCGGAATGTCCGGGGTCGATCCACGAGGGCGGTGAACTCGGATACTCACTGAGTCACGCATTCGGCGCGGTATTCGACAATCCCGAACTGGTGGTGGCCTGCGTGATCGGCGACGGCGAGGCGGAGACCGGGCCGCTCGCCACTTCGTGGCATTCCAACAAGTTCTTGAATCCGGCGAGCGACGGCGCAGTTCTCCCCATTTTGCATTTGAACGGCTACAAGATCGCCAATCCGACCCTTTTGGCCCGCATCTCCCGCGAAGAACTGGAACAATTGCTGCGCGGCTACGGCTGGACTCCGTACTTTGTGGAGGGGCATGAGCCTATGCCCATGCACCAGGCAATGGCGGCGGCATTGGATACCGCCATGGAGCAGATTAGGCAGATACAGGCGGATGCCCGCGTTCATGGCAAGACGGAACGGCCGCGCTGGCCGATGATCGTACTCGCATCGCCCAAGGGGTGGACCGGACCCAAGACGATCGATGGCAAGGCGAATGAAGGAACCTTCAGGTCGCACCAAGTCCCTTTGTCCGACCCTGCCAAGAATCCAGAGCATCTGCGACAGTTGGAGAGTTGGCTGCGCAGTTATCGTCCCGAGGAGCTGTTCGACCAGCGAGGCCGTTTGAAGCCGGAATTGGCGTCGCTGGCGCCGAGCGGCGAGCGCCGCATGGGCGCGAATCCCAATGCCAATGGCGGCATGCTGTTGCGCGACCTGCGGATGCCCGACTTTGCCGACTATGCGGTGGATGTACCCAAGCCCGGCGTCGCCGGCATCGGCGACACGCACGTGCTCGGACGGTTTCTGCGCGACGTTCTGAAGTTGAACGCGGAACAGCGCAATTTCCGCATCTTCGGCCCGGACGAAACGATGTCGAACGGCCTGGAGGCGGTGTTTGAAGCGACCAATCGCCAATGGCTGGCCGCGACCGCCGACAACGACGAGTTTCTGGCCCGCAGCGGCCGGGTCATGGAGATGTTGAGCGAACACCAATGCGAAGGCTGGCTCGAGGGTTATCTCTTGACCGGACGGCACGGCTTGTTGAATTGCTATGAGGCGTTCATTCACATCGTCGATTCGATGTTCAATCAGCATGCCAAATGGCTGAAGGTCACTGCCGGCCTGGCATGGCGCCGCAAGATCGCATCGCTGAATTACCTGTTGAGCTCGCATGTGTGGCGCCAGGATCACAATGGATTCACGCATCAGGACCCCGGCTTCCTCGACCACGTGGTCAACAAGAAGGCGGAAATCGTGCGGGTGTACTTGCCGCCGGACGCCAACTGTCTGCTGTCCGTGATGGACCATTGCCTGCGCAGCCGCCACTACGTCAATGTGGTGGTGGCGGGCAAACATCCGGCCCCGCAATGGCTGTCGATGGATGCGGCCGTCAAGCACTGCAGCGAAGGAATCGGCATCTGGCAATGGGCCAGCAACGATCAGCGCAGCGAGCCGGATTTAGTTCTGGCCTGCGCGGGCGATGTGCCGACGCTCGAGAGTCTCGCGGCGGTGTCCATCTTGCGCGAGCATCTCCCGGAGCTCAAGGTTCGCCTCGTCAATGTCGTCGATCTCATGAAGCTGCAGCCGCCCTCGGAGCATCCGCACGGCTTGAACGACAGTGAATTCGATGCGCTGTTCACCAGAGACAAGCCCGTCATCTTCGCCTTTCATGGGTATCCCTGGCTCATTCACCGTCTGACCTACCGACGCCACAATCATGAGAATCTGCACGTGCGCGGGTACAAGGAAGAGGGGACTATCACCACGGCGTTCGATATGACGGTATTGAACGACCTGGATCGATTTCACCTGGTGATGGATGCCATCAATCGACTGCCTCAGACCGGCAGCCGGGGCGTCTATCTGCAGCAGCAGTTGCGCGATAAATTGATCGAGCACAAACGCTACATCGATCGTTACGGACAAGACATGCCCGAAATCCGCAACTGGGTGTGGCCCGACTATGCCGCGCGCTGAACTCGCAGCCCTGCTGAGCTGCACAGCCCTGCTGAGCTGCACAACCGTGCTGAGCTGCGCAGCCGTGGGTTTCGTCCTTCGGCACCTTGTCCTACAGGTGCTTTCGCCGCCAGCCGACAGGGGCTGCGGTGCTTCGCCTACAGTTCCCGCGTTCGCGAGATCACTAATCTGACTGAGCACCGCTTGACCTTTCAGTGCGGACAGGAGTCTTCCATGATTGCCGGAAACCGATTGATCGCGCTGCCAGCGCTGCACAGTGCCTAAGTCATCGCCGAAGTGTCCGCTATCTCCGCCAACTACGACCGGTCTCACCAGACCGCAGGGTCGCCATTCCCGCGCGGCGCGCATTGGGATGGTCAGGGTGTCAATTTCTCGCTGTTCTCCGAGAACTCCGAGTCCGTCGAACTCTGCTTGTTCGATGCCTCGGGGAGCAACGAGCGGCGCATCCGCATCCGCGAGCGCACCAGCGGGGCCTGGCACATCTACGTGCCGGGCGTGGGTCCTGGCCAGTTATACGGCTATCGCGTGTACGGGCCCTACGTTCCCGAGAGCGGATTGCGCTTCAACCCCAACAAATTGCTGCTCGATCCTTATGCCAAAGCGATCGGCCGCGATCTGACCTGGGCCGACGAGCTGTTCGGCTATCAGCTGGGAGATCCGGACGGTGACTTGTCGTTCGATGACCGAGACAGCGCGCCCTTCGCGCCCTTGGGAATGGTCATCGATCCCGGCTTCGACTGGAGCGGAGATCGGCGGCCCTCGCATCCGGCGCACGAGACCATCATCTACGAGGCTCACGTTCGCGGTATGAGCCATCTGCACCCAGATGTGCCCAGCCACTTGCGCGGCACCTATGCAGGCATGGCGTCCGAACCCATCGTCAAGCATCTTCAAAGCTTAGGCGTCACGGCGCTCGAGTTGATGCCGGTGCATTATTTCGTGCACGACCGCCATCTGATCGACAAGGGGCTGCGCAACTATTGGGGCTACAACACGCTGGGATTCTTCGCCTTGCACCCGGATTATGCGGCCAATCGTCAAAATCCGCGCGACGTGATCCATGAATTCAAGGAGATGGTCAAAGCGCTGCACAGCGCCGGCATCGAAGTGATATTGGACGTGGTGTACAACCACACTGCCGAAGGCAATCACGTCGGCCCGACCCTTTCGTTTCGCGGCATCGACAACCTGGCCTACTACCGCACGGTTCCGGGCGACCCGCGGCACTACATGGATTTCACGGGCACCGGCAACACGCTGAACATGGTTCACCCGCACTCCCTGCAGCTGCTCATGGACAGTCTCCGTTACTGGGTCACCGAGATGCATGTGGACGGGTTTCGCTTCGACCTCGCGTCCGCGCTCGCTCGGGAACTCATGGACGTGGACCAATTGGGCGCCTTCTTCGACACGATTTACCAGGATCCGACGCTCGCTCCCGTCAAGTTGATCGCCGAACCTTGGGATCTCGGCGAGGGCGGCTACCAAGTCGGCAACTTTCCGGTGGGATGGATGGAGTGGAACGGCAAGTATCGAGATACGGTGCGCAAGTTCTGGAAAGGCGATATGGGTCTGCACTCGGATATCGCGACTCGCCTCGCCGGAAGTGCGGATCTGTATGAAACCACTCGCCGGCCGCCGTCGGCGAGCGTCAATTTCGTCACGGCGCATGACGGATTCACGCTGCAGGATCTCGTGAGCTACGAGCAGAAGCACAACGAAGCCAACGGCGAAGACAGCCGCGACGGCAGCGACGACAACAGCTCGTGGAATTGCGGCGCGGAGGGTCCGACCGAGGACGCAGGAATCATCGAACTGCGCGAACGGCAAAAGCGCAATTTCTGGTGTTCCCTGATGTTGGCTCAAGGTTCCCCCATGATTTCCGGCGGCGACGAGTTGAGCCGCTCTCAGCGAGGCAACAACAACGCCTATTGTCAGGACTCGGAACTTTCCTGGTATCACTGGGATTTGGACGCGCTGCGCACGGAATTCCTGGAATTCGCGCGGCGAGTGGTCCAATATCGCAAGCAGCATCCGAATTTTCATCGGTACGCCTTCTACGACGGTGATCCCGAAGCGAAGCACCCCGATAAGAATATCGTGTGGTTCAGAGCCGACGGCAAGCGGATGGTGGCGAAGGACTGGGAGGACGGCGGCTGGATGCGTACTCTCGGCATGTACCTCAATGGGATGGCGCCTGAGATACGCGACAGCAGGGGACAGTGCGCTGAGGACGCGGACTTTCTGCTGCTCCTCAACGCCCATCACGAGCCCGTATCGTTTCGCATTTCTCACCAGCTTTACCCGTCAGGTTGGAGGGTGGCGTTCGATACGGCGCGCCCCGCGCTGCCCGTGGAGAAAGAGGCGGTGAAACGCAATCGTTTGGTGAGTCTCGCCGCGCGCTCTTTCGTGGTGCTCAGCCATGAGCGGTAAATGGATCGCCAGCTACCGCCTGCAGCTGCATGCGGGATTTCCCTTGGCGGAGGCGGAACACGTACTGCCGTACCTGGCCGATTTGGGAATCAGCCATGTCTACCTGTCGCCCTGCCTGCAGGCGGTTCCCGGGAGTCAGCATGGATACGATGTCACTGATCCCACGCGAATCAGCGAAGACCTCGGCGGCGAACCCGCCTGGGCCAGTTTCGTGGACTGCGCACGTTCCCATGACCTGCGAATCCTCCTCGACATCGTGCCGAATCACATGTCGGCGTCGGAGCACAATCCGTGGTGGGATCACGTGCTCACGCACGGACCGTTCAGCGAATTTGCCGAGTACTTCGATTTCAGGGTCCGGCCGCATCAACCCTTTCGTGTTCATGTATGTTCTCTGGCGCGCCCCTACGGAGACGCCATCGAGGCGGGCGAGCTCACGATCGAGATCGCGCACGGGCGGCCGCGGGTTCGGCACTACGAGAACACCTGGCCGCTGGGTCCCGCCTCCTGGGGCAAGCTGCTGTCGGCGGCCCCGACGCCGGCGGCGGACGCGCAATGCTGCTTCGGCGAGCTCGAACGATTGCAATTCATCGATGAGCCGGATGCGAAGGATCGGATCGCGTATGCGGGGCACGCGGCGCAAGCCGGGGAGGCGCTCGCGGATGCGCGCAAACGTGGGCGGCTGCAGGATGCCGTGGATCGCACGCGGGGCGACAAGGAGCTTGTGAACTCGGTCCTGCAGCGGCAGTTCTACGTGCTGCACGGCTGGAAGCTGGCGGGGGAGCTCGGAAACTACCGGCGCTTTTTCGACATCGGTACCTTGAGCGGCATTCGCATGGAATTGCCGGAGGTGTTCGCAGCCACGCATGCGCGCATCGAAGCGATGATCGTCCGCGACGAGATCGCCGGGCTGAGGGTCGATCACCCGGACGGCCTGCGCGAACCGCTGGAATATTTCAAGCGGCTGCGCGCGTTGCTGCCGAAGGGACGAATCTATGTCGAGAAAATTCTGGAGAACGACGAGCGGCTGAAGGACGACTGGCCCATCGACGGCAGCGTCGGCTACGAGTTCCTCGCCAAAGTGAATCGCCTCTGGATGGACGACACACGAACCGACGTGCTGACCTCGACGTACTCCGATTTCACCGGACACTCCGTGAACTTCGCCGCCCTGGTCCGCGAAAAGAAGCGCGCCATCGTCGAATCGACTTTCTGCGCCGATCATGAACAATTGACCGAGGCCGCGCTCGAGATCGCGCGCGCCGATTGGAAAACCCGGGACTTGAGTCCGCGGCAGCTGCGCGAAGCCCTGGCGCGCTTGATCATCGCATTGCCCGTTTATCGGACCTATAGAACTCTCAACACTCTGCATGATGACGAGAAGCGCACCATAACCGAGGCCGTTCAAAGCGCGCGAATCGGCGCTCCGGAAATCGATGCCGCGATCTTCGACTTTTTGGCGGCACTGCTGACCAAATCCCGGTTGAGCGAGGCCGAGGCGGACTTCGTCGCCCAGTGGCAGCAGCTGACGCCCGCCGTCATGGCCAAGGGGGTGGAGGACACCACGTTCTATTGCTACGACCGGCTCGTGTCCTGCAATGAAGTGGGGTCACAGGCGTCGCTGATCGGAATCTCGGCGGGAAAGTTCCACGAGTTTTGCCACTCGCTGAGCGACCGATGGCCCAATAATCTGCTCGCCACCTCGACGCACGACAACAAGCGCAGCGAGGACGTGCGCACGCGCATTTCGATCCTGTCGGAAATCCCCGAGCGGTGGGCGGAGGCGTTGCATCTCTGGTCGAATCTGAATGCTCCCGTCTGGCAGAATCACGCGCCGGACCGTCATGCGGAATATCTTCTATACCAAACGCTCATTGGCGCGTGGCCCATCGACCAAGAGCGCTGTTGGCAGTACATGCTGAAGGCCTGCCGCGAGGCGAAGATCAAGACCTCCTGGCACGAGCCCAACTATGCCTATGAGGAATCGATCCGCGCCTTCGTCGACGGGGTATTCCAGAGGCCGGATTTCATCGCAAGTCTACAGCGTTTCATCGACCCGCTGATCCTTCCCGGCAGGATCAACAGCTTGGCGCAGACTCTCATCAAAATGGTGGTGCCCGGCGTGCCTGACTTCTATCAAGGCACCGAATTGTGGGATCTGAGTCTGGTCGACCCGGACAATCGGCGTCCGGTGGACTTTGAATTGCGCGCCGCATTCGCGCGCCGGGCGCGCTCGCTATCCGCTGCCGACGTGGCGGCGGATTGGGATTCCGGGTTGCCCAAGCTGTGGATGACGGCTCGCGTGCTGGCGATTCGCCGCGAACGCGCGGAAGATTTTTCCGATCAAAGCAAGTATCAGCCGCTCATCGCGCAGGGAACGCATTTGGCGCGCCTGTTCGCGTTTCGCCGCGGCGAGAACCTCATTGCCGTGGTGCCGCGGTTCATCATGTCGCTGGGCGGCGAATGGGGAGATACGCGGCTGCCGCTTCCCGGCGGCGCGTGGCGCAACTGCTTTACCGGCGCCGTGCTTCAGCGGGAAGCCATACCCGACACACTCTTCAATTCGTTTCCGGTGGCCCTGTTGATTCGGTATGGGGCATGAATATCGCGGTTTGGGCACCGTCGGCGAAGTCAGTGGAACTGGTGACGCCGGAGCGGCGAGTCCCGCTGTACCCGCGGACAGCCGGACGTGCGGAGGCGGGATATTGGCAGATCGAAGTCGACGACTCTGTCCTCGCCCACGGCTATCGATACTCGATCGACGGCGGTGAGCCGATCCCTGATCCGCGATCGAAATGGCAGCCCGACGGGGTTCATGGCGCCTCCCACCTCGTGGACATCGAGCGCTTGAATGCCGCGCAGGAACGCGCGCTGCGCTTTGTCGCGAAGCCGCTGCGCGATGCGGTGATCTACGAACTGCACGTCGGCACTTTCACGCCCGAGGGGACGTACGCAGCAGCGCAGGCAAAGCTCCCGCACCTGGCGCAGCTGGGCGTCACTCACGTGGAACTCATGCCGCTGGCAACGTTTCCGGGCCGGCGGGGGTGGGGATATGACGGGGTGGATCTGTACGCGCCCTTTCCCGCATACGGCGCGCCGCCGCAGCTCGCCGCATTCGTGCAAGCGTGTCACGCGCGGGGCATCGGCGTGTTGCTGGATGTGGTCTACAACCACCTGGGGCCGGATGGAAATTATCTGGCGCAGTACGGTCCCTATTTCACCGATCGCTATAAGACCAATTGGGGCGCGGCGATCAACTACGATGGGCCGCACAGCGATCCGGTGCGCCGTTTCGTCATCGACAACGCCTTGATGTGGCTGCGGGACTATGGATTCGACGGCCTGCGCCTCGACGCGGTCCACGCCATTTTCAGTTTCGATGCCGTGCATGTGCTCGAAGAGCTGGCAATCGCGGTCAGGGAACTGGGCGCGAAACTCGGCCGCAGCTTCGTGCTCATCGCCGAGAGCGATCTCAACGATCCGCGGTTGGTGTGGCCGGCGTCTCGGGGCGGCTACGGTCTGGATGCGCACTGGGCCGACGATTTGCACCACGCAGTGCACCGATTCTTCACGGGTGAGACCGACGGCTACTACGCGGATTTCCGGGGCCTCGACGATGTGGCGGTGGCGCTCCGCGAGGGATACGTGTACCAGGGGCAGTATTCGCCGTATCGCGCGCGGCGGCACGGCCGGCCGCCCAAGGGGGTGGGTGCGGATCAGATCGTGGTGTGCGCGCAGAATCACGATCAGATCGGCAATCGCGCACAGGGAGAGCGCCTGAGCATGATGCTGGGTGTGCCGCAGCTCAAGGCGATCGCGGCGCTGACCGTACTGTCGCCGTTCGTGCCCTTGTTGTTTCAAGGCGAGGAATGGGGTGCGCAGACTCCTTTTCTCTATTTCACCGATCATGAGAATGCCGAGTTAGGAAGACTGGTCGCAGAGGGACGGTCCAACGAATTCAGGAGTTTTCGCTGGCAGGGGGCGGTGCCGAACCCACAGGAACTCGAGACCTTCGCTCGCTCCAAGCTCAACTGGCCTGAACTGTCGGAGCCGCCGCATGCGGAGATCTACGAGTGGTATCGGCAGCTCATTCGTCTCCGGCACGATAGGCGGGGCCGGACCAAGGCCGCCGTGAGCGTCGATGCCAAAGCGGGATGGCTGAGATTTGTCCACGGCGACGTGCTCTGCGTGTTCAACTTCGCCGCCCTGCCGCAGCGGGTGCACATACCGCGCGGCGAGTGGAACCTGGTGCTAAGGTCCGATAAAGAAGCGACACCGACGGGTGAAGTGCGGGGTCACGCGACGCTCATATATAGGCGCGGATAGCGGCCACCGATAGCGCGCGCGGCAAACATGGGGTGCCAGACGTTGGTCGAATCCTTTTTTCAGCGGCCTGCTGGCTTAGGGCTGGGTGTGCGCCAAGCCGATGCCGGCGAGAGCGCCGATGACCACCACCAGCAGCGGCGGCGCGCGCCACATGAGCAGCAGGATGAAGCCGGTGAGCGCGACGCCAAAGTCTTCCGTCGTCTTGATCGTGCTGGTCCAGACCGGGTCGTAGAAGGCGCCGCCGAGAATTCCGACGACCGCAGCATTGATGCCGCCCATGGCAGCCCGTGCGCCGGCACGGACGCGAAATGTTTCCCAGAAGGGGAGTGTGCCGATGAGGATCAACATGCCGGGAAGAAAGATACCGATCAGCCCCAGTGCGGCTCCCGTCGAGCCGTGCGGCGACGGTTGTGCGACGGCGCCGAGATAGGCGGCAAACGCAAAAAGCGGTCCGGGGATTGCTTGCGCGGCGCCGTAGCCGGCGAGAAAAGTATCGTCGCTGACCCAACCCGGCTCCACGAAGGCGTCCCGCAGCAGCGGCAGTACCACATGGCCTCCGCCGAAAACCAGTGCTCCGGAGCGATAGAACGCATCGAACAGCGCCACGCCCTGGGACGATCCGAGTCCACGAAGCAGGGGCAGACCGACCAGTAAGAGAACGAACGTCACGAGCGACGCGATCCCGACCCTGCGTGAAACGGGAACGACGACGGCGCCGCCTGACGCGGGTGACGGACTACGGCAGAGCCAAAGCCCGGCGATGCCGCCGAAGATAATCGAGGCGATTTGCCCGATCGACGAACCGCTGAATAAGACGATCAGCGCCGCGATGCCGGCAATGGATGCACGTTGCCGGTCGGGGCACAGGGTGCGCGCCATTCCCCAAATGGCTTGCGCCACGATCGCAACCGCGACGAGCTTCAGGCCATGCAATAACCCCACGCCGACGGGTCCGCCCAGCGTGGCCGCGCCATATGCGAACAGCAGGAGCGCGACGGCTGACGGCAATGTGAAACCGGTCCAGGCCGCAAGCGCTCCTAGATAACCCGCCCGTATCAGCCCGATGGAGAATCCCACTTGGCTGCTGGCCGGGCCCGGCAGGAACTGACATAGCGCGACGAGATCCGAGAAGGCTGCATCGTCCAGCCAGCGGCGCCGTACGACGAATTCTTCGCGGAAGTACCCGATATGGGCGACCGGTCCGCCGAACGAGGTGAGACCCAGTTTGAGGAATACCCTTAGAACCTCGAAAGGTGAGTGGGTTTGCATGGGGCGATAGAGTACACGGCCGAGATCGTCCGCAGAACGGAACACCGATGTTGCAAACGTGTCTCCAGGATGGGGAGACAGCGCCTGACGAGTTGCAGGTACTTGCGCGCCGGCGGCGGCTCCGTGTACTTTGTAGCGCAAAGTAAAATGGGGTAAGCATGACATACTTGAATAATCCATTCGCTAAACTCGTCGCCGCGGCGGCCGTGGCGCTGCTTGCGCAGCGTGCCGATGCCGGCGGTCCATTCGGGATCGATCATGAGCTGGCGCTCGATCAGAATGGTATTTGGGCGCGCAAGTATCAGACCGCACTCGAGACCAGCGTGGTGGCTTTCGAGGTGGCCGGGAGTTTGTGGTTTGGGAACGACAACGAGCTCGGTCATACGCTGTGGCAGACGGTCGACTCCTCGGTGATTTCAGGCGTCGGCGCCCAGTTGCTGAAATACGGATTCGGCCGGGCTCGGCCCAGCCAAGGCGACAATCCCAATGCATGGTTCAAGGGGAGCCACTACCAAAGTTTCCCGAGCGGCGAGGTGACTCTGCAGGCGAGTTTCGTGACACCTTTCATCGCGAATTACGCGCGGCAAAATCCCTGGGTCTGGTCTCTCGAAATTCTGCCGGTGTACGACGGACTGGCACGCTTGAAGAGTCAGGCCCATTGGCAATCGGATGTCATCGCGGGTTGGGCACTGGGTACGGCGGTCGGATATTGGAGCACGACGCGAAGTACACCGATTTCCGTTGAGATTCTACCGCGCGGCTTGTCCGTCGGGTTTTACAAGCGGTTTTAGAATTTGAGCGGCAAAATGACAGGCCCGTCCCTGTGTCAATGCGAGTGAATGTAAATGAGAATCAGTCTGCAACTGAGCGGCTTGAGCGTTGGTTATTACGAGCGATTTTAAAATTTACACGGCAGAATACGGAGCCTTTCACTGTGACAATTCGAGTGCGACGAAATGCGAATCATTCAGCGACTGAACATGTTGGCGGTAATTCTGTTGTCGTTGGGATACGCATCCGTCGCTCGGGCGCAGACGGATGAGATTCAGGTGTACGACGCCGAGATCGCCGCGCCGGGCGTTTTCAATTTAACCTGGCACAACAATTTCATTTCGAGCGGCAGCAGCACGCCGAGCTTTCCCGGCGCCATCGTGCCGGACAAATCGCTCAACGGCGTGACCGAATGGGCCTACGGGGTCGCCCCCTGGTTCGAAGCGGGATTGTACTTTCCGTTGTATTCGATGACTCGCGACAACAGCGTTCTATACAATGGATTCAAACTGAGGGCTCTCTTCGTTTCCCCGGACGCGGCCAATCGCGACGTTTTCTACGGCGTCAATTTCGAATTCAGCTTCAACACCGCACACTGGAACGAACGGCGCTACACGTCGGAAATCCGCCCGATCATCGGTACTCACGTCGGCCGCTTCGATTTCATTTTCAACCCCATCGTCGACAATTCTTACACCGGAGTTTCCAACTTTGAATTCGTGCCCGCTACTCGCGTGGCCATGAAGGTCTCCGATATTTTCAAGGTGGCGCTCGAGGAGTACGACGACTTTGGCCGCGTGAGCCATTTTCTTCCCGCGTCCAAACAGTCGCACCAATTGTTCTCGGTGGTCGATCTACACACTCGACGGCTCGACATCGAATTCGGATTGGGAGCCGGCCTGACCAGCGCTTCGGATCATCGGGTCTTCAAGCTGATTTTGATGAAGGACTTTTGATACGGGTCCTTTCGGCGGATTCAATTCATTCATTCAGCGATGGCTCCCGCGCGGGTATATACCCCGATATGCGGCGGATGAGCGGCGCGGGGGACATGACGCCAAACTATGGCGTCAAAGTCTGTCCACGCCTCGCCGTACCTTGAGATTAGCGGTTTTCATTGACACGGTGTCAATAATTATCTATCGTTCAGTTCATGTCCTACATTACCCAACGCCGTGGAGAGGAAAAGGAGCGCCGCCGCGCCGAGATTCTCGATGCCGCAGAAGCGTTATATGCCAAGAAGGGCTGGGACGCTCTGACGGTTGACCAGGTGGCCCGCAGCGCGCGTCTGTCGCGTGCCCTGGTCTACGTCTATTTCCGCGACAAGGAGGAGTTGCTGTTCGCCATCGGCGAACGCGCCATGCGCCTGCTGCGCGATCGCTTCATCGAAGCCGCCGCGGGCCATGCACCGGGGATGGACAAGGTTGAGGCAATCGGTCGTGCCTATATGGGCTATGCTTATGAATTTCCTCATTATTTCGACTTCTGTACACGTTTTCAAGCACATTCGGTTTCCATCGATCCGGGATCACACGAGGGCGCGTGCCGCGCCGCGGGAGATGAAGCCATCGGCGTCGTCGTGCAGGCCATCGAGGCCGGTATTCGCGATGGCAGCATTCGCTCCGATATCGGTCAGCCGGTGTTGTTCGCGACCACCCTGTGGGCGTTCACGCACGGCATTATTCAGCTGGCCATGGCCAAGGGCAGCGACCTGGCGAGGTTCGGAATCGCCATCCCGGAATTCAGCAACTACGCATTTGGGCTGATACGTACGGTCGCGCAAAACACAGTTTCCCAGCCGCCGCCCGGCTGAGATTTTTTTTGGTCAGGAGTTGACACATGTCTACTTTATATACAAGTGACTTTAATTCGCTCCGCGCGGCACTCTGGGCCGTTTTCGCACTGCTGGCGCTCGGCGCCTGCCATCGGCAGGCACCGTCCGCCGCGCCGCCGGCGCTCGTCTTAGCGTCGCCCGTGCATTCCTATTCCGGTATCGGAGCGGGCGAGAGCATTCGTTATCCTGTGGAAGCGGCCGCGCGCTACTCGAACGCCATGTCGTTCCGTGTTGCCGGCAAGCTGATCGAGCGCAACGTGCGGCTGGGCGATTCCGTTCACAAGGGACAGGTGGTCGCTCGTCTCGACCCCGTGGACGCTCAGAAACAGGCGGCGAGCGCGAAGGCCGCGTTCGACGCCGCGGAACACCGGCTGGTCTTTGCGAAGCAGCAGCTGGATCGAGATCAAGCGCAATTCGCGCAGAATCTGATCGCCGTCAATCAATTGGAACAAACACAGGATGCTTACGCAGCGGCATTGGCCGAGCATGAGCAGTCGGCTGCGCAACTCGTCGTGGCGCGCAACAATCTGCAATACAACACGCTGGTTGCCGACCACGATGGATTGATCACCAGCGAAAATGCGGACACGGGTCAGGTCGTTTCCGCGGGACAGGCCGTCTACGGTCTCGCTTGGACGGGGGACACGGACGTCATCCTCGATGCTGCCGCGGGCGACCTGGGCCGGATTGCCGTGGGCCAGGCAGCGAGCGTGACTTTTCCGGCGTTGCCGGGCCGCCGCTTCGAGGCGCGCGTGCGCGAAGTGGCGCCTGCGGCCGATCCGCAAAGCCGTACCTATCGTGTCAAGCTTACGCTGGCTGAGCCCGGACCCGCGGTTCGATTCGGCATGACCGGCGACGCGACGTTGTCGCGCGCTGCAACCGCGGGCAACACGGCTCGCGAAGCGCCGGTGTTCAAGGTTCCGGCAACCGCCATTTTCCATCACGGCAAGGACCCGGCGGTCTGGGTCATTCGTCCGACCGATTCGACCCTCGAGCTGCGGCCCGTCACCGTCGGCAGCTATAGCGAGCGCGGCACCACCGTGACCGGGGGCTTGAGGGACGGCGACAACGTGGTGCTGGCCGGTGTGCACACGGTTTACGCGGGCCAGAGTGTGAAGCAGGCGAGGCCTTTGTTCGACGGCGAAGCGGACGGCGACGTTGCGGAGCCCGCCGCCGCACTCAATGCGGCGACCCCGATCAACGCGGCGGCGACCCCGATCAACGCGGCAGAAGCGCGATGAACGACGGCTTCAACCTGTCGAGCTGGACTCTGCGCCATCAGGCGTTGGTGATTTTCGTTCTGGCTCTGATAACGCTGTTCGGCGTGTTGTCGTACGGCAGGCTGGCGCAGTCGGAGGATCCGCCGTTCACCTTCAAAGTCATGGTGGTCCGCACGCTCTGGCCCGGCGCGACCGCGCGCCAGGTGCAGGAGGAAGTGACCGATCGGATCGCCCGCAAGCTCCAGGAAACGCCGGAGGTCGACTTTCAGCGCAGTTATTCACGGCCTGGGGAGTCGACGCTGTTCTTCACCATCAAGGATGCGGCGCCGCCGGCGCAGGTTCCGGACACGTGGTACCAGGTTCGCAAGAAAGTGGGCGACATCGCCTATACCCTGCCGTCGGGAGTTCAGGGACCTTACTTCAACGACGAGTTCGGCGATGTCTATACCGACCTCTATGCTCTGGAGGGGGACGGCTTTTCTCCCGCGCAACTGCATGACTACGCCGAACGACTGCGCACCGAGTTGCTGCGCGTGCCGGACGTCAACAAGGTCGACTTCATCGCCGACCAAGAGCAGCGCGTCTATGTCGAGATCGCGAACGCGCAGCTGGCGAAGCTCGGCCTGACGCCGCAGCAGATTGCCGATGCGGTCGATGCGCAAAATTCGGTGTCCGGGGCCGGGCTGTTCACGACCACGGATGACCGGGTCTTCGTTCGGCCGAGCGGTCAGTTCCAGGATATCTCCAAGCTGGCAGATACGCTGATTCGAGTGAACGGCCGCGTGATCCGCCTCGGCGACATCGCAGACATCAAGCGCGGATACACGGATCCGCCGAGCGAATACATGCGCTTCGGCGGCCGAGCCGTTCTCGGGATCGGCGTCACGATGGCGCCGTCGGGCGACGTCATCGCGCTCGGCAAGAAGCTCGAAGCGGAAACCGCGCGCCTGCGAGCCTCGCTTCCCGCCGGACTCGAGCTGGTGGAGGTGGCAAGCATGCCCCGCGCGGTCGGGCATTCGATCGACGACTTCGTCGAGGCGGTCGCCGAAGCGATCGGCATCGTGCTGGTGGTCAGCTTGATCAGTCTCGGGTTTCGCACCGGAATGGTGGTGGTCATTTCGATCCCGCTGGTATTGGCGGCGACCACGCTCTGCATGTATCTGTTCCACATCGGTCTGCACAAGGTATCGCTGGGCACGCTCATCCTTGCGCTCGGCCTGCTGGTCGATGATGCCATCATCGCCGTCGAAACCATGGCCGTGAAGCTCGAGCAGGGCTACGACCGGCTGCATGCGGCCGCGTTCGCCTACACCAGCACGGCGTTCCCCATGCTCACCGGCACGCTGGTCACGGTCTCGGGCTTCCTGCCGATCGCGCTCGCGAAATCGGCGACCGGCGAGTACACGCGTTCGATCTTCGAAGTGTCGGCGATTGCGCTCCTGCTGTCCTGGCTGGCTGCGGTCGTCGTGATCCCTCTCTTGGGCTACCACATCTTGTCGGAACATCCGACGCGCCGCGCGTTCGGATTTCACCGCGATGCGGAGCAAACGGCGAATGCGGAGCAGACCGCGAATGCGGCGCCTTCCGAGCATCACGATGTGTACGACACTCCATTTTACCGCCGCCTGCGCGGCTGGATCGGGTGGTGCGTCGATCACCGTGGACGGGTACTCGGAGTGACGCTGGCGCTGTTCGTGGTGGGATTGGCGGGGTTCACGCTCGTGCCGCAGCAATTCTTCCCGAGCTCGGATCGTCCGGAGCTCCTGATCGATCTGCGGTTGCCGGAAGGCGCATCGCTGGCCGCAACGCTGCGCGAGGCAAAGCGCTTCGAGTCGACGCTGGGAAAGCGTGCGGAAATCGATCACTACATCGACTTCGTCGGCGCGGGTGCGCCGCGCTTCTACCTGCCGCTGGATCAGCAACTCGCGGCGCCGAACTTTGCACAGTTCGTCGTGACGGCAAAGAGCGTCAAAGACCGCGAAAAGCTGGCCGCGGTTCTCGCCGAAGTGCTGCGCACGGACTACTCATCGGTTCGCACGCGGATCAGCCGGCTCGAGAACGGTCCCCCGATCGGCTTCCCGGTCCAGTTCCGCGTGAGCGGGCCCGAAATCGGCACGGTACGGCAGCTGGCGGAGGAAGTGGCCGGGGTCATGCGCGCCAACCCGGACACGACCAATGTGCAGTTCGATTGGGATGAGCCCGCCGAACGATCGGTGCACTTCGAAGTCGATCAGACCAAGGCGCGCCAGCTCAACATCTCGTCGCTGGATATCGAGAATTATCTGCACATGTCGCTGACCGGCTTCACGATCACGCAGTTCCGCGAGCGCGACAAGCTCATCGGGGTCGACCTGCGCGCACCGGAGCGCGACCGCGTCGATCCGTCGCAGGTCGAACGTCTGGCGATCCCGTCGCAGGACGGCACGGCCGTGCCGCTGTCGGCGCTCGGCCGTTTCACTTATGGACTGGAATATGGCGTCGTCTGGGAGCGCGATCGGCAGCCGACCATCACGGTGCAATCCGACGTGCAGCACCATGCGCAGGGGATCGATGTGACCACGCGTATCGACAAGGCGCTTGCCACGCTGCGCCGGAGCCTGCCGGCGGGATACCGTGTCGAGATCGGCGGCGCCGTCGAGGAGAACGCGAAGGCACAGGGTTCGATCAATGCGCAGATGCCGCTGCTGGCGGTGGCGGTGCTGGTGTTCTTGATGGTTCAGCTGCAGAGCTTCAGCCGCGTAATGATGGTAGTGCTCACCGCTCCGCTCGGTTTGATCGGGGTGGTGATCGCGCTGCTGCTGTTTCGCATGCCGTTCGGTTTCGTGGCCATGCTGGGGACGATCGCGATGTTCGGGATCATCATGCGCAACTCGGTGATCCTCGTGGACCAGATCGAACAGGACATCCATCTGGGACACAGCCGTATCGACGCGGTGATCGGCGCCACGGTCCGGCGATTTCGTCCCATTACGCTGACCGCGGCGGCGGCGGTCCTCGCGCTCATTCCGCTGCTTCGCAGTAATTTTTTCGGTCCCATGGCGACCGCGCTGATGGGCGGCATCACGGTGGCAACCGTGCTGACGCTGTTCTATCTGCCGGCGCTGTATGCCTTGTGGTTCCGGGTGCGGCGGGATGAGGCGCCGCGGGAGGTAACGCAATGATCGCGAGAATGAATCGAGCGGGATATCTAGCGGGATATCTGAAGCGGCCGGCATTGGCGGCGCTCACTTTGACCGCGGCCGCGTGCGGCGCGTTCGGGCCGGATCGCGAGCCGCCCAAAATGCCGTCGCCTGTGCACTACGCGGTGGAGGCACAGCCTGCGCAGCTGCCCCTCGCCGACGGCGTTGCGCAGCGGCTGGATACCGGCACGCGTCCCTTCCCGAAGTGGTGGACGATGTATCAGTCGGATGCCCTCAATGCGTTGGTCGACGAGGGGCTCGCCAAGAGTCCCTCGCTGGCTGCGGCGCAGAGCACGCTCAAGGCCGCGCGCGAAGGCCTGCGCTCGCAGATCGGACAAAACATGCTGCCGAGCGTCGATGTAGGCTTCAGCCCGACGCGCCAACGGGCGCTCGGTCTGCCCATGTTGTCGCGGCAAACGTTCATCTATAACGTCTTCGCCGCGGAAGTGCAGACCTCGTACACCTTCGATTTCTTCGGTGCGGCGGTGCTCGCCGACCGTGCCCTGGCCCGGCAAATTCAGCAGCAGGCCTACCAGCTCGAGTCGACCCGGCGCGCGCTCGCCGCGAACATCGTCGTGGCGACGATCAATGCCGCCTCTCTGCAGGAACAGGTCACTGCAACCGAACAACTGGTGGCGCTCGGTGAGCATCGCGCCAGCCAAACGGCCGATCGCTACCGGCTCGGCAGCGCATCACGCGACGACATGCTGGCCGCGGAACAGGACGCCGCCAACGCGGCAGCGACGCTGCCGGCATTGCGGGCGCAGGCGGCTGCGGTGCGCCACGCGCAGGCTGTATTGTTGGGGCGTACGCCGGATCAGGCGCCCGAGCCATTGACCCTGGACGCGCTGCATCTTCCGGATCGCATGCCCGTTTCGGTCCCGTCCGATCTGCTGCATCAGCGGCCCGACATTCTGGCGGCCGAAGCGGCCGTGCGCGCAACGGCCGATGCGGCCGGCGCGGCCACCGCATCCCTGTTTCCGTCCTTGACGCTGTCGGCGGCGTATGGCCGAGGAGGTTTCGATTGGTCTACCTTCACGTCGCCCGCGGGCGCGATTTGGAGCGTCGGCGCGTCGCTGACGCAGCCGCTATTCCACGGCGGCGCGCTGGTCGCCCGAAAGCATCAGTACGAAGCGACTTACGATGCAGCCGTGGCGCAATACAAGCAGACTGTGCTGGCGGCTTTCCAAAATGTCGCGGATACCCTGGTATCGCTCGATGAGGACGCGAACACGCTGGTCCAGGCGCAGCGCGCCGCGGCCGCGGCGTACTCCACGCAGCGCGACACCGAGTCGCGATACCGGCTGGGGGCTACCCCGTTCTATGCGACGCTGACGGCAGGACAGCAGTATCAGAGCGCGAATGTTCAATACGTTCGCGCGCGCGCGGCGCGGCTTGCCGATACGGCCGCATTGTTCGAGTCCATGGGTGACCCGCCGGTGGCGCAGCATAAGGACCTGCAGAGGCTATCCGGTCAGTTGTTCCCGGCGCGGCGGTGAGCCTCCGCCGGGGGACACTGTGAAGTTGGGTGGTACTGGAAGAATATTCGCAAAGACGCCCACTGGTTCGATTCCAGACGACAGGTATTGCGAATGGTTCTCGATCATATTGCTGTCACACAGTAGACTGGGGATTCGACGTGTTGAAGATTACAGCAGCTGTGAAGCGTCAAAATAGCAATATCCCATGCTCGCCGACGCCATCGTAGTCGTTCATTTCCTGATTGTGCTGTTCGTACTCGCGGGCGTGCCGCTGGTCTACCTAGGAGTCGTGGTGCACTGGGCCTGGGTTAGACGCTGGCACTGGCGACTCCTACACCTCAGCGCCATTTTGTTCATAGCCGCCGAATCCCTCCTGGGGATCGCCTGTCCCCTGACAGTATGGGAGTACGGCCTGCGCGGCCAGCAATCCACTCGCGGCTTCGTCGAGCGCTGGGTCGACGGGATCCTGTTCTACGACGCACCGCCGTGGGTGTTTACCGTCGCCTACGTCGCGTTTGCCGCGCTCGTCCTCGTCACCTGGATCGTAGTGCCACCGACTGGGGCAAAGGGCACGACGGATAACACATGACCGATCTTTGTCTGTTTCTGCCGACGATAAAGCCACAGTAGCGGTGCCATCAGCAGCCCGCCCGGCACGACGAGTGCCATGATCAGGTACGGCGCGACGCTCCTGAGCTTTGCGACGGCGGCTGCAAGCATCGTCTTATGCCAGCATGGCAAGTTGCAGTACCAGCACGGAAACTCCGGTCGCCGCGACGGCCAGTAGGCTTTGCCCGAGCCGGGCAAAAACTTCGAGTTGAGTGGACATGTGATTAACTCCGTTGGTTGAATCGTTCCAGGAGTAGATTGCGCCCCTCGCCAATTCACAACAAACGGAATACCTGACAGCTTGTTAAGTAAACCTTAACGGATCTCTCCGACTCGCCGGACTCTCAGGCGGCAACGCTTCCTAGGGTGTGTCCGGTGCTTGTTTGGTCCCGCGAAATGTTAGGATAGCGCGTCTTTTCAAGGTGCCCTATGCTGCTATACGTCGACTCGAATGTTGCCAGCCCCTATGCGCTGGTCGCGTACGTCGGCCTGCTCGAGAAAGGCTTGACCTTCGATATCAAACCTCTCGAGATATTCGCCAACGCTCAGAAGGAAAGCACTTTCGCCTCGACTTCGATCACCCGGCGAGTCCCGACGCTCATACACGATCATTTCGCTTTGTCCGAATCCTCGGCGATCTGCGAGTACATCGACGAGAGTTTCGATGGCACACCGCTTTATCCGATAGGATTGCGCGACCGGGCGCGAGCTCGCCAGGTTCAAGCATGGGTGCGAAGCGATCTCATGCCGATTCGCGACGAGCGACCGACATTCGTTGTTTTCTGCGGCGCGCGTAGACCAGCCCTCTCTGCGCAAGCGACTGAAGCGACTCACAAACTATTTGCGGCGGCTCTTCAGTTGCTCGAGGGCCGCACTGAGTATCTATTCGGCGATTGGTCGATTGCGGACGTGGACCTGGCCATGATGCTGCAGCGCTTGGTGGCGCACGGCGATCCGGTACCTCAGAAACTCGTCGACTATGCCAACCATCAATGGCGCCGACCTTCCGTACAGCGGTGGATCAGCCATCCGCGACCTCCCCTCACCGAGTACTGATTGGCGATAGGCAATCCGCTGCTTCAAACCCCTGTGACGAAAATCCTGATGAAGCGCATCTTTCTTCGGGCGTTGGCACAGGCCGTTATCTAACTCACAGACTTCGACCACTGGCGGTGAGAGAGTCACCCATACCATGCTGTGGATCCTGATCTCGCTGTTTTTCTGCTTGTGCGCCTTCCGCGAAATTCGCGGCAGCTTCGTCGCTCCGCGCGGCTACGATTTTCCCCAGCCGGTATCGAAAACCTATCTGGCTATAGTACTGGGTCTCGCCGTGTTGTTTGCGTGGCCCACCGTGCATCGCTGGTATTTTCAATGGTTCTTGTCGGTGAAAGCCACTGAACTCGCCGACAACCATCGCGCGAAGGTTCACTGCAACACCACGCTCGACACGATGCTCGACCCTGCGATGCTCGCCGCCGGTCACGCCAATCCGCGAACCGGTGAAATCGGCATCCAAAAGCCGTGGTGCGGTACCTTGATGTCTTATCTAGCTCACCCGGCCCGTGCGACCGACCTGGAAATCCAGAGCCTGAACATCTTCACCCACGAGAGCATGCACGTACGCGGGGAGATGAACGAGGCATTGACCGAGTGCGAGGCCGTGCAGCGCAACTACCGCGCGGCCAAGCTCCTCGGCGTTCCTGACGGAATAGCAAAGCAAAACGCACTTGACTACTACAACAAGTCCTATCAACTGCGCGCGAAAATAGGCGGATTGGCGGGCGAGTACTACTCGGATCAGTGTGCCCCGGGCAAAGCCATGGACGAGCATTTGAGCGATTCCACCTGGTCGCCATAGATCCGGTTACGTTTGACGACGGCAATTACTCCATCTAACCTTATCGCCCAGAACAACTACTCTACATCTTTGCCGCTCGTTACCCGTTGGATTCAAGGTGATAGCCATGCGCCCATTGATTGCAGCAGTCTTCATCATTGCGGCGCCCTGCCTGCCTGGCGTGTCCGCAGCCGCCGACAACAAGCCCGCCGATCTCGTGGTGACGGACGCGCGAATTTACACGGCAACTGCGAATCACGCCTATGCGCAGGCGCTTGCGGTACGCGACGGCCGAATCGTCTTCGTCGGTAGCAATGGCGAGGCGGCCAAGTGGATTGGCCCTCAAACCAAGACGGAGAGCTTGCGCGGCGAACTCGTGCTTCCCGGCATCATCGACTCTCACATCCATGCAACCGGTATCGTCGAGCTTGACGTCTGCGACCTCAAGAGCGAGTCGAAGAGCCTGGCGGCGCTGACCGAATTCGTCCGCGGGTGCGTCAAGCGCTACAAGACGCCCGCAAGGGAGTGGCTCAGCGTTCGCCAGTGGAACTTCGCCGATGGCAACCAGCCGGATGCCGCTCACCCGACACTGCGCGCCGCACTCGACCTCGCATCCAAGGACGTTCCCATCCAGTTGCTCGGCAATGACGGGCATCATGGCGCATTCAATGGTGCCGGGCTGGCGCGTGCGATGAATGCAAAAGGCGTACCGGTCGGATTGTCCCGGGCAACGTTGGCAACGGACTTCGCGAAGTACTCCAAGCTCATCGGCGTTGACGCGCACGGCGAACCGAACGGCAACCTGAACGAGGAAGCTCGGGCGCTGACAGGAGCGCCTAATCTACTGGTAGTGGACTTGCCCGCCGTAACGAAGGAGCCCCAGAAGGTCACGGAACGGCTGAACAGCGTGGGCATAACGGGCATCCTCGATCCCCTCGTGACCCCTGAGATCAGGGTCGTATATGACGCGCTTGAACAGCGTGGGCAGCTGACGATCCGGGCGAGATTCGCCCAATTCTACGACCCTGACCAGTTTCGCGATGATGGCGGCAAAGTCGACTATCCGAAGATGGTCGAAACGGCGATCGCGGTACGCGCAAAATACGCAAACGATCCGCTCATTCGAGCGAACTTCGTGAAGCTTTTCGCGGACGGCGTCGCCGAAGGAAACCCCTACGCGGTGCCACCCACATTGCCGGAAGTCGCGGCGTTAAGGCCGTATCTGCAACCCATTTTTGCGAAGGATCCTCAGGGACACCTCTCAGTAACCGGTTATGTTGATACGGATTCTGCGATTTGCAAGGATGTGCGGGCCCATGGCGCCAAGTACCATGAAGCGACGGCTGCCGCCGCCTTCATTAAGGCGAACGGCTTTCACCCCGACCAGTGCGCCCTCTCGAGCGGTCAGCTTCAGCACGAACGCGCCGTCGAGATGGAGTTCGTCAAGCAGTTCCACCTCGCCGGCTTCAACATTCATATCCATGCGATAGGCGATGCCGGTGTGCGTACGGCGATCGACGCGATCGAGGCCGCCCGCGCCGCTGATGGCGTTTCCACGGAGCACGATGCGCTTGCGCATGTGCAGATCGTCAATCCGGCCGACGTGCCGCGCATGGGGCGCAACCACCTCTACCTTGCCTGCACTTTCTCGTGGGCTAATTTTGACCCGGAATACGACATGCTGGTCGTGCCCTTCTTCGACCGCGTATCCGGGCATGACTATGCCGCGCTCCATCCTGCCGGCGGTTACTACGAGAGCGCGGTGTATCCTTTCAAGGCGATTAAGGACGCGGGCGCAACGCTCGTCGGCGGCTCGGATGCGCCGGTCAATACGCGGGATCCGCAGCCCTTCGTCAATATCGCGACGGCGGTTACACGTCAGCTTCCAGGCGCCCAGCCGATTACGCCAGCGCAACGCATTAGCATAGAGGACGCGATAGACGCGTATACCATCAACGGCGCGCGTTACCTGTATCTCGAGAACGATACGGGATCGATCGAGGCCGGCAAATCCGCCGACTTCGTTGTACTCGATCGCGACATCGTCGAGCTCGCGCACGCGGGCAAGGGAGTGGAGATCGCACAGACCCGCGTGCTGAAGACTTGGTTCAGAGGCGTGGTGGTCTACAGCAGATAACGGCCGACAATTACTGCGGGTCCAGGCGGCGCTACGAAGATCAGCCCGCGAGCTCGGTACTCGCCACCCCCTTCGCCGTCACAACAGCGGTTTCAACGCCGTACCGAGAGGTTGCAGGCGCTCAGTCGGAGTAATACTGTAGCGCATACTCCCGTGGAGGAATGATTCGTCACCTATCGATGCGTGCCAGCCGTCCCGTCATGAAAGGCGAAACATCCCATTTTGAAGGCAAAACGACGCGCTTTCCAACGCACGGAGTGTCCGCCCTGCTGTTCGCGATGACGTCCCTCGTGGCTCTGCCGGCCGCTGCGCAGCGGGCCGACGACAATGCGGTGACCGCCGCCAGCGACGCCTTCGGGGTTACGGTAGGGCTTCAGACCATCGGCCTCTACGGCCCGACGAACGTGCGTGGCTTCAATCCCGCGCAGGCCGAGAACCTGCGCATCGAGGGTCTCTACTACGATCAGCAGATCAGCTACAGCAATCCGTTCCTCTTCAACCGCAGCGACATAAGGGTCGGCATCGCCGCACAGTCGTACAGTTTTCCGTCGCCCACGGGCATCGTCGACTACAAGCTGCGCACTCCGGGAGACGCGGCGCTCTTCAGCGTGGTGCTAACGCGCGGCCCGCTCAA
>Ga0137409_10000918_pt1 | contig 32429 bp, 24 predicted proteins | sample CZODoug1_16funga_FD_122059 | JGI IMG/M metagenome (GOLD analysis project Ga0137409, IMG submission 122059) | Vadose zone soil fungal communities from Angelo Coast Range Reserve, California, USA - CZODoug1_16fungal (Hybrid Assembly) | ecosystem: Environmental > Terrestrial > Soil > Vadose zone... | reverse complement strand
ATGGCGCGGCTGGGACAAATTCCCGGAACCCGCCTCGGCAGGCGTTGGTTCTTCCGTCCGTCGGATTTGGACGCGTTGCTCAGGACCGGTGTAAGCTCTTCAGCGAAGGCCAACAGGGTTGCGCCGCAACTCTCCTCCTAATCCCAAGAGGAGAAAATAAAAATGCGGCTCGCTCGAAACACGTATCAACACGGCTGGATTGAAACCCGGCCGTCGAAAAAGCACGACCTCGTATTTGTGTACCGCTGGCGGGAAAAGAAGCCCGATTGCGGTTACATGAAGCGATCTGAAGTCATCGGTCCCGTTTCAATGCTCAACACCGAAGCTAATGCGTGGCGGGTCATAGAGCACCGCAAGCTTGATGTGAACTCGGATTGTTTTCAGAGGCAAACGGTCACGATCGGAATGCTCGTGAACCGCTACCTGGAAACAGAACTTTCCGAGCTGCGGCACTCGACCAGCAATGCATATCGGTCATACCTCAACCATCAGATCAAACCGCGCTGGGGCGACTATCCGTTGTCAAAGGTAAAACCCTTTGCGGTGGAGCAATGGTTGAAGGGACTTGGTCTGGCTCCGAGAACGAAAGGGCATCTCCACAACCTCATGCGAGTGCTTTGGAATTGCGCGATGCGTTGGGAGCTCACCGAAATAGGGGAGAACCCCATGAAGCTCGTGCGAGTCCGCGGCACAAGCAAACGGCGGCGCGAGCCTCTAGTGCTTGGCGTCGATCAATTCCGTCTCTTGATCGATGCACTCGGTGAGCCCTTCCGCACAATGGTTATCCTTGATCTCGCCACGGGTCTCCGCTGCAGTGAACTTTTCGCGCTGCAGTGGCGTGACGTGCTCTGGGATGACCGTACGCTCCTTGTGCGAAGAGCGATCGTGACCGGCGTAGTAAGCGATGTAAAAACGAAATACTCCAACGCAGGCATGCCGCTTGATCCTGCGCTGGCTGAAGTGCTTCTGAATTGGCGACGCGCAACGCTTTTCAAAAATCCCGAGGATTGGGTGTTTGCAAGTCCCTTCAAGGCGGGCAAGCTACCTTGGTATCCCTGGGGAGTGGAGCGCCGTCATCTTATTCCCGCAGGCATCCGTTGCGGTATCGGACGAATTGGCTGGCACACGTTCCGCCACACTTTCCGGACTCTGCTCGATGAGACAGGTGCTCCGATGAAAGTGCAGCAAGAACTTATGCGCCACGCTGATATCCGCACCACGATGAACGTCTACGGTAAAGCCATGGACGCAAGCAAGCGCGAGGCGCACAGCAAAGTGGTTCGCCTCGTATTGCCTTCGAAAGTGGCTTAGTGCCCCTTAGTGCCCCTTGAAGTTTTTGCTATCGGATTGAAAAGAAGAAAGTAAGTTGGTGGAGCCGATGGGATTCGAACCCACGACCTCCTCGATGCCATCGAGGCGCGCTCCCAACTGCGCCACGGCCCCACCGAATTGCAGCGTAATTCATGTTAGCACCAGGGCTTCGGATTCGTCCACCGAAGGCGATCCACAACCGCGATAAACAGTACTTCTAAAGGATAGCTGGTACGGGTAAAAAGTACCGCGATAGCGGTCGCGGCTTGGCGTTTTCGCGCTACAGCGATTGCCCGAGCGCGGTTGCCGAAGCGCCTGAGCATAGCTGCTAACCGTAACATTTCACGAAGGTCCGTGAGTTGGTAGCGGGCATGCAGATACGGATGGGTTGGCCGAGGGAGGATATGCGAGCACCCCATCTGGACATACTAAAGCGACAGAGCGACGGCGGGTTCGTGTGGATCGAAGCAGCAAGCGACGTGCAGGTGGCTGAGGAACGAATATCGAAGCTGGCGGACAGGGAACCAGGCGAATACTTTGTGTTTGATCAGAGGAGCCAGCAGATCGTGGCGAAAGTCGCGAAGCAGCCGACAAGCTGAGGGGGCCTGGAAAGAATCGGAGCGGGCCGCGAACTTTTCCTCGCGAGCGGGAATCCAATAAAAAAGGATTTTGTTGTGGCACATCAAACGCTTCAATTTTCGGCTCCCGACGAGCGCACAGACGCGACGAACAAGCGCGTAAAGAATAAGATTTTACTCTCGATCCCAGACAATGAGTTCTGGGCAATGCGGCCGGACCTGGAAGGTGTGGCTCTGGAGTCGCACAAAATTCTTCACGAGTCGCACGAGGTTCTGCAGCACGCATATTTTCCCAACGATGGCTTGCTCTCGCTGGTTGTTGTACTAGCGGAAGGGAAGACAGTGGAGGCCGGAATCGTGGGAAGGGAAGGGCTGGTGGGCATTCCGGCGCTTGCTGGGTTGAACCGAAGCCCGCTGCGCGAGGTGGTGCAAATCACGGGAGACGGGCTGCGTATGCCGGTTTCGAGACTGGCAGAATTCCTACGTGAAGCGCCGCAATTGCGCCATGAAATGGAGCGGTTCTCGGTGCTTTTGGGCTTACAGATGGCGCAGACAGCAGGATGCAACCGGCTGCACGGTGTTGAACAGCGGCTGGCGCGATGGCTGTTGATGGCGCAAGACCGAGTGAGCTCGGCGTCGCTTCCGATCACCCATGATTTTCTGGCGACCATGCTGGGGACGGACCGGCCGAGCGTGAGCTTGGCAGCTGGAGCGCTGCAGAAGGCCAATATCATTGAATATAACCGCGGATCGGTAAAGATCTTGAACCGAGCGGAGCTCGAGCGAGCCTCGTGCGAATGCTATGGAGTGATTCGTAGATATACCGACGAGGCTTAAAACAGGCAAGAAATCAAAGTAGCTACAAGAAGATGCGAGCAGGCCCTACGCCGTTTACCGGATGGTTGCGCAGACGAGAGGGCGCTACGCTGCCGCGACTGTAAACGTCGGAAAGCCGAAGAACTCGAGACTTGGAAGCATTGAAGGAGAGAGTGAATGATCCGCAAGAATTGGTCGGAAATTAGTTCGGCTTTCGCAATTGGGCTGGGAGTGGGAGCCATCGTAGGGACGATGTGGGCGCCAAAATCAGGCGAAGAAACCCGAGCACTGCTGCGCGAGAAAGCGCAGGACGGGATTGACGAAGCAGTCGCACAGGGAAAGAAAGTGGCGCGAAGGGCGCAACGAGCGACCGATAGCGCGAAGGAATTCGTCAACGAGGCTGTTGACGCAGGCCAGAATGCCTATCGGGAAGCGCGTAATTCGTAGCGTGTAATTCGCAGAAATTCGGACCCAAGTAAGCGTAGTTGCGTGGAAAAAGTCGAAGGAGAAGAAAATGGACTTGCTCTGGACGGTAGCGGTGATCCTTCTGATCATGTGGCTGTTGGGATTGGTGACGTCATATACGCTGGGCGGATTTATCCATATTTTGCTGGTGCTAGCGATCGTAGCTGTGCTGATCCGCGTAATTCAGGGTCGGCGAGTAGTTTAAGCGAATAGGCTTGTAGGTTCGCTGACGCACCACGGCAATCTGTTGGTGCGAGAAACGGGGTTTGGCCATGGAGAGTCGTAGAACTGCAAAGGATGAAGCCATTCTTACGAGTGTCGCGGAGTCCATCGGAGCAACGCTAGGGACGATCGCGGCAAAGGCTGGGTCGGTGCAAAGGGCGTTGACGGAGAAGGTCGCAGGAGCCAAACCACGGGTTCGCCGGGCGGTGAAAGAGGCGAAAGCTGTCGTGAAGAAGCGAGCGAATATGCGCGGGTCACGTGCGCGTAAGACCCGAGCCACGGGACGAACCTCGCGTCGCAGCAGAAAGAAATCGTAATAAGGCTAGATACAGTCCGCTCACAAACGCTGTACGTTTTTGACCCGATGGTTGTTTCGAGTGCGGGGACTACTATGTTTCCAGGCACCCCAGCGGGATGACAAAAACTCTTGTTCGGTGGTTTTCCTACCTCGAGCTCATCTCAAGCATAGCGTCGTAGATCGTATTAATTAGCTTAAGGAACCGGCAGAAAAAAGGAGAGGCATGCGCATTTCATTGAAGAGACAAAAAGGCTTTGTTTTCATAGCTGCTGTGGCCTTGCTTGGCAGTGCTCTGATGGCCGCCCCGCAGCCAAAACAGGACAACGGCCAGCAATCGGCACCCGACAACAGCAAGACGAATAAGAGGGACCGCGATAAGAGTTCACCAACAGCGGACCGGCAGAAGATGAATCCTACGGACCGCGACTTGGCGAAGAGGATCCGGTCCGCGATCGTTGATGACAAATCTCTTTCCACCTACGCGCACAACATCAAGATCGTAGCGCAGGACGGGAAAGTGACACTGAAGGGGCCGGTTCGCTCGGAAGAGGAGAAGAGCGCAATCGAAACTAAGGCGACCGAAGTGGCAGGTGCCGGGAACGTGGTCAATCAATTGGAAGTGGCGCCACCTAAGTCTTAAGAGCAAATCACAAGGAGAAGAAAAATGGCAGAGAAGAAGACGGCAGTGTTTGGGATTTACTCGAGTCGAGAAGCAGCGGAGCGGGCAGCCGATGCGCTGGTGAACGCAGGTTTCTCGCCGGCCGATCTTTCGGTGCTGTTGCCGGAAAACCTTGGAAATCGATCGATCGGAACGGAAAAGTCCACGAAGGCTCCGGAAGGGGCTACGGCGGGCGGAAGCACGGGCGCAGTGCTGGGTGGCACGTTGGGGTTGCTTGCGGGAATCGGAGCTTTGGCGATTCCTGGAGTGGGACCACTGATTGCGGCGGGCCCGATTATGGCTACGCTGGCCGGATTAGGCGTTGGCGGAGCGATTGGTGGTATTACGGGCGCGCTCGTGGGGCTGGGCATCCCGGAATACGAAGCAAAGCGTTATGAGGGACGGATTCAGAAGGGGGGAATCCTGCTCTCGGTGCATTGCGCGAGCTCCGATGAAGTGAAGCGTGCGAAGCAAATCATCGGGCGAACCGGCGGTGAGGATGTGTCATCGACTGGCGAAGCGTCGGTGGACACTTCAACGGAGCGTACAAAGCGACGAAGCGCGGGAGGAGTCGAGTAAGAACTTCCCTAAAGGAAGAATCGAAAAGAGGAAGCGAAAGCTTCCTCTTTTTTCTTTGTGCGTTGAAGACAAAGTGCTTACGGACGAGCGGTGGGCTATCCGCGAATTCCTGAGCGCCAAAAGGATGCAGTAAACGCCCGATGTTCAGGCGGACGCGGTTATGTTACTTATTTTGAAGCGCCGGTGTGAATGTGAATCGTAAGCCCGGTTGAGGGGCTTTCAAGCGTAGTGAGGGTCTTGTGAGGTGAGCGATGGTTCCGCTGCGCCTTTTTTTGGCTGATGATCATGAGATTGTACGGTTTGGGTTGAGAAACCTGCTGGAGTCCCAGTTTGGATGGTCGGTAGTGGGGGAAGCAGGGAATGGGAAAGAGGCTGTCGAGAAGGTCTTTTTGCTGGAGCCCGACGTTGCATTGCTGGACATAAGCATGCCGGAGTTAAATGGGCTAGACGCGGCACGAGAGATACTGAGCCGGGGTTCGCGAACAAAGATCTTAATTTTGTCGGTACACGATTCACAAGATGTGATTCATCAGGTTCTGGATTCCGGGGCCAAAGGTTACGTGCTGAAGTCCGACGCGATGCGCGACCTGATCGCGGCCGTTGACGCAGTGCGATCGAACAAAACGTTTTTCACACCGAAGATTGCGCAGGCGGTTTTCGACCGTCACATGAAGCGCATTAATGATCACGCGAAGAGTGGGCCAACGCTACTGAAGAAGAAACGCGCCGGAACATAGAGCGCAAGTTGGCCGAACTGATCGTTGCATCCTGGAATTTCTTAAGAGGCGCCAAATGGCGCCTCTTTCGTTCTACGCCTGTTTTTCCATGTGAATAATCGGCAGCGACTCTCCGTTAGTCAGAGGAACCACTAAATTCCTTACGGGTAGGTAGCCACGGGTGCGGAACAGCTTCGCTCCGGTGAGGGTTGCGCCCATCTCAAAGCGACGGAAGCCCGCTGATTTTGCCGCGTTTTCGCAGGCTTCGAGGAGCAGAGTGCCAATGCCGCGGCGGGACCAGTCCGGATGAATAAAGAAGGCGCGGATCTTGGCGGCATCATGATGAGGGTCGAGAAGATCATCCTGCCGGTCGGTCCATTGATCTGCGCCGTAGAGAGTTTTTCGCTTGCTCCAGCCGCCGCACGCGACGATCACGGTCTCCGACAGCGATTCCGGGTGACAATACTCCACAACTAAATAGGTGCCATCGGCGATGAGCCGCGTGTCGACGCCGAAGACGGTTTGCAGCGCGCCTTCTCTTTGCGCAGGGGTGTAGTCATCGGCCTGGAGGCGGCGGACGGAAGCGTCGATGAGAACGCGCAGGACAGGGAGGTCGGCAAGAACAGCGGGACGAACGCGGAAGTCTGGCAGCATGATGGGCGCAGACAAATTGTAGCGGCAAAAAGTGTGTTTTGGTATTTCCTGCGGCGGTTGGGCGGTATGATGCGGGCGCGGTGCGGAGGCAGACGTGCGGGGGAAAATTCCGACTTGCGCAGCTATGGCGCTGTTACTGTCGGGCAGGGATTTGTGCGCGCAGCAGAGCACAGCAGGAACAGCAGCGTCGAGCGCAGCAACTCAGACAGAGACTGATGAATACACGAAGTACGAATTGCTTGAGCCCGACAGCGCGAGCTTTCGGATTCGTTATGAGGTCACAGCTATCACAGCGGGTGCAAAGTATTATTACAACCCGATACGTAAGGGAAGCGTGGCTACGGATGAGTCTGTTTATGACGCGATGAGCGGAGAGGCTCTGCAATTTGAAATTGTGAGTGGGGCAGCGGCGCAGAAAGACCCTTTGATGGCGGAGTCCGACGCGGGAGGGAATTACATCAAGGTGCATCTCGCGCGGCCGGTGCCGAAGGAAGGCCAGGCGCGACTCATTATTCTGAAGACGTATAGAGATGCGAAAAGCTATTTTCGGGACGGGAATGCGATAGTTTTTAATCGTGCGCTTGGTATCAAGAGAAATAGCGTGGTGCTGCCGGCCGGGTACGAAGTGGTGGGATGTAATGTGGCGTCGCAGATTTTGCCGCAGGCGGATGGGCGAACGACGGTGAGCTTCCTAAATGCAAACGCAGGCGAGGCAGCATTGATGGTGAGGGCGCGGTTAGGTGCGCGGGCAGGCGCGGCCGCGGTACCCAAGCCTTTGGCCACAGCGGTGAGTTGGGAAGCGCCGTTCGCGAGTGAAACGGAGAAGGAGCGGCTTTCGGAGCGGGCGCATCAGGACCGCGAGATTGTTTATTTCCTGAAGGAGCCGGAGAGTCATGCGTTCCGCCTGTATCACGATTACACGGAGTCTCGGCCGGGGGTGGACAAATATCTGAACGTGGTACGCGCGGGGAGCACTGTTTCGGATCCTTCGGCATATATATTGGATACAGGCGAAAAACTTGAGACGCAAATCATGAGCGGAGAGCAATTGGCGGGGGCGAAGATCGATGCGGGCGAAGCGGTGGCGCCGACGGCTCAGGTGGTGGTGATTCGATTTCCGCCGGTGAAGAAGGGGCAATCGATAAGGCTGCGGATTTCTGAGACTTATACGGCCATCGGCAGCTACCGGTTGGAAGAGGAGGATCTGGTGTTTGACCGCAGCCTGGGGCGACCGCGGAATGCAGTGGTGCTGCCGGAAGGATGGTACGTGACGGCAAGCGCGACGCCTGCGACGGTGAGCGAGACGGCGGATGGACGGGTGCGGCTCGATTTCTGGAATGGGTCGCCGGACCCGGACGATGTGTTGATCAAGGGCAAGCGGCGGGTGGCGCCGGCAGAGAAGAAGCAATAGCGGACCTTACCTTTTGCTGATTGGCGCGTCATTGCAGCGTAATTGCAGCAACGATTTGGATTTATCCGAAGGAGGTTTTCGTGAATAGAGTGGTTCGATCCGGGTTGGCGCTGGCGGTCGTGGTTTTTTGGGGTGGGTCGATGCCGGCACAAACAAAACATACGCCTACGTTGGAGGAGTCGCTAAATTTGAAAACGATCGGAGGCGCGCGCATATCTCCGGACGGGCGATTTATCGCATATCGAGTACGCGAAACCGATTGGAAGGAGAACGCGTATGTGCGGCAGATCTGGCTGGTCAACGTGGCTAGCGGGGCGAGCTTTCAATTGACGCGAGGAAAGAAATCGAGCGACGCGCCGGAATGGTCTCCAGACGGGCGGTGGTTGGCGTTTATCGCGGAGCGGGAAGCGAACGCGATCGTTCCGGTGGGCGCGGCGGAAAAGAAAGAAGCCGAAAGGAAAGAACCGGACAAAAAGGAAGGGAAAGACGAGAAAAAAGAGGGAGAAGGGAAGCCAGCGGCTCGACAGATTTGGGTGATTTCTCCGGAGGGCGGCGAGGCTTGGCAATTGACGCAACAGGAGACGGATATCGGAGGATTTCACTGGTCGAAAGATGGGAAGCAGATTGCGTTTACTGCGGCGAGCCCGGAAAGCAAGAACGAAAAAGAGCGGAAGGAAAAATACAGCGAGTATGAGGTGTTCGAAGAGGATTTCCGACAGAACCAACTGTGGGTGGTGGATGCGAGTGACGCGGAGGGGCGGCAGACGCCAATAAAGGCTCGGCAGATCACGCGGGATGCGAGCCTGAACGTGAATGGATTCGCGTGGTCGCCGGATGGGAAACGCATCGCGTTCGCGGCAACGCACAATCCGATGCTGGCGTTCGGGGGAGATGAGGATATCTATCTTACGGAATTGGTGAAGGAGAATGCGGTTCACAAGATTGTTGGGTTAGAAGGTCCGGATGGCGATCCGATTTTTTCTCCAGATGGGAAGCAAATCGCATTTGGGACGGCGCTGGCGCAGCCTTACTTTTACTATGCGAACGGTCACATTGGCCTAGTCGATGTGGAGCGAGTACTCGCGCAACCAGCGACAAAGCCAGGGGATGTGCAGGACCTCACGGGACAATTCGACGAAGATCCACGGATTTCTGACTGGGGTCCGGATGGGATTTATTTCGTAGGGCTGCAAAAGACTTCGGCGCATCTGTTTCGTGTGGATCCGAAATCGAAGGGGATCGCACGGCTCAGCTCGCCAGATATCTATTATCTCGACGATGTGTCCTTCACGAAGGATTTCAAGACGCTGGGAATCGCGGCGCAGGATGAAACGCACCTGACGGAGATATTCGTCTCGAGCGCGCAAAAATTCTCTCCGCGAAGACTAACGGACATGACGGCGCAGGTGAAGGATTGGAGCCTTGGCACCGCGGAAGTGATTTCGTGGAAAAGCAAGGATGGCACGACCATCGAGGGGATATTACGGAAGCCGGCGAACTACGATGCTTCCAAGAAATATCCTTTGCTGGTGATGATTCATGGGGGGCCTACGGGAATCTCGCAGCCGCTGCTTTCTGCCGGCGATATGTATTATCCGACGCAGATTTTCTTGGCAAAGGGCGCGTTGGTTCTGCAGCCGAATTATCGTGGCAGCGCAGGGTATGGTGCGGCGTTTCGGGCGTTGAACGTGCGCAACTTAGGCATGGGTGACATGTGGGATGTGATGAGCGGCGTGGACTCACTGATCGCGCGCGGGACTGTGGACGAGTCAAAGCTGGGATCGATGGGATGGTCGCAGGGAGGATACATTTCCGCGTTTTTGACTACGAACACGGATCGATTCAAGGCGATTTCGGTGGGAGCTGGGATCAGCAACTGGATGACGTATTACGTCAACACGGACATTACACCGTTTACGCGGCAGTATCTGCATGCTACGCCGTGGGACGATCAGGAGATTTATCAGAAGACGTCGCCGATGACCGCGATCAAACAGGCCAAGACACCGACGTTGATCCAGTTGGGGAGCGCAGACAAGCGCGTACCGGTGCCGGATAGCTATGAGTTGTATCGGGGATTGCAGGACCAACATGTGGCATCGAGGCTGATTTCGTACACTGGATTTGGGCACCCGATTACAAAGCCGAAGTCAAATCGTGCGGTGATGCAGGCGAATCTCGACTGGTTCAATCATTACATTTGGGGAGAGGCCTTCCCGAAAGATTCGGCTTTGCTTGGTTCAAGTGAACTGGAGAGCGCGAAGTAACGGAGAGAGTATGGTTAGCCTACGGATCGGCCGTGATTTCCCTGCGTGCGCTTCTGCTCCGTGGTGAGGGGTTCGTGTAGCCATCTTCGTAAGGAGAGGATGGCGCGACGGCGTTTCACTCGCGATGCGGCCGCGGTTTGCGTGGGTCTGCGCGCCGCCTGTTGGTTGATGCCGAGAGGTCTGGCGAGCCAGGGCGGAATCGCGGACGCAAAAGAAGCCCAGGAAGTTTTCGACGCGGAGAGGGCTTGGGCGCGGAATTGTTTCAATCGCGGATGAGCGGAAAGGCCTGAGGCACGGACACGCAATTGATGCAGTTGGCGGCCCAGGTCGCGAATGAAAGGGTTCCAGCGCTGAGTTTCAAACGAACGGATTGCGCGGCGGAATTGACGAGAGGATGAGCGAACGTCGGCCAGGAAGGTCCTGCTCCAAAGATGCAAGAAGTAAACCGATGAGGGTCTAGGCTTGATGGGGGGTTCGGCCTGCGGTGCCTGATTGGCGGCGACCACCGTCTGTGCCGAGACAGGTTGCGGCAGAGGTGCCGCCTCCAGAATCTGAGAGGCTTCCGCGGCCGCAAGCGGGGGCAGATTGAAATTCTGCTCAGGATGGTTTTCCGTTGCATTCACTTCCAATTGATTGCGTGCGATAACGGCATTGCTGACTTGGTCTGCTGTGGGAGAAGGGCGTGAAGGACGGAAAATAGCATCGGGAGCATCCAAAGGTGCTTCGTTAAATTGCCGTTTGTGTACTGGCCCGCAGGGAGAATCGGAGTTGGCGGAGATGCTTGCGAGCAGGGCTCCGATATCGGAAACGCTGGCGGTCGAATAGGAGCCGGTGCTGAGGATGCGGGCGACGGAATCGGCGCGATCAAGTTGGCAATCGGTCGCGGCCTGCGCAACAGCCCGCGCTGAGACGGTGCTGGCGTCTTCCGCGCAGGCGTTGATAAGCGAATGTTCCGCCAAGACATTGATTACACGGGGAATTCCTCGCGAGTAAGCGTGGATGGCACCCACTGCGTCGGGCTCAAAAATCGGCTGATCGCTGGCGCCGGCTATGCGGAGGCGTTCGCGGATGTAGCCACATGTCTGCTCGAGAGTGAGAGGCGCAGTCGTGCAACGAACGGTGATGCGCTGGCGAAGCTGGCGAAGTTCATGGCGCTTAAGCTTGTCCTGCAACTCCGGCTGACCGGCCAGAACGATCTGCAGAAGCTTTTCGCGGGGTGTCTCGAAATTCAGGAGAAGGCGGATTTCCTCGAGGGCATCGGGATCCAAACCCTGCGCCTCGTCGACAATCAAGACCGGTGTTTGGCCGGCACGGTAGCGCTCGAGCAGCCAGCGATTCAGGGCCATTAACTTTTCGCTCTTCAGCGTCGATGCGCACGGCACTCCAAAATCGTTGAGGATGAAATCGAGTAGGTGCTCGGGCTGGATATGCGAATTGAAAATGAGGGCCGTGGGCATCTTTTGCTCGGTGAGCCAATCGAGCAGCCCACGGATAAGCATGGTCTTGCCCGTCCCAACCTCTCCGGTCAATAGAATCAAGCCTTTGCGGGTGGAGATGGCATGGGCGAGCGAATCGGAGGCAGCGCGGGTTTCGTCGGTGGTGTACAGAAAACGAGGATCGGGATTAATTTTGAATGGGTTTTCTCGCAAGCCGAAGAAGCTGAAGATTGTTGACATGGACACCGCACCACGGGGCGGAATAGAGAAATTCTAGGGTTGGCGGCGGCTGGGAACAATACAGGGTTGTCCCATTTGTGGGCCCGCGCCGCGGGTTTGAGGAGGGTGAAGTCGGCAGTAGGGTTAGCGGCTGAAGTGTCGCTCGTTAGTTAACTGGCCTCACTTAGTCTGGCCGTTCGACCAGTAGTTGCGTGTGGAACGCGTTTCTACACTTTCCGCACTATGGCGGATCAATGGTTGAGCCGGGGGGCGGATAAGGGATCGGATCACGGGGCAGGGCGTTGGTCGTACGTTAACAAGACATCGAACTGCGTTATGGCACTGGTGTTGGCGTTTTCGCTGATCGGCAACGGCTGTGCTGGCGTGGTCATGGGATCGAATTCGTCGGGGAGTGGCGGGAAGCCCGCAGCGGGTGGACCACCTCCACCTCCTACAAATACCCCTCAGCCGCAGCTTTCTGCGATCCCAATGAGCGCTAGCTTTCCGACGGTAACTGCGGGCACCAGCGGCTCACAAACAATCACCTTGCAAAACGATGGAACAAGCGCGGTAACGATTTCTAGCGCATCGGTAACGGGCGCGGGCTTTGGCACATCAGGTTTGGTAATCCCAATGAGCATCGCAGCAGGTCAAACTGCGACGTTTAACGTGATGTTTACGCCGAGCTCAGCGGGGAACGCTGCCGGCTCGGTCTCGTTAGTGAGCGACGCACCTAGCTCTCCGCTGGTAATTTCTGTGAGCGGCACTGCGTTGGCGGCAACAGCGCTACTTAGCCCGAGTGTTAGCAGTCTCGATTTTGGGAGCGTTTTGGTGGGGAGCGCCGCTTCGCTCGGCGTGACCTTGATGAATGCCGGGAACGCCAATTTGACACTTTCCAGCGTGCTTGCGGTCGGCCCGGGATTCAATGTGACCGGCGCTGGTGCCAACACGGTGTTGACACCGGGTCAGACAGCGGCCCTAAATGTCACTTTTTCACCGTCCGCGCCGGGGATTGCGGCTGGCTCTATCGCCATTGGCAGCAGCGCAGGCGCAGTATCAATCGCGCTGGCAGGTAATGGCGGGCAATTGAGTTCGCACACCGTGGCACTGGCTTGGGACCCAAGCACATCAGACGTGGTTGGATACTACGTTTATCGAGCTTTACCGAATGGCGCGTTCGCCAAGATCAACCCTGCTCCCGCAGTGCTGACGGGCTATACGGACGCAAATATTCAGAGCGGACAGACTTACACATACGTCGTGACTGCAGTGGATGCCAATAATGTCGAGAGCGACTATTCGGATCCAGTGCTGGCCGTAATTCCTTAACATTCCACTGCGAAGCGGGAGACATTCCCTTACGTCAGCTAGGGTCAATCCTGTAGCTGGCCTTAGGGAAAATCATGTACATGGCCTTACCCTGTTCCGGTTGTGAACTCCTGACCAGTAGCCCGGAAGATCGCTTTCGGTAAGAATTCAACCACTTTGTGAGGATGGCAGGCGGTCAAGGGGGACAGGCATGGTCGGAACGCGCTTCTCTAAGTGTCTGCAGTGCAAAAGCTTAGCCAAGGTACTTCTTCCAGGGTTGGTTTTGTCCTCGTTTGTCGGCCAATTGGCAGCCGGTCGTTCCGTCACCAAGGGGACGACCGCAGCTGGGCCGGTGGCACCACCTGAAGCCGTGGTGGAGTTCACGCCAGACGCAGTGACCTTCCAGGATGTGCCGGTGGGCGACACTTATTCGCAAACCGTGAGAATCACGAACCTCGGTGAACGCATACTTCAGATCAAGAAAATCAGCACCTCAAGCGCTGACCTACAAATCACCGGGATTCTGCTGCCCGTGGTTGTAGCTCATGGCACCAGCGAGCGCTTTACGATTTCATTCCGGCCAAAGGGGGAGAGCCACAAGGACGGTGAGGTTTCGATTTTCACGAGTTCCGCCGATGCACCGGTAGTACTTATGGTGCGAACGTCGACCGTCAAGGTACAGACAGAACTGGCGGCCAGCGAAGCGGCGATTGACTTTGAAGATGTTGCCGTGGGTGGCGTAGGGAAGCACGAAGTGGCGCTGACGAACTCAGGGACGCGCGATTTGACGATTGCGGGAATGTCGGCCACCGGAGCGGCGTTTAGTGTGCCTGGCGCTACGGCAGTGCGCCTGACGCCGGGACAGAGCGTTAGCGTGGAAGTGAACTTCGCACCGAAGAGCGCGGGCCGACAAAACGGGCAATTGACAATTTCTGGCACGGACGGCGGTCCGCTAGTGTTGATACCGCTGGCGGGTACATCGGCGGAATCGTCGCGAAGCGCAGTGAGGCTCAACTGGGAAGAGAGTCCGGTAACCGTGGCAGGGTATGTCGTTTACCGGTCCGCGGAGTCATCCGGTCCGTACACGCGAATCTCGGAGGCGGCGACATCCGAATTTGTGGATACCGGTTTGGCGGTGGGACATACATACTATTATGTAGTGACTTCATTGAATGCCGACCAGGTAGAGAGCGAATACTCGTCGCCAATAAGCGCGACGGTGCCAGAGGGATAGGCAACTGATCCGCCCGAGCTTGCCTGTCATATATCGCCACGTCGAATAGGCGCGCCACAGTCGAGAGATTGCTCCATAACTTGCCTACGTTCAACAATTAAGTGACTTACCTGATTGCAAGCGAGACGCCTAAGCCCTATGTTTGACGCGACTTGCATTCTTCTGAGAATGCTGAGGAGTCGGTGTGGCTACAGCCTTGCGTGCGACCCCAGAGCAGTTTGCGTCGGAAACCAAATTAATTGAACGAAACGACGAATTTCGGACGAAATTTGACAAGTACAGCTTTGCGTTCCGGCACAAACTTGCCGGCCATCCGGTCTTCGAGCTGGACCGATTGATGGAATTGGCGCAAGAAACACAGAGTACACGGCCCGCGGACCTCTACTACGATGCTGGAAGTATTGATGTTAACCAGCGTTGGGATCGGACTCCTAGACCGGAATTTAGCGCGCGCGACACTATTCAGAGAATCGGGCATTGCGGGGCGTGGATCGTCCTCAAACGCGCCGACAAGAACGAAGAATATGCAGCGGTATTACGAGAGTGCATGGCAGAGTTGCAGGAGTTTACGGGACTAAACCTCAACCGCGTCATGAAGATCCAGGAAGTTATTCTGTTTGTGACTTCGCCGAAGCGGGTAACAACCTATCATATTGACCGTGAATGTAGCCTGCTGCTGCAGATCCAAGGCGACAAACACATCAGCATTTTCGACCGCAATGACCGGAACGTTCTTTCCGAAGAAGAGATCGAGCGGTTTTGGTCCGTGGATCACAATGCACCGCGGTACAAACCGGAACTACAGCATCATGCGACGGTGTACGAGTTGCGGCCGGGAAATGGAGTGCACATTCCTGTGAACGCGCCGCATTGGGTTCAGAATGGTGACAATATCTCAGTTTCACTGAACGTGAATTTTCAGTATCGGGACACGATGCGCGCGAATTTGTACCGCTTGAACTACCTGTTGCGGAGAATGGGACTCCGACCGACGCCTCCAGGTGCATCGCCGGCCAAAGATAAGGTCAAAAGCGTGGCGGTATTGCCGGTCGTGTGGGCCAAGAATATTTCCCGCGGCAGAAAACCGTGGGCCTGATGGGCCGGGAGCGGTTTCTGGTAGTTTCTTACTTCCTACGAAAATAAAGACCAGAGTAAGTCCGGCTGGTAAGGTCCGGGTGTGTGGGCACTGGCAAACGCCGCTCGTGTACCGGCCACTCGGACTGTAATTCGTAGCCGAGTGTTTGCATGCCGGTGATGAGCGTCGTGCGGCTGTGGAGCTTGCACGGCACGAGATAGGAACGATTGTCCTGCACAGTGATAACGTCCGAGCCGGAGGAACACGGCATGCGGTTGGCGAAGACGTGTTCAGGAAGGCGTTCCAGAGACCCGAGGATGCCATAGAGAGGCTCTTCGAAATAATGGAGGGAGCCTGAAGCGATGAAAACGTCACAGCCGCTGGCTTCCGCAAGAGTAGTGGCGAACCGGATACGGGATTCGGCGCGCTCCGAGGCTAGTTTTTCACCGAGCGGCTTCTTCATCGGCAAGTCGTACACGGTCCAGGTGAGACTCGCCGGGAAACTTAACTTGCTTTGGTAGGAATAGAAAAGATTTCCGACGTTGCCGCCCAAATCGAAGACGCTACGCAGTGCGGGGACGAGCGGGGCGAGATAGAAGAGAACGGGGTAATCGCTTTCGCGCACGGTGTCAGAGATCGAAGTGTGGAAGCGGATCTCGTCCGGGTGTTCGTGGCCGGACGGAATGTACTTCGATGCACAAGCTCGAGCATCGGCGAAAGAAGGAAAAACCCGTCGAAAGCCCAGGGAGGCGTCCAGCACAGCTCGTGACGCGCGATTGGATCGCATGCGGGTGATGAGACGCTGGCCGACGGCGCGGTGGCCCAGAGTGGTGAGAAGCGAAGCCAGTACACGGATCTGAAAAATACGAAGACGCAAGGGAAGCGACGGACGAGCCATAGCCGTTGGTTCGATGGTCCGCATCGCGAATTCGGGTGCAGCGCGTTCCGGCAGATCGGGAATGGCTGTGGAACTTTGAATTAGATTTTTCCTAGGTGCGTGTAGACGCGGCTTAGAATTTTTCTGATAACGAGACCGCCAGAATTCGAACGGTCTCTCATGGATGGCAGCTCCGAGCCTGGCGGTGAGGTCGTATAGTGGCTGTGAGGAACGAAGGGCGGGAGAGGGTCGCCGACGTCGTCTGGGAATCGGAATTCGGATAGCCCGCGATTGGGATTCGTGACGATTTGTTCCAGCAAGTGGCGCAGCTGACCGATCATGCGATTGATAGCGACCGCCTCGTACATGTCGCAGTTGTATTCACAGGATAGCCGCCAGCCGTCGGAACGACGGACCATAAAAAAATTCAGATCGTAAATGGCGCCGGGCGATTTGGATGGGACGGGAGTCATGGATAGCCCGGCAAATTGCAGCGGCTTCACAAAATCGCGTTGATAGATGAAATTGATGCTGTAGACCGTGGGCCGATTGGGGTCACGTTTCAGGCGCAAGGCTTCGACCACCTGCTGAAAATGGAGATCCTGATGCGCCATGCCTTCTTCCACGGTGCGTTGCACGCGCGCGAGGAGATCCAAGAAGGTGGGATCTCCGGAGAGATCAGTGCGCAAAATGATCGTGTTGATGAAGGCCCCGATTAGAGGTTCAAGCTCCACGCGATCTCGACACGCCAACAACGTGCCGACATAGACGTCCTGCTGGCCAGCGTAGTGCGCGATGAGCATCTTCAACGCTGCCAGCGAGAGCGTATAGAACGTGCAACGCTGGTTTCGGGCCAATGCCGCAAGGGAATCGGTGAGCGAAGCGGGGAGGAGGAGCGAAAGAATATACGCCCGTTGGGTGTTGCCCGCTGGTCGTGGATAGTCAGGCGGTATTTCGCAGACCGGTAGATTTGCCAGTTTCATTTGCCAATAGGATCGGTGTTGTTCGCCGATAGCACTTTCGTTCTGCTCGTTCTTCCAGATTGTGTAGTCGGCATATTGGAGCGCGAGATCTGGTGAAGTTGAACGATTACCCGAGGACAGTGCCTCATAGTGGGCAGCGATCTCGTCGCTGAAGAGTCCTATAGACCAGCCGTCGGAGACGATGTGATGGATAGTCAACAAGAGCATGTGTTCTTGTTCGGCGAGCTTCAGGAGACGAACCCGCAAGAGAGGACCACTTTTAAGATCAAAGGGCAGAGCCGCTTCCGTGATGGTCCGTCGTTCTTCTTCCGCATCGCGAGCAGCGACTGCAAGACCAGTCAAGTCGTCCAGCGGTAGGGGGATGGCAGCTTCAGAGTGAATGATTTGGGCGAGCGCGCCGTCGATCAGGGCAAAGCTGGTGCGGAGAACGTCGTGACGACAAACGATTTCATCAATCGAGCGATGCAGTAAGGAAACGTCGAGAGGTCCAACCAAGCGAAAGCGCACGGCGATGTTCCAGCAGGGATTGCCAGGATCGAGGCGATCAAGATACCAAAAGGATTGTTGTGCGAGGCTGGTGGGAAAACGGTAGAGCGGCTCGCCGAGTGAGCCTAGGCTTGCAGAGCCGGATGACGTGTTGGAGGGGATGTTGGTTCTAGGATTCATCACGTGGCCTGGGGCGCGGCATCAAGCTGGTATTGCTCGCGGGAAACTCGAGCGATGGTCTCCAACTTGTGCTTAGGCCCGCCGTTCTCAGATGTGCTGTCGCGGAGTTCCGCGGCGAGGGCGGCAACTGTTCGCAGTCGAAGAATTTGCTTAGGTGCGAGGGCAATGCCGACGAGCGCAGCACGGGCGACGATCTGAAAAAGGTGAATGGAGTCCGCACCGAGATCAAAAAGGCTATCGTGGACGCTCACTCGGTCAAGATGAAGAACCTCAGCGCAGACGGCAGCGAGCTTTGCTTCTGCCGGCGTACGCGGGGCGATGAACAGGTTTTGTTCCGGGAGACTCAGGGCGTCCAGACGGACCAGGGCCTTGCGGTCCACTTTTCCGTTAGGAGTGTGCGGCAACGCGGGCATGAAGACGAATACGGAGGGGATCATGTACTCAGGAAGGGAGGCTGCCACCCAGTTTCGTAATTCTTCCGAAGAGCACTTTCGCGATTCGTGAGGGACGCAATAGGCCACCAGACGACTACCACCGAGGTCGTCGTGTTGCGCGGCAACGACGCACTCACGGATGTCAGGACTACGGGCGAGGACCGATTCGATCTCGCCGAGTTCTATGCGAAACCCACGGACTTTGACTTGATTGTCCAGGCGCCCGAGGAATTCGAGGTGACCATCGGGGCGATAGCGCACCAAATCGCCTGTTTTGTAAACGCGATCGGCAGGTTGCTTCGAAATTGGATCAGGGATGAAGCGCTCAGCAGTAAGCGGAGGATTGCGGAAGTAGCCTTTGGCCACACCATCGCCTCCGATATGAAGTTCGCCGGGAACGCCAATGGGGGTGGGTTGAAGCTTGGCATCAAGAACGTGGAAACGGGTGTTGTGTATCGGAGGCCCGATGGTGACAGGGCCGTTGCCTGGCGATACGCGCGACGTCGCCGACCAGATGGTTGTTTCGGTGGGGCCATACATGTTCCAAAGTTCGCCGAGTTTTATCAATTCATTTGCGAGTTGTCTCGGCAAAGCTTCGCCGCCGCAGAACAATCTGAGACCTGGGGAGCCAGTCCAGCCTACCTCGAGTAGTAAGCGCCACGTCGCCGGTGTGGCTTGCATGACGGTAGCTTTCGATTCGTTCAAGAGCTTGATCAATAGCCGCGGGTCCTGGGCGGTCTCGCGATTTGCCAGGATCACTTGTGCACCGGTGATGAGTGGAAGGAAAAGCTCCAGCACCGCAATGTCGAAAGACAATGTGGTTACGGCAAGCAGGCGATCGCGTTCATTGAGTCCGGGAATCTCGCGCATCGAGCAAAGGAGGTTGACGACATTGCGGTGGGTTACTTCGACTCCCTTAGGCTTCCCGGTCGACCCGGACGTGTAGATCGTGTAAGCGACGGAGGTGGAGTCGAGTCTGATTCCTGGAGAGGTTTCTAGCTCGCACTCGATGAGCATCCAATCGCGATCCAGACAGATGGGGCGGGTGTCAAAGATTGGAAGATTCGGAAGCAATTTTGAATTGGTTAGCAGAGTGGCCAGCGAGGTTTCCTCCATGATGAAGGCGATCCGGTCGGGTGGATACGCTGCATCAATGGGCAGATAGGCGGCGCCAGCCTTCCAAATACCGAGCAAGCCGACCAACATGTCGAGAGAGCGATCGACCGCAATGCCGACTAAAGAGCTCGGAGTAACGCCGATTTTGATCAGATGCCTTGCGAGTTGGTTGGCGCGTTTGTCCAATTGAGCGTAGGTCAGGCTGCGTCCTTCCGATGAGACGGCTAGGGAATCCGGTGTGCGTGCAGCTTCTTCCTGGAAAAGTTCGTGGACGCATTTGTTGCGAGGATAGTCGCGTTGCGTGGAGTTCCAGTCTTGAAGAATGTGTCGAAGCTCGGACTCGCTCAGGATTGGAAGACGATCGACCTCCTGGTGAGCATCGGCTGCCAAGCCCTTCAACAGGGTTTCTAAGTGAGATAACCAACGGGCGATTGTCTCGCGGTCAAAGAGAGCGGAATTGTAGTCGCAATCGATCAAGAGACCTTGGTCGGATTCTACGACATTGACGAACAGATCGAAATTTACTGCTGCTTTGGGATTAGGGTCGACCTCAGCTTGCAGCCCTGGGAAATTGAGATTTGTGCCGACTTTTTCGAGATTGAATTGCACCTCGACAAGCGGCAAGCGGCTGGGATCGCGGCGGAGCTTCAAATTGCGAACCAAGGTGCCGTAGGTGTAGGTCTGATGATCGTACGCATCGAGAACGGTGCGCTTTACTTGCTGAAGAAGCTCGGCGACGGACTGGCGGTCGATGAGGCGGACACGAATCGGCAGGAAGTTTACGCAATGTCCAACGAGATTGCCGTTTCCCAGCAGGGATTGCCCGGCGGTGGGGATGCCGATGACGATGTCACTCTGTGCTGTTAAACGATGGAGGAGTGAGGCGAATCCGGTTAGGAGCGTTGCGAATAGAGTACAGCCCTGTTTGGCGCCGGCTTGCTTGATCTGCTTGTAAATGGGGGCGTCGATTCGCGCGCGGTAACTGGCGCCGTTGAATGATTTGACCGCGGGGCGAGGACGATCGGTCGGTAATTCGAGGACAGGAGATATTTGCTCGAAGCGTTTGAGCCAATAGGCGCTGACTTCGGCGTCGGGCGCGCTCTGCGACTGCTGGCGGGCGTATTCGCTGAATTGCACAGCAGGAGGTAGAGCAGGGTTGGTTCCTTTGCGGCGAGCTGCGTAGAGGGTGCAGAGCTCGTCCAAGAGAACGTTGGTCGACCAGCCGTCGCAGATAATGTGGTGACTGGTGACAATGAGGGCATGGTAGTGAGAATCCAGACGGAAAAGTCGAAGGCGAATCGCCGGACCGTTGACGAGATCGAAAGCTTTGGACGCTTCTTCTTGCTTTGCATTTTCCAGCGCGACGGCTCGTTGCGATGCTGGGGCGAAGGATAAGTCTTCGAATGATAAGGGCAGTTGGCTCGTGCTGGAAATGCAGAGTGAATTGCGTCCAGGGATAATTGTCGCGCGCAGGGCTTCATGACGAATGAGAAGATCGTTCAGGGAGTCCTGGAGGGCTTGCACATCAAGGTCTCCACGCATTGCGAGAGTGAAGGACTCGTTGAAGGCGCATGATGCATCGTCGCCGAGTTGCGTCGAGAGCCAGATTTCCATTTGCCCTTCGGTCAGCGGAACTTCAATGGTTGGCGTTTGAACGCTGGGTGATACAGAGACTGCCAGGCCTGCTCTCTCGTCGATTTCCTTTTCTCTTGCGGTCACAGTTGTTTGTTCCGGAAGAATTCCGTCCGCATGCATCTCGTTAATGGATTCGTCGAACGCACGGACGATCGCTGCAATGTCGGCATCCGAATGCGCCGTAGTCAGGAAGCAAGGGAAGCCTTCGAGGATGTAGATGCCTTTTGCACGAAGGTGATAGTAGAGCAAGCTGCCCAAAGGAAAATCGACGGGGAAATTGAAGTAGAAGACGCTAGCGAAGGTTTCAATGTGCGCTGGAACACTGGCTTTTTCGAAGAGTGCATTCAAGGCACCTACGAGGCAGGCGGTCTTTGCGGTCAGTTGTTGCTGAAGTTGCGGACCCTGTTCGCGGAAATGTTGAAGCACCGCCTTTACGGCGGCAAGCGTCAGCGGGTGACGTACGAATGTGCCGGCGAAGAAAGTCACGCCGACGGAGGGGTAGGAGTCATCACCGAACTGCCATGCGCCGCCGTCGAGTGCGTCCATGAACTGCGACTTGCCGGCTAGAACGCCGATGGGCATGCCGCCGGCGAGAACTTTTCCGTAGGTGGCCAGATCGGCGCGAATATCGAACAGCGCTTGGCATCCGCCGGGATGAACGCGGAATCCGGTAACCACTTCGTCAAAAATCAGGGCCGTCCCAGAGCCCAGAGTGATTTGACGAATCTCGCGCAGGAATTCGCGAGGCTGGAGGTTGGGATGACGGCTCTGGACCGGCTCGACTAGAACCGCGGCGAGTTCACCGGCGTGAGTGCGAATCCACTCCAACGATTCAGAGGTGCCGTAGTCGAGCACGACTACATTGCCCACGCTGTCTCTCGGAATGCCTGGTGCGATGGGCAGCGAGCGGGGCGTCTCCCCAGCTTTCAGACCTTTCACGAGGACCTCATCGAACATCCCGTGGTACGAACCAGCAAAGAGCACTACGCTATTTCGGCCAGTCACGGTGCGCGCGACGCGGAGCGCGGCAATAACGGCCTCAGATCCAGTGTTGCAGAAAGACATGCGCTCATTACCGGTCAAGTCGCAAAACATTTCGGCAACTTCACCGGCCAGCGGAGTTTGCGGACCGATCTCGAATCCCTCGTGGAGCTGCTGTTCCATCACGCGCTCTACAAAATCGGGGCGGTGGCCGAGCATGATGGGGCCGAATCCGTTCAGAATATCGATGTATTCATTGCCGTCGACGTCCCACAAGCGTGAGCCTTTTGAACGGACGGTGAAAATGGGATAGACCATTTCCTTCCATTGCGTGCGGAAGCCGGAAACGACTCGGGGATCTGCGAGCTTGGATCGATATTGCTGCGTCATGCTTTTGGATTTCGGGGTACGCCTGGCGCAGCGATCAATTAGTGCCTGGATATGCTTCTGCTGAGCTTGCGTAAGTTGAGAGGAGGCTCCTTTTTGTGTTTGCGGCGGTTTGTAGGGCCCAAAAGGTTTGAATCCGCTTGACTCGGACGGGGCACCTGCAGGGGAGTGAGAAGGGGACGAGTGACGCGCCACCGAAGAGGAAGGCGCGGCGATCGTGGGATTTGATGCTGCGGGTCGCGGCGACTCCTTTTGCGGCTTTGCGCCAGATTGTTCCGGGGAAATATCTCGCAAAGCTTCAAGTTGCTTGGCAAAGAGTTGATTCATCACTTGCATCTGCTCGCGCATCAGGCGCTCGACAGCCGTTTCAAACGCGCTGCCTTCGTAATTTGAGGGCGGCTGAGATTTTGAGGTAGGCTCGGGCGCAGAAGAAGTGTCAGGTTGGTTCTTGATTTCCTCCCGATGCGAGGGCATACCCGTTGTGGCGAGGGCTTCGGCCGGTAACTGACTATCGATGAATTCAGATAGCGATTTTAGTGAAGATTGGTCGCCCAAAAGCTGCCGGAAGGTGACCTTTAGGCCGAATTTACTGTGCAATGCCTGTGCTACCTGAGTGAGAAAGAGCGAATCAAAGCCCATTTCAAGGAATGTGGATGAGGCATCCGCGGATTGCACTTGCACGCCGGAGAGGTCCGCGAATGTGTCGGACACCATGCTGGAGATGAGCGCGGCACGGTTCACTTTGGCGAGAGTTGGGCCTTGCGATTGGTGGGTCACCTTGTGAGTCTCCTCAGAAGATATATCCCTGAATTTTGCTTCGGTCGCGGGTGCCCGATTTATCTCGGGGGATACCTGCGTTCCGACGGCGGGCACCTCCAGCCAAAATCTTTTTCGTTCGAAGGGATATGTGGGCATTGAAATTCGGTGGCGTTGCTCACCGGAGTGCAGCGCTTCCCATTTGGGTTGCAATCCGGCCGACCACAGTGAACCCGTAGCGCTAAGCAAGTCGAGGAAACTGCTCTCACCTGACGAGGCATCTCCAAATGAGGAAACGACCGTCACGGACTTTTGTGTGTCGGTGGCGTTCCCGTTTTGTCGGGGAATCTGCTGGTTGGCTAAAGTGCTCAGCACATTGCCTGGACCGACTTCCAGAAGAACTGTTGGGCTGGTGCTTAGAAGCTCTTGGATCCCGCGAGAAAATTGCACCGGAGCGCGGAGGTGGCGTGCCCAGTATGCGGCGTCAGTTGCTTCGCGCTCAGAAATCCACGTACCCGACACACATGAGACAAAAGGAATGGTAGGTGGTCGAAGTTGAACCTGCGCAACGCGAGAAGAAAATTGGTCGACAACTGGATCCATCATCGAAGAATGGAAAGCGTGAGAAGTCGCCAATCGTCGAGTGGCAAGGCGCTCGTTTTTCAACTCGGCTTCGAAACTATCCAAGGCGCTAAAGGGGCCGGCCACAACACAGAGCGAAGGTGCATTCACTGCTGCGACGGCAAGATCGTGTCCATTCAGCCGCGCGCGAATCTCGGACTCCGAAAGTCGTACGGAGAGCATGCCGCCGCGTGCCACTTCTTGCATCATACGGCCCCGGGCAGCGATTAGAGCTAGAGCGTCTTCGAGAGAAAATACACCTGCGAGGCAGGCGGCAACGAATTCACCGACGCTATGGCCCAGCATTCTTTCCGGCTTAATTCCCCAACTCATCCAAAGTTGCGCGAGCGCGTATTCGACAGTGAAGATGGCAGGTTGTGCTATAAGCGTGTCCGTAACGCGCCTTGTTTCAGCTTCAGAGGCGCCGCGAGACGGATAGAGCAAGGGACGCAGATCCTCGCCCATGTGTGGCAGAAGTATTTCGGAGCAGCGATCGACCCACTGACGGAAGACCGGTTCGGACTCGTAGACTTGGCGGCCCATATTGGGATGCTGTGAGCCTTGACCAGGGAAGAGGAAATGAACCCTGGCGGAATCATTCGTACTGACTTTGGTGTGCACGCGCTTGGGATCCCGTTGCGATAGGACCTGAATTGCTTCGGGTATGTTGCGAACAACGGCGCCACGACGGTGGGAGAATTCGCGACGACCCACTTGCAAAGTCCACGCTGCGTCAGCCAAATGCGGGGCCGGTTGCGATTTTAGGTGTTCGACTAGATTCTCGGTTGCCTGCTCAAGCGCTTTTTCTGAGCGCGCGGACAAAATCAGCAATTGTGCAGGGCGCGACGGGTCGCTGGAAATCTGCACAGGCGCTTCTTCGAGGATCACGTGGGCGTTTGTGCCGCCGATGCCAAAAGCGCTTACGCCGGCTCGCTTGGGCCTCTGATCCGACTTCCACTCTTTGCGCTTGGTATTTACGAAAAATGGGCTATTCCCAAGGTCGAATTTTGGATTCGGGGAATGAAAATGCAGCGTCGGAGGCAAAATGCCATGGCGCAGAATATTTGTGGCATTGATTAGTCCGGTTACGCCAGCGGCCACATCCAGGTGACCGACGTTGGTCTTGGCGGTGCCAATCGCGCAGAATTGCTTGGCGGCGGTTTTTGCGCGGAATGCTTGAGTAAGCGCAGCCAATTCGATGGGATCACCAAGAGGAGTTCCCGTGCCGTGCGCTTCAACATAGCCGATTGTGTCCGGACTTACTCCCGCAGCTTCATGCGCCATCGCGACGACCCGCGACTGACCTTCAATGCTGGGGGCCGTGAAGCCTACCTTAGACGAACCGTCGTTGTTAAGCGCACAGCCGCGAATCACCGAATAAATGTGGTCGCCATCGCGAACCGCGTCTTCCATACGCTTCAGCAGAACAACGCCAACACCACTGCCAAAAACTGTTCCTTGCGCGCCTGCATCGAAGGCACGGCAGCGGCCGTCCGGCGAGGTCATTCCCCCTTCCTGATATTCTGTGCCGCGCTTTTGGGGGAACGTGATCGAGACGCCGCCGGCGAGCGCCATGTCGCTTTGGTAAGTCAACAACGATTGCGCAGCTTGACAGACGGCGACCAAAGAGGTGGAGCAGCCAGCCTGCAATGTGAAACTCGGGCCTCGCAGATTCAATTTGTAGGAAACGCGTGTAGAGAGAAAGTCCAAACTATTGCCCAGCATTTCGAGGTAATTGCCAACTTGATAGCCGCCCGTGAAGCCCTGAATGAAATCGGCGTTGGTACAGAGTCGCGACAGAAAGTAACTGGGGATGCCGCAACCTGCGTGCACCCCGATGGAACCTTCGTAAGTGAAAGGGTCATAGGCCGCATCCTCGAGCGCCTGCCAACAACACTCCAGGAAAAGGCGATGCTGCGGATCCATCAGCTCAGCTTCGCGTGGGTAAATGGCAAAGAAATCGGCGTCGAACAGATCCACATCCGCCAAAATAGAACGAGCTCGCACATAGTTCGGACGTTCGGAAAGCTGGCGGGCGCTGGGAACCTCTAGCTCTTCAACCTCGAAATGCGAGATGGATTCAACGCCCTCGAGCTGATTGCGCCAAAACTGGGTAACGCTTTGTGCTCCAGGGAATCTGCCAGCCATGCCAATGATGGCGACTCCTTCGAGCAAGGAAGGCGAGTCACTGTGAGTCATAGCCCACCGCCAGAGCGTCGGCTGCGAAACCGCGTAAAAGCCTCGCGTTGCCGTTGGCCGATTTCTTGCACATCTGGTGCGATCACGGATGTCGATTCGGTTCGGCTGAGGCGCTGGGCGAGCTTACGGATGGTAGGAAATTCGAACAGATCGGTGACTGGAATTCGCATTTGCAGGGCTTTTTGCAGATTAGAATGCACGGCGACGAGAAGCAGTGAATCGCCGCCGAGATCAAAGAAATTTTGGTCCAGCCCCACCTCTGTGAGTTTCAGGATGCGCTGCCAGAGTTGTACAATCGTGCGCTCCAGGTCGCTTTCGGGAACGCTCTTGGCTACAGGTTCAGACTTAGAGGCGACATCGAGCTCGGCTAAAGCTGCCCGATCCACCTTTCCGTGCTGGGAAAGGGGCAGAAATGGGAGCGCCACAAAGAATGCCGGTATCATGTGTTGCGGCAACTGCGATGCAATAAAGTCGCGCAATCGCTCTGGTGTGATCGCGGAACTAGCCGGAACGAAATAGGCGACAAGACGCTTGCTTCCGTTTTCGGTTCGCGCCACAACGCAAGCCTGCTTCACTTGTCCGTGGCGCAGGATCGCGCTCTCAATTTCAGCGGGCTCAATCCGATGTCCGCGAATCTTCACCTGGTTATCAAGACGGCCCACGAATTCGATCGAGCCGTCACTCCGCCAGCGAGCGAGATCCCCCGTGCGATACATGCATTGCTTGGGTTCGCCGAATGGATCGCTCAAGAAGTTGCCTGAGTTCGTGTCGGAAGCATTGAGATATCCGCGTGCCAAGCCATCGCCTGCCGCGTACAGCTCTCCGATTGCTCCATCAGAGACAGGGTTCATGTCCTGATCAAGAATGTAAACTCGCGTATTCGATATGGGTTTCCCGATCGGAATCGATTCTGGAATCGAGTCGCCGGTGCGCATGATGTGGCAACACGTGAACGTAGTGTTTTCCGTGGGACCATATCCGTTGATGAGCGTTGTTTCCGGTGCGTGCTCAAGGAAGATACGCGAATGGCGAGCTGACAAAACATCGCCACCGGCGAGGAGTTGTCGGACAGACCGGAGACCTTCCGGGTGTTCGTCCACCATCAGTTGGAAAAGGCCAGTTGTTAGCCAAAGCGTCGTCACCCCATATTGACGAACCGCACGAAGCAGATCTTCGAGCGACGAAGTTTCGTGCGGCATTAGCGCCAGGCGGCCGCCGTTTAGCAGGGCACCCCATATTTCGAAAGTGGATGCATCGAACGATGGCGGGGCGAATTGAAGGAATGTTTCGTCCGGTCCGAAGTGACAATAGTTTGCGCCTCGAACAAGCCGGACGATCCCGCGGTGTTCAACCATCACTCCTTTGGGCCGGCCTGTGGAGCCCGACGTATACATCACATACGCGAGGTTGGTCGGCCCGGCGACTTGCTGCGGGTTCTCTTCGCTGCCAGAAGAGACCTCCGATTCATCCTCTGCAATGACAATCCGGGTAGATTCTGCGGATTGAAAAGAAGGGATTAGCGAACTGTGTGTGACAAGTACGCCGTTACCTGCGTCCTCTAACATCAGATTTCTTCGAGCTTCAGGATACGCCGGATCGATGGGCACGTATGCGGCACCCGTCTTGAGGATCGCAAGGAAGGCAACAATCATTTCGATCGATCGCGGCAAACAACAGGGAACCAAGGTTTCGAGCATCACGCCCGCGAGGCGCAGGCGGTGAGCCAAGCGATTCGCGCGCCTATTCAACTCTCCATAAGTGAGCTCAATCTCTCCTTGGATCAGAGCTACCTTCTCTGGATTTTCTCTTTCGATGTTTTCAAATAGAGTGACTGCAGTCCCAGTGCGTGGATAATCAGTGGAAGTTCCGCTCCAAGTTCCCAGCGGCTCAGGCAGAAACCTTCGGTGCATTGCGGAGGAGAACTTCGCAGTTCCATCAGAGCTGGAGATAGTCGGGGGCATTTTGGGAGCGCAGATTCAGCCTCGGCGTTCTGACTCGTCGGAGAGCCAGGCTCAGGGATCGCTGCCTTCAACGATTTTGACCGCCGTAGACGTGACGAAACGCGCTTACTCACGGTATCGGATTGTCTCCAAAAGTCGATAAGTGACAGACGGTATATCCATACAGATTTCTGCGTATACCTTTCGATCGTGGGAAGTTGCTGGCCCGCTTAGACTTTTGGGTTGCGGCGGTACAGGAAAATCTGGAGTACCGTACAAGGAGGGCCTTATCGACATTCAGGGAGGCACGAGCGATAAACGTGAGATTGTGAGCGAGCCAGTTTGTTTCCGAAGGCGGCCCAGAACTGTCGCACTCAAGGGATCAAGGGCTCGGTATGTCCTTTCAGCTCCGACGCTTACGGAGATTGAGTTGCCCCGAGCGGGCAGTCGGCAGGCGCACTCGTGTTTAGCGTGCTCAGTTATTCGATAATGAAATTTTAGGCGTGGCTAAAGTCTCGTTTCAATGTCAAACGCCGACACAACAATGAGCTTGGTCGAGTCATCAGCGGTACTTTTGCTGCGAGATCAAGTCAGGTTAACGGTCTAAGGAGTGAGTGTGAAAACGCAACGAAGCTGCATGATAGCGTTGGCGATCGTAGCCGCGGCGGCCACTAGTGCGCCCGGGCTTCCGCAAACACCAAATCCCCAATCCACCCAAACCACGCAAACCGCATCAACCAGACCAACAGCCGAACGACCGGAAGGGGTCAATCCGCCGGCAAAGGCTGGTAAAGACTACATAATTGGCGCGGATGATGTTCTGGATGTCAGTGTGTGGAAGGAACAAGAGCTCACTCGTTCCTTGCAAGTGCGCCCGGACGGCAAAATCTCCATGCCGCTGCTGGGCGATGTGCAGGCAGCAGGCCTGACACCTGGCCAGTTGGCGCAGAACGTAAGCGATAGATTAAAAAAGTATCTTACTGCGCCCCAAGTCACAGTGATCCTTACCCAAATTAATAGTCAACGCGTTTACGTGACGGGCGAAGTCACGCGACCGGGTGCGTATCCCGTGCTGCCAGGCATGACTATCCTGCAGGCAATTTCTAGCGCCGGGGGACTTACGCCATTCGCTAACAGTAAGAAAATCTTTCTAATGCGCGACGAAAACCATATCCAGACGAAATATCCCTTCAGCTACAAGGACGTATTGGACGGACGTAAAGCGGAAGAAAACTTGCCGGTCAAGGCCGGCGACACGATCGTTGTGCCGTGATGGGTCGGATGTCGAAGCTCAGCGCATGCTCGATGGCACTCGTCTTGGGGCTCGTGGGAGTCTCAGGGATTCATGGGCAGACTTCCGCTTCACAAAGCCGGGGCTCGGCGGGGCAAGAGCCAACGCTGCCGACGCAGGCCCAGCTCCCAGCGAAATCTCCTGACGACAACGGTGCTAATCAAGACCAACTGCCCACGCCTCCGGTTGTGGCGGGCACCTCAACCAATGCTCCGATTACAGGTGCTTCGCAGCCGATCATTGGGCTTGTCGCGTCGCGTAGCTACATTATTCCGAGCATCTTCTTCTTTGGACAATTGGATTCCAACGCAAACAACTCCCGCTCGGGGGGGTACCGCTTCGCCTCCATCAACACACTGATGGGCAGCCTTGCCATCCAGAAACTCGGACGTGCTTCGCAGTTGAATATCGGTTATCTCGCCGGCCGTTCCTTTTCAAGCCAGGGAGGAGCGCTTAATTCCACCACGCAGGAGGCCGCTGCGTCGGAACTGTGGTCGCGGGGTCGCTGGGACGGATTCATTCTCGATAAATTTATGTACAGTTCCCAATCCGCGTTTTTGGGCGGCGCCACTCCCTTCGATATCACAGGTCTAAATACGGTGGCGGGCCTTGCAAACACCGGGCCGGTGGTCCTGCGCAATACCTTTCTTCCAGGACAAGGGATTTTCACTGTTTTCGGCCCTCGCTTGAGCAATGCGCTCGTCGCCCAAGTGAATAATCACCTCGGCCGCCGCACGTTTTTCACAATGGTGGGGAACTACGACGTTCTGCATTTCTACAACTCCAACCTGATTAATAGTTCCGCGGCCGGATTTCAAGCCGGTTTTGGCTATGAGCGTTCTCGCCGGGATACCTTGGCCTTCGTCTACAGGTTCAATGATCTTTGGTATGACTCAATGCCGATAAGAATCCGCGATAATGTGATGGAGGGCGCCTATCAGCGGCAGATTGCCGAACGGCTGCTCTTTCAGATCGGCGCTGGCCCTGAGATCAGTTTCATCCAAGACCCAAATCTTTCCCCCGGCACATTGCCTTCGAACCCCCGCGTATCTTGGGCTGTCGATAGCCTGATTCGTTATCAATTGAGACGAGATGTCGGTGTGAACGCCGGCTACAATCATTTTTTGAGTAGCGGCAGTGGTGTGTTCCTTGGTGCAATCACTGATCGAGTATTTGCGGGACTGGATCGACAGCTTTCTCGCGCTTGGAAGCTGGATGTGAACATCAGCTATGCGCGTAACCGGAACTTAATTCCACTTTTCAGCAACAACGTGGTTCTGACGCCGGCAGACGCTACCTACGATTCGGTCTATGGAGGTTTTGAGATGCGCCGCCAAATTGGGCGGGATGCCGAATTGTTCTTCGGTTATCTAGGGCGCTATCAAACTGCCAGCTTCACCGTGTGCCCGCAAGGGATCTGCACAGGCCGGGACCTTGTCGGGCACCAATTCAATTTTGGATTTGCCTGGCACCTGAAACCCGTCCCTATTGGGTGAACCGTAATCGGAGAAAAAAGAACATGATCGGACATCGACAGCTCACCATGGAAGACTACGCGGCTATATTTCGCCGCAACAGACGAACCTTTATTCTCCTGGCTATTCTTGGGCCAGCGCTTGGCTATCTCCTGTGCGTTGCCTTGCCAAAGGAATATACGTCGCAAACGGTGATTCTTGTGGAGCAGCCCGCTGTTCCCACCAGCTATGTGACGAATATTAGTAGCGGCGACCTAAAGCAGCGTCTAACAACACTCCAGGAACAGATACTGAGCCGCTCCAGGCTGGAGGGCATGGTCAACGGATTCGGTCTTTACCCAAGGGACAGGGCGCGGCACGCTTCCATGGAAACGTTGGTGGATCGTCTGCGCAAAAAAATTGTAGTGACGCCAGTAAGGCCCATGGCCGAATCGAATAGCACGCAACTCCCGGGATTTATTATTAAAGTTACGGATCGTGACCCGGCGCTTGCTCAGAAACTTTGCAATGAAGTTGCTTCAGTATTTATGCAGGAAAATCAGCGAGTAAAGCATGAGCAAGCGAGCGGAACCACGGTGTTTCTCGACAAGCGGGTCGAAGATGCCAAAGCCAAGCTCGACGATCAGGACGCCAAACTTGCGGCGTTTAAAGGACGCTACTCAGGCTCTCTCCCCGATGAGCAACAAGCAAATCTAAATGTACTTGCAGGATTAAATACGCAGCTCGATGCTGCCACTCAAGCGCTTAACCGGGCGCAGCAGGACAAATCTTTTGCTGAATCGGTGCTCTCGCAACAACTTGGTTCGCAATCCGCTGACAATCCCTCTGCGCAAAAGCAGTTGGCCGATATGCAAAGCCAGCTTGGAGCGCTGCTCGCCAAAGATACTGAGGACCATCCAGACGTGATCCGCATGCGGCAGAGCATCGCCGATCTGAAGCAGAAGATGGTTTCTTCCCAAGGCACACCCGCAGCCGGAGGATCCACCGTGGATGCCCCGGAGATTCAGCAGTTGCGCGCGCAAGTGCATCAGTACGACGCCGTCATGAAAGAGAAGACTGCGCAACAGCGCGATGTGCAAAGACAAATCGCTTTGTATCAGAGTCGCTTGCAGCTTAGCCCCAGCGTGGAGGAGCAGTACAAGTTGCTCACTCGCGATTATCAAACCGCGCTTGATTTTTACAATGGCTTATTAAAGAAGCGGAGCGAATCAGCGATGGTCAGCGACATGAATCATCAGGCCGAAAGTGCGGAATTCCGCATTCTCGATGCCGCGAATCTCCCCGAAGGGCCGTCCTTTCCCAACCCACTTTACTTTTCACTAGGCGGCCTCGCGGCCGGCCTTGCTCTTGGCGTCGGCATCATCGCGTTGCGTGAAGTGCGCGACAAGACTTTACGAACTGAGGAAGACGTCGAGTTCTTTCTCCAACTACCTACGCTCGCCAATATTCCTTCAGTCGAGAACGCCCGGCGCCGTGCTGCCGGGAAAGATTCGGCTGAAGGGCCGCGATTGGTTGCGAGCGCTTGAGACTAAATAATGTATAAATCGTTTTTTGGCTTGCGAGAAAATCCGTTTAATGCCAATCCGGATCCCCGCTATCTGTTTTTGACCAGGGAGATTCAGGAGGCTCTGGCGGGGCTCGCTTACGGAATTAAGAATCGCAAGGGTTTCATCCTGCTCACAGGTGAAGTTGGCACGGGCAAGACCACGCTGCTAAATCGATTGCTGGACTGGCTAAACCTGGAAGGTGTCGCGACCGCGTACATTTTCAATTCCCAGCTCGATACCAGCCAGCTCTTCGATTTCATGATGGCGGACTTCG
>Ga0137409_10000916_pt1 | contig 32442 bp, 30 predicted proteins | sample CZODoug1_16funga_FD_122059 | JGI IMG/M metagenome (GOLD analysis project Ga0137409, IMG submission 122059) | Vadose zone soil fungal communities from Angelo Coast Range Reserve, California, USA - CZODoug1_16fungal (Hybrid Assembly) | ecosystem: Environmental > Terrestrial > Soil > Vadose zone... | reverse complement strand
CCCGAATACGAGCAGGCGAAGGAGGAGGTCGGGCTGCTGGACAGCCGGATCTACGAGCTGCAGGAGATGATCGGGCGCGCACAGATCATCAAGGACACCCACTCGAGCACGGCGCAACCCGGCTCGACCATCGAGGTGGTCGACAACGAGGGCGACGTGGAGACCTTTCACCTGGTCGGCGCGGTCGAAAGCGACCCGTCGGCGGGCCGCATCTCGGTCGAGTCACCCGTGGGGCGCGCGCTTGTGGGCCGGAAAAAGGGCGACAAGATCACAGTCAGCGTTCCGTCGGGAACCCTGACGCTCACGATCAAGGCGGTCAAATAACACCACGTCCTTAAGGACATCCCCGCCCTCGACGCAGGACGTGAACCCCGAAGCGATCGCTGACCGCACCACGGTCGGTGTGTTCTTCCGCCAGGCGGCAAAGCTTGGACAGCGCCCGCTAATTCACTACCTGCGCGGGAACGACTGGCAGGTCGAGACGTGGGCGGACATGAAGCGCGATGTACTCGCGGTTGCTTCCGGGCTGGTCGACCGGGGTGTCAAAGCAGGCGACCGCGTGATCCTGATGTCGGAGAACCGGCTCGAGTGGCTTTACTGCGATTACGGCATCCAGGCCGCCGGCGCGATCACGGTGCCGATCTACCCGAATGTCAGCGCCGACATCGCAAGAAAGATTGCGGTCGACAGTGAAGCGACGGCGGCGATCGTATCGGATACAACGAAGGCAGAGAGGCTACCGACCGGTGGACCGTTGCGCGTGATCGCGTTCCTCGACAAGGACGTCGCTGGGTGGGTGTCCGCAGAGCCGAGCCACATGGCCGAGATCAACTCGCGCCTGGCCGGCATTCAGCCGGACGACGTTTGCACCATCGTCTACACGTCCGGTACGACCGGCGATCCCAAGGGTGTCGAGCTGGCTCACCGCAACCTGGTCGACATCTGCCGGGCGATCCTGAAGGTCCACCCGCTGAGCGACACCGACTCGACGCTCTCGTTCCTGCCGTACGCGCATGTTTTCGAGCGCATCAACGGCATCTTCGTCGGGCTCATGTTCGGCGGCCAGACCTGGATCTCGCGCGGAATCGATCACCTGGCTGGGGAGCTTGGCGAGGTGCAGCCCACCATCATGTGCAGCGTCCCGCGTATGTACGAAAAGATGCACGCCACCGTCATGGCGCGCGTCCGCGCGGCGAGCCCCGTCAGGCAGGCGTTGTTCCGCTGGGCCATCCGCGTCGGAACGCGGTTTGCGCACGACAGCAATAGAGGGCCTGTCCTGCTGGCCCAACACAGGCTGGCCGACAGGCTGGTGCTGGCGGCCCTTCGCCGGCGCCTGACCGGCGGCCGGCTCCGCTTCTTCATCAGCGGAGGAGCAGCTCTGGCGCAGGACATCGAGGAATTCTTCTGGGCGATCGGCGTGCCGATCTTGAATGGCTGGGGCATGACGGAAACCTCATCGGGCGCTTGCTCCAACACCCTGAACGACCATCGCTTCTTGACCGTCGGCAAGCCGTTCCCGGGCGTCGAGCTCAAGATCGCGGAGGACGGCGAGATCCTGGTCAAGAGCCCGGGCAACATGCTGGGCTATCACCACAAACCCGAAGCCACCGCCGAGATGCTGAAAGATGGCTGGATCTATACAGGTGACATCGGCCAGATCGAAGCTGATGGTTTCTTGAAGATCACGGACCGCAAGAAGTCGATCTTCAAGACGGCTGGGGGTAAATACGTCGCTCCAGTCCAGCTCGAGTTCGCGCTTGCGAAAGACCCGCTGATCGTCCGCTCGGTGATCATCGGGGAGGGTCGGCCGTACGTCACGGCGCTGGTCGTTCCCGACCGAGACGCCGCTCGCAAGCAAGGCCTGGACGAAGCCGGCGTGCAAGCACAAATCCAGAAGACCATCGATCGGGTCAACGCAAACCTGGGGAACTGGGAGACGATCAAGTACTTCTCGCTCTTGCCGGCAGACTTCACAGAGCAGAGCGGGGAGCTGTCATTGAAGATGGACGTCAAGCGCAAAGTCGTCGAGCAGCACTACCAGGACCAGATCGAGTCGATGTACACGGGGAAGTCCAAACCCTCGTAGATTTGCTGGCGTGGCCGGCCCCACCGACATGTCCGACCTTCACATGGCGCTCGACCGCTTGCGCCCTCAGCTGTGCCACTGCGGCCTGAAGGGTGAGTGCCTCGGCTGCAAGGGGATCGAGATGGTGCGGGCCCAGGCCGAAGCCGTGGTCGCCGCTGCGAGCCAGCCGATCCTCCTGCAGGTCGCGCAGGAGAGCGCGATGAAGGACATGACGTCCCGCTTCCAGGCGATGTCCGAGCGGTTGATGGCAGACCCTGAGATCCGGCGCTCCGCGGAGCAGATGCAGGAGCGTCTGATGGCCGACCCGGAAACACGTCAGCTCCTGGAGGAGCTGATGCGCCGCCTCGGCGGCCCGCCTGAGGAATAGTCGCCATCCAGGGGTGAAAAGCAGTTCCTAGGCGCTACGGCATCCGTCGAGATGCACTCGCGTCGATAGCCCTGCTGAATCAGCCAGCGCGCCGCCCCTAAAGGGAAGGCAGTCCTACGAATCAGGAGGTCCTAGGTCGCAGTCGGTTTCGGGCTGGCCGACGTCGTCGGCCTGTGCTTGATCGGCGCGTTCCAGAACGGGATCGGACCCGTGTGGAGCCGCTGGAGGATCGCAGCCTCCTGGGTCGCGGTCAGCTTCTTGTTCGTCACCGCGGTGTCGAGCAGCGGCTTCAGCTTGGCGATCAGGCTGGCGCGGAACTGGGCTTCGGTCACCGGTGGGTTCTTGGCGGCTGCGATCTGCGAGAGCGACTTGCCGTTGGCGAGATCGGCCTTCAGCTGCGTTTCGCTGATCCCGAGAGCCGAGGCTGCCGCGGTCAATAGCTGCGGCATGTAAGCCCCGGTCGTTGGCTTGTCGCCAGGGTGCCCGACCCTGCCGATTCCGGACAGGGCGCACGGCGGCTGGCTTGCCAGCTTCTGCTTGAGGGCATCGGCCTGCGCCTGGGTTAGGTCGCCTTTCTTGACCTCGTCGGCCAGCGTCTCGCCAACTGCCTTCTGGATCGCCGCATTGACCTGGCTCTGGCTCTTGCCGAGGTCGGTCGAGAGGTGCGCGATGAAGGCATTGCAGACAGCGGTCGCGTCGGCCTTCTCGCTGATCGCGGTCGTTTGAGTCTGCGTGGTGCTGGGCGAAGAGGGGCGGAAGCCGACGTTCAGGCCGGCGGCGGAGGCTGTGACCAGCACCGCAGCGCCGGACACGGCGACGGCGCCGGCGGCGAAACCGAGGATCCGGAGATGGCGGAGGTTGATCAAGCGTCTCATCACGTTTCTAACTATCTCAACGCACCGGCCTCAGGTTCCTCACGCAGAAGGTCAACCTTTTGTAAGGTGCGCTCGCTCTATATTCCGCTCATGGAATCGCCGCCCGGATCTGGCTGGTCCGGCAAGCACGCTGTCGAGCTCTACGTGCGCACGTACACGACCATGCTGCAGAGCTCGGGGGACATCAAGATCGAGTCGCTCGTGCAGGCGCACCTCGGGATGGGCTCCGTTCTGCACCCTCTGGCCGCCGAGCCGCAGACCGACATGGGCGCTCTGCTCTACGCGATCCGCCGGCTGCCGGAAGCGATCAGCCGCTGCCGGCACGTGATCATGGGCCAGAGCCCGCAGGGCTTTCACGTGGTGCTTCATGCCGACATACTCACCTGGCAGGCGGTCAAGGCGCCCGCTCGGCGGCGGCGCTGGTACCACGACGGAAAGAACACGCTGGCCGTGCTCATCGCATCCGCCTCCGACATTGACGACCTGGTCCCGACCCTCGTCGCCTACCAGATCGAGTGGAACAAGCTGCACCGTGCTCTCCAGGACGTCGAGCTGTCGGACGAAGAACCTCGGCACGCGGCGGGAGCGACCGAGGACGACTGGCGCCGGCTGCACGAAGCTTGGGGAGACTCCTTCGACTCCAACCTGGCGGCGATCAAGCGCGAAGAGTGCAGGATCGTCCTGCGCCTCATCGGAGGCAGCCACCTCGGTTATGCGCGAAACGCGAGCCGCTGGTGGCTGCCGATCGCATCCGCCATGGGCGAGATGGGGGCGCGCGACGCGCCGATCTACTTTGTCTCCTCCAACTCCCACAGCCTGGTCAACGTTCTGACTGGAGTCGCCCGCCAGTTCGAAAGCGAGATCGTCGACTGGGTCGGCAAGCAGCACCCCGAGCTGGATGAGGAGCGACGCAAGCTCGAGGCCGGCCACATCCGCGCATCCCGCGACAACTGGCTGTACTACGGCGCGCGCCAGGTCTTCGACCAGCATCCTGAGAGCGAGCGCATGCGCCGCCGGCGAGCCGAGATGGAAGCGGCCAACGGCGTCCGGCACGTCGCTGCCAGAGGCACCGGCGTCGACTCCGCCGCGCAGGTGTTCATGCTCTCGAAGCTGGACCCAAAGGCGATTGATCCGCGCGTTGGCGCGGTGGACGAACAAAGGCTGCGAGCCTCGGACGCGTGCATCCTCAACGTCGACTACCCGCTCGGCCAGGCCGCGTACCACATCCTGCGCCAGGTGGCCGAGCAAGCTTCCTGGGTAAAGGGCCTGTACGTCCTCGGCAAGGCGGCGACGCTCAACGCTGACGTGGGCGACGTGATGATCCCCAACGTGGTCCAGAACGAGCACTCCGGCAACACGTACTGGCTGGCCAACTGCTTCACCGCCAATGACGTGCAGCCGAATCTCGTCTACGGTTCGGCGCTCGACAACCAGCGGGCGGTCACGGTCCGTGGAACATTCCTACAGAACCGCGACTACCTCGACTTCTACTACCACGGGCGCTACACGGTCGTCGAGATGGAGGCCGGACCCTATCTCGACGCCTGTTACGAGATCGTGCAGCCTGACCGCTACCCGCTGGGTGAAAGCGTGAACATGGCGCAGATCAACTTCGATCTCGGAATCGTCCATTACGCATCCGATACTCCGTATACCCAGGCTCGCACCCTGGGCGCGCGCGGCCTCAGCTATCGAGGAATGGACTCGACCTACGCTTCGGCTATCGCGGTCGCGCGGCGGATCCTGCAGCGCGAGGAGGTCCTGCTCCCTCAGAAATAAGGACGTGCAGTTGCTCGTGCGGGTGGTTGTGCTTACCCGCGCCGTGGTGAATCTCACCGCATGGATGGCAGCTCTCCACCTGGATCGTGGTGTGGCCGATGGCGAACCGGTCGCACAGCCTCTGCTCCAGGTCGCGAACAACGTGCTCGGCATCGCCGAGCGGGCAATCGCCCACCACCACGTGGCAGCTGAGGGCCATCTCATCTGAGGACAGGGCCCACACGTGCAGGTCGTGGATGCTCGTCACCAGCTCGTTGCCGGCGATCTCCTCGGTCACGGCCTCCAGGTCGATCTCGCGCGGAGTCCCCTCCATCAGGAGGTTGACCGTCTCACGCACGATCCGCCAGGCCCCGAAGGCGATGAGCACCGCGATGCCGAGCGAGAGCAGGGGGTCGATTGGGAGCCAACCGGTTAACAGGATCACGGCGCCGGCGACAACGACACCCGCGGCTGCGCCCAGGTCGCCCGCCACGTGCAGCAGAGCAGCGCGCGAATTCAGGTTGTGCGTGTCGCGCCGAAGGACGAGCACAACGAATGCGTTGATGGCGATCGCGACGAGCGCCGTCACGATGACCAGGCCACCCTGCACCGGCTCCGGGTGCCCCAGCCGCCGAATGGCCTCATAGGCGATCGCCGCGACGATCACGATCAAGGTGAGCGAGTTGACCAGCGCGGCCAGGATGCTGACCCGGTGGTACCCGTAGCTGCGTCGCTTGTCGGCGGGTCGGCTTGATGCGCTGACCGCGAACCAGGCCAGGCCGAGGGCGAAGATGTCGGTCAGCACGTGGCCGGCGTCCGCCAGCAGGGCCAGCGAATGTGAGAGCAAGCCGCCCACCAGCTCCACCGCGAGAACCACGCAGGTGAGCGCCAGGGCGACTTTGAGCGCCGATGCGCGCGCCATCACCTTGTCCATGGATTCATCCTACCCAGGGCGCTTAACGATCTATCGCCACCAATCATTGCCCCGATCGAGATAAGCCAGGAGCATCCCGTGGCGCAGGCCTTCGTGGCTGATCTGAAGCAGGGCGAGGCCGTACCAGTCGAGGAACAGCAGGAGGGCTTCGACCCCCGCCCGCATCGCCCTGACCCGGTTGGCCGGGAGCCCGACCGCCCTGGCCACATCGGTCGCCCGGCCCGCGTCCAGGCGCGCTTCGCAGTTCAGCAGGTCGGCCGTCGTCAGCACGGGCGGCGGGTTGCGGTGGGTGAGCACCAGAGGCAGGTTGGACGCCGTGCCGCCGGTGGCGACCAGTCGCTCGACCTCTCCGTCCGGAGCGCGAGCCAGCTCCCTCAGCGCGGCCCTGCGCATGCGCGCGCGCTCCTCCGGTTTGGGCGGGTCCGACAGATACATTCCGGCCAGCACGCCGGACCCGATGGGCAGGGTGGCCGCGCGCAGCATCTCGCGGCCGCGGGCGATCACCACCTCGGTGGACCCACCGCCGAGGTCGACCATCACCCACTCGCGACGCACCGCATGCCGGCTGGCCACGCCGAGGAAGCTGAGCTCCGCCTCCCGCTTGGCCGAGATCACGTGCACCGTGACGCCGATGGCGTCGCCGGCCGCACGTGCGAAGTCGGCCCCATCCTTCGCCTGCCGCACCGCCTGGGTGGCGCCGGCGATGAGCACGTCGAAGTTGTGGCTGCGAGCCCGCGCGAGGACAGAGCGCAGGGCGCGGATCGCAGCCTTGGCACCCGGACCAATCTCGCCCGTCCGCGCGACTCGCGCACCCAGCTCCGGCATCTCGACGTAGTGGGCGACATCCTCGAGCTTCCCACGCACGACGTCGGCCACAAGCGCATGCACGGTGTTGCTCCCGATATCGACAGCGGCCAGACGCACGTCATCGCCACTCTAGAATCTGGCCGTGGGTAAGAGGAAGGGGACGCGCATGGAAAAAGACTCGATGGGTGAGGTGGAGGTCCCGGCCGACGCCTACTACGGCGCATCGACGCAGCGTGCCGTGCTGAACTTCCCCATCTCCGGCCAGCCGTTTCCACGGCGCTTCATCCGGGCCCTCGGCCTGGTCAAGAAGGCGGCTGCGCAGACAAACCGCGAGCTGGGCATCCTGTCGCGGCGGCGAGCCAGGGCGGTGGCCGCGGCGGCGCAGCAGGTGATCGACGGCGAGCTGGACGCCCAGTTCCCCATCGACATCTACCAGACCGGTTCGGGCACCTCGACCAACACCAACGCCAACGAGGTGATCGCGAACAGGGCGACCGAGATCCTCGGCGGAGAGCGAGGGTCGCGCCTCGTCCACCCCAACGACCATGTGAACCTCGGCCAGTCCTCCAATGACGTGATCCCGACGGCGATACAGCTTGCGTCGGCCATGGCGATCCAGGACGAGCTGATCCCTGCGCTGGAGCGCCTGCGCAAGGCACTCGAGGCCAAGAGCAAGGAGTTCTGGCCGGTGGTGAAGACGGGCCGGACGCATCTCCAGGACGCGACCCCGATCCGCCTCGGCCAGGAGTTCAAGGGCTACGCGGGGCAGGTCGAAGAGTCGATCCGGCGCGCGCGAGCCGCCATCGACGAGCTCGCGAAGATCCCGCTCGGCGGCACGGCGGTCGGCACCGGCATCAACACTCACCCCCAGTACGCGCGAATCGTCGCCGCGAGGCTGGCCAAGGCCACCGGACTGCCTGTACGCGAGACGCAGAACCACTTCCACGCGCAGGCGACGCTTGACGTGCTGGTCGCGGCGCACGGAGGACTGCGGACCGTCGCGACCAGCCTGTGGAAGATCGGTTCCGACATCCGGTTGATGGGCACAGGACCTGTCGCCGGCCTGGGCGAGCTGCGACTCCCCGAGACCCAGCCCGGCTCGAGCATCATGCCGGGCAAGGTGAACCCGGTGATCGTCGAGTCGCTGCTGATGGTGATCGCACGCGTCTACGGCAACGACCTCACGGTGACGATCAGCGGACAGTCGGGCAGCTTTTTCGAGCTGAACGTGATGATGCCGGTCGCGGGGGCCGCGACGCTGGAATCGATCACTCTCCTTGCCGCATCAGTGCGCAACTTCTCGGAGCGCTGCGTTGAGGGACTGCAGGCGACCGACCGCGGGCCCGAGCTCGTCGAGCGCAGCCCGATGCTCGCCACGGCGCTCAACCCCGTCCTCGGCTACGACGAGGCGGCCAGGCTCGCCAAAGAATCGATGCGCACCGGTAAGAGCATCCGCCAGCTCGCGCGCAGCAAGGGTGTCAGCGAAGCCACCCTGAACAAGGTGCTCGACCTTGGCAAGATGACCAAGCCAGGGTTGGAAGGTCCGGGCGGGGGCGGGTAGTTGCGGGACCTCGTGCTTGAGGTCAAGCGCGGCGTCGCGACGCTGTCGATCAACCGGCCGAAATCGCGCAACGCGCTCGCGCTGCAGACGATGGCTGAGCTCGACGAGGCGCTCGACGCGTTGAAGCGTGAGCGGGCACGCGTGCTGGTGATTCGCGGCGTCGGTCACCAGGCCTTTTGCGCCGGCGGAGACCTCAAGGAGCTGGAGCATATGCGCTCGGAAACCGACGCGGCATCGATGGCGCGCCGCATGCGCGCAACCCTCGACCGCCTTCCGCAGCTGCGCATCCCAGTCATCGCCGGCCTGAACGGCGACGCCTTGGGTGGCGGCGCTGAGCTCGCGGTCGCCTGCGATGTACGCATCGCGGCAGCGCACGCACGTATCGGCTTCGCGCAGGTGACGCTGGGTCTCATGCCTGCGTGGGGCGCTTCCGAACGGCTCGCAGCTCTCGTCGGTCGTGGTCGTGCGCTGCACCTCCTGCTCGGCGGCAGAGCGATTGCCGCCGATGAGGCGCTGCGCATGGGCCTGGTCGAGGAGGTGGCGCCCAGCGAGAAGTTCGATCTGAGGCTTGCCGAGCTGGCGACTTCGATCGCAGCCGTTCCGGTGGCTGCGATCGCCGGCATCAAGCGCTCGGTCGATTCGGTGCGCCCGCACCGCAACCCCGAGCTGGCCGACGCGACGATCGAGGAGTTCGCAAGAACGTGGGCGCACCCGGCTCACTGGAAGGCGGTCGAGAAGATGGAGGAGCGGCGCCGCAGGAAGAGGTGAACAGAGCTCGACTGCAGCATCCGTTGTCGCGTTTTCGACTCGCCGTGGCGCTGCTCGGTGTGATCATCGTGTACGGCATCACCGGTTTCATGGTGATCGACGGGTGGAACCTGCTCGACTCCTTCTACATGGTGATCATCACCATCAGCACCGTCGGCTACACCGAGATTCATCCGCAGTCGGCGGCAGGCCGCATCTTCACATCGACCCTGATCGTCACCGGCGTGGCTACCATGCTCTATGGCTTCGGCGTCTTCGCCGAGACCCTAGCCGACAACGCATTTGGCAAGTACCGGAGAGAGCGCCAATTGGAGCGCAGCCTGGACCACCTCCGCGACCACTTCATCCTCTGCGGCTACGGCCGCATCGGGACTGAGATCGTCGCCGAGTTCGAGGACCACAAGGTCCCTTACGCGGTCATCGACCAGACGGACGAAGCCGTCGGCCGCCTGCGCGCCGAGGGACGCCTGCACCTCGAAGGCGACGCCTCGAGCGAGGACCTGCTCAGGCAAGCAGGGATCGAGCGCGCCCGAGGGCTGATTTCCGCGGTCGACTCGGACGAGCGGGCCGTCTACATCGTCCTCGCCGCCCGCGCACTCAATCCGAACCTCTACATCATCGCGAGAGCCGGACGCCCCGAATCGATCCGGCGTCTCGAGCTGGCGGGGGCGACCAGGACGATCTCTCCGTACCAGATGGCCGGCCACCGTATCGCAGAGCTCGCCGTGCGCCCCGCGCTGGTGGACGTGCTGGACACCCTCCACCACGGCGAGGCCGGCATTGGTGTCGAGGAGCTGCTCGTCGGCGCGGGCATGGCGGCGGTCGGAAAGACCATCGCGGAGGCTGGGCTGCTCGATTCGTCGGCGGCCAAACTCCTGGCGCTGAGACGCGATGATGGGACGCTGTACGTGAGCCCCAACGCTGACCTTCGCCTAGAAGAGGGCGATCTCCTCATCGCCCTGGGCACCGAGGCGCAGCTCCTCACCTCGACGTCGCTCTTGAAATAGAAAAGCGCCCGCTACAGTGGGTTAGATGGAGTCCTTGGCCAGGCGGCCCGAGCGCGTCATGGTCGGGTCGGTTGTCATCGGCGTGGCCCTGGTGCTGGGCAAGTTGGTGGTCGGCCTGATGACCGGAAGCCTCGGCATCCTGAGCGAGGCGGTCCACTCGATTTTCGACCTCGCCGCCAGCACGTTCACCCTGGTGGCTGTCCGCACCGCGCGCAAACCCGCAGACCGCGAGCATCCGTACGGCCACGGACGGGCTGAGAATCTGGCCGCTTTCACAGAAGGCGCGCTGCTGATGATCACGGCCCTCGGGATTTCGTTCGAGGCGATCCGCCGCCTCGTCGAAGGCGGACCGCCTGTGAACCCCGCCGTCTACGCCTTCGCACTGCTGATCGGGACGCTGTTTATCGAAAGCGGACGGGCCGTCGTCTTGCGTCGCGTCGGCCGTCTTGCATCGAGCGAAGCGATGCTGGCCGACGCCACCGACCGGGTGGCCGACGTGCTCGCCACCGTCGGAGTTCTGGCCGGCCTCGTCGGCATCCTGATGGGTTTCACGTGGGCCGACTCGGCTGCTGCACTTCTCGTCGCCGCCATCATCTTTCGTGCGGCGGCTCGCGTCGCCTGGCGATCGGGCGACATCCTTATCGACCGATCGGCTGGCGACGCCGAAAAGCAGCTACGCGCGGCGATCGGGAACGTGAGTGGGGTGCGCGAGGTCCGCTCCGTTCGCGTGCGGCGTTCCGGTCCGAACCTCATCGGTGACGCCAGCATCGCCACGCGCAGGATGCTTTCGGTTGAGGCGGCGGGGGCGCTCGCGGACGAGATCAAGCGCAAGGCGCGTTCCGTCCTGCCGACACTGGACCTTTCGGTGCTCGTGGAGGGCCAGGCGCTGCAGGGCGACCTCGTCGAACGCATCCACGCCGCAGCCGCACGCAACGGTGGCGTCCGCGACCTGCACAACGTGACTGTCGAGCGCGAGGCTGACGGGTCTCTTCACCTGACCATGCACGCGAAGCTGCCTGGCGACATGACCCTGGCCAAGGCCTCCCAGGCAAGCGACGCCCTGGAGGAAACGCTGCGGACGGAGCTTCCCGACGCCACCCGCATCGACATCCACCTCGAGCCGTTGGAGCCTCGCGTGGTCAGCGGCGTCGACGTGACGGCCCGGTTTGCGCAGCTCGCGTCCCGCATGCGCGAGATCGTGGAGTCTCACCCCGAGGTCAAAAGGTGTGTCGACGTTGAGCTCAGCGACCGGCACCAGCGGATCCACGCTCACGTGGTGGCTGAAGTCGACGGCGCGATCAGCCTGGAGCAGGCGCATCGCATCGAGACCGAGCTCGAGGAGAGAATCCGGCGCGCGCTGCCCGAAGTCCACGAGGTGGTGGCACGGGCCACCGCATAGGAAATCCCCACGAGCTCAGGGCCTGCGCCGTGAGTTCGCGGGGGCCCCTTTTGTGAGAGCGGGTCGGGCAGCCGACCTCGGCGCCCTGGTCAACCTTTGGCGAGAAGAGGTGCGCGCCGGACGTCGGGACAGCGTGCCGGAGGAAGCAGACCTGCGCCGGCTGCTCGCCCACTTCGACTGGGAGGCTCGCTCGCGAGTGGTGGAAGCAGATCCCCAGGGCATCGCCGGCGCGGTCCTCGTGTCAAGCCGCCCGACGCCTCAAGGGACGATCGGGCGAATCGATCCAGCTGCCGCGGGTGCGGATGCCGAGGAGGTGATGCACGAGCTCGTCCGGTGGGCGCTTCAGCTGTGCCGGGCCTCGGGCGCGACGATGGTCCAGGTCTGGGTTGGGCCTGGCCACAAGCAGGCCCTACGCCGGCTTGGCCTGGAGATGACTCGGCCGTGGTGGAGGATGGACCGCCGCCTGACGGCGGACCTTCCACGTTCGACGCCGGTGACGGGGTACGACCTCCACGATGGATTGAGCTTGCCCCACGGGATTTGGGCCGATATGCACAACCGGACCTTCGCCGACCACTGGAGCTTCACCGCCAGGAGCGAGGCGGAGCTGATGAACGGCAAGTCGCCTGAGCTGTGTTTGATGGCGGTCGCCGCCGGCACCGGCGAGCGGGCTGCATTGACGCTCTGCCAGCTGGAGACGTATGCGGAGGATCGGCGCCCTCAACCCGTCGGGGTGGTGAGCTCGGTCGGCACCCTGCCCGAGCACAGGCGTCGCGGTCTCGCGACCTGGTTGGTGACCGAAGGCGTTCACCGCCTCCACGCCGCTGGAGCAAGCCAGGCGTCCCTCTATGTCGACGGCAAGAGTCAGACGCATGCCTTCGACGTGTATCGCAAGCTGGGCTTTGATTTGGCGTTCGTGGCTGAGGTCTGGGAAGCTACGTTCCCGTGAAAACAGCAGCCACGCTGGGAGTCGTGCTGGCGCTTGCCGCCTGCGCGCCCGCACAGCCGAGTCCTTCTGCGGCGAACTCACCTCATCCGCAAACTGCGACTGTTCGCCCGCTACCCTCGCCGCCGCCCACCCTGACGACCGCCATCAGGCTTGCCGACCACCTCGGCCCGGCGGGCGACTCGACTCTGGTCTCGCTCAGCTTCGTCCTCAAGGTGAGCGACCCTGACCGTCTGGCCGCGCTCATCGCATCGGGGAAGACGGTCACGCCTGAGGAGTACGCGGCGCAGTTCGGCCCGGACCCGATCCTCGTCCGGCACGCGGTGGACGCGCTGCAGCGATCAGGATTTCAGGCTTCGTGGCGAGCGGGTTCGAGCCTGATCGCAGCGGACGGCCCGGCCCCTCTCGCCGCGGCGCTGCTTCATGTCGACATCGAGAACTTTCGCCAGGCCGACGGCAGCACCTTCTACGCCGCCCTGGAGGAGCCTCAGATTCCGCCTCAGCTTGCCTCCGTCGCGGGCAGCGTTAGCGGCCTGGACAACTATCGGCGCGCCCGTTCATTCGCGGTGCGCCGCGGCGGCCTGACACCGACCGACGTCCTCAAGTTCTACAACCTGGACGCTCTTCGCCAGGCGGGCCTCGACGGGACGGGACAGACGATCGTCCTGCCTGAGATCGACGACCTGCCAAACCTCAAGGACCTGAACCAGTTCGCCACCGAGTTCGGGCTCCCCCAGTTCGACTCCTACCTCACCATCAAGCGCGACCCTAACTGGGGCACGCCCGAGAAGCCGCAGGGCGAGTCGGTGCTCGACCTCGAGATCATCCACGAGATAGCGCCCAAAGCGCAGCTGGTCATCTACCTCTCCGCGGCGGACTTCGGCCATGGCGCCCGCGCGTTTGACCAGCTGGTCACCGACCACCTCGGTTCGATCATCTCGGAGAGCCTCGGCGCATGCGAGCCGGACACGCCGAGCAGCCACCGCAGCGCTTACGCGGCGATTCAGGACCGAGCCGTCGCCCAGGGCATGTCGCACTTTGTGGCAACCGGTGACAGCGGTGCATACACGTGCGGACAGGACACCGACCCCGCGGGAAGCTTTCCCTCGACCCTGCCGAGCGTGACCGCTGTCGGTGGAACCACGGTTTTCGAGTCGCAGCAGGGCGTCTACTACAAGGAGTCGGCGTGGGGAGCCCCGCTCGACGAGAGCGGCACCGGCGGGGGGCCGAGCCAGTTCTACCCGCTGCCCGACTATCAGAAGAGCGTCGGCCAGGCGGCCGGGCACGGCCATCGCCAGGTGCCTGACGTGGCCGGCGCAGGCGACCCTGCGACCGGCTTCCACATCGTCTTCAACGGGAAGGACGGACAGGTCGGCGGAACATCCGCGTCCACACCGCTGTGGGCGGCAACCATCGCGCTGATCAACCAGGACCTGAAAAACAAAGGGCTCCGCGAGGTGGGCTTCGCGAACCCGGCGCTCTACTGGATGGGCGCCAACCTGTCGAAGCTGCCGGCCAAACCGTTCCATGACGTCACCACGGGCAACAACCTCGCCTACGACGCGGCCCCGGGCTGGGATTTCGCGACCGGTTGGGGCAGCATGGACGGTGCCGCGCTCGACGCAGCGTGGATCCTCTACATAAAAGGTGGGGGCGCATGAAAGAGCGCGGCCCCGACCGCCGCCAGGGCCCACGCCGCGCCGGCGAAACAGCTGCGCGGCCCGGCGAGCGACCGCCCCTGGTCACCTGCCCGCACTGCGGGAGGGCCGTGCCAGCAGGCGACTTCTGCGGGCACTGCGGCGCCCACCTCACCACCTCCAGCACGACGCGCCGCCATGCGTTCGCGGCCGTGCCTTCCGAGCACGTAGCGCAGCTCTCAATCGTCAGCACCCTCTTTCCGCACCTTGCGCATCGGCGCGGCGGCGCCTTTCGATGGGCCCTCGTATCGGGCGGCGCCGCAGTGCTCCTGCTCGCGGCACTGCACCTCTTCGCGCCGGCCGCGGTGGTCGCGATCTTCCTTCTGCCGGTGCTCTACCTGCTGTACCTGTACGAGGTCGAGGTCTACGAGGACGAGCCATGGCTCGTCATCGGGGCCACCATGATCGTGGGCGCAGCCCTGGGCTATGCCTTCTCCTCGTTTTCCGGCGCGGCGGTCTCGCAGCTGAACCTGACCGGAGACAGGGAGAACGCATTCGTCCTGTCCGGCGTGGCGATTCCGATCGTCGCGCAGGCGCTGATGCTCGCCGGGCCGCTTTTCCTTTACGCGTTCCGCGCCCGGTTTCGCGAGCCGCTCGACGGCCTGACCTTTGGCGCCGCCTCCGCTCTAGGGTTCACGTTGGCGAGCTCGCTGACGGCGATCTGGCCCCTAATCATTGGACCTCTCATCGGGAGCGGCGCACCGCTCGACTGGTCGTTGCGGCTCCTTCGAACTGGAATCCTCGTCGCGCTGGTCAACGCGAGCACCACCGGGATTGTCGCTGCCGCTGTGTGGCTCCAGCGATATGACCGCCGTCGCGCCGGTCGCCCCTGGCCGGTGAGCATCCTGGCCACGTTGATCGTGGCCATCGGCACCCAGGTCGCGCTTGGCATTCTCACCTTTGTCGTTTCCGACCTGGTGGCAGAGGTGGCGATCCGCCTGATCGCGACCCTCGCACTCCTTCTATATGTGAGGCTCGTCATCCACCAGGCTCTGCTGGTTGAGGGCGCCGAGCACGAGATAGGACCCGACGCACCATGTCCCGAGTGCCACCGCATCGTTCCGACCATGGCCTTCTGTCCAGCGTGCGGCGCCGCCCGCGCGGCGGCCTCCAAGCAAGGCCGCGGGCTACGCCCGGGACGGGCGGTTTAGGTGGCAGCGCAGCTTCGGTACTGCGGGCGCTGCGGAGCCCAGGTCCAACCTGGCGCCCCGTTTTGCGGAAGGTGTGGCGCGCCCCAGGTTCCGCAGGCGTTCGCCGCCGCCCCCGTCTACAGCTATCCGGTGGCGCCCCGGTCGGCTTATCCGACCACCAGGCGATTTGGGGCCTCGCAGGTCGCCATCGCCGGTGTGCTGCTCTCCATCCTCGCGATCGTGACCGTGGCCTTGAGCGCGTTCGCGGTGTCGCGCTTCACAGGCGGGAGCCGCTCGACCTGCCTTGTCAACTGCGCTCCCAAGATCATCACGCCCCTCCCCGAATCCAACACCTATCGCAGCTCGACCTACAAGTTCGAGGTCGATTACAGCTCGACCTGGACAGTCCGGAGCCAGGACACGAGCGGAATCTCGCTCGGAACCAGGCTCGGATCGGTCGAGGTCGTCGGCATGAAAAGCGCTCAGTCCCTTCAACAGGTGCTTCAAGCGACAGTGGCAGCGCTACCCTCAGCGAACTGGCAGGACGTGGTCCAGTACTCCGACCTGAAAGGTGCTCACATCGGCGATCAGGACGGGCTCGGCGCGGTGTACTCGGCGAACCTGCTTGGGCCGAACGCCACATCCACGAAGGTGCAGTTCGCCGTCATCGTCGCGTCTCGCGGCGGCGTGACAGTAGTCATCGTGGCGGTCGACCCGGCTGACATCAAGAACTCGCCGCACGGAATGCCCGAGGCTCAGTCGTTCGATTACATGTGCTCGGAATTCCGCTGGGGAACGTAACGACCAATGGACTCCGGGCTTCTAGCCTTCATCGGGATCTCGGTGCTCCTGGCGGTGACGCCAGGGCCTGACATGGCGGTGGTGACCAAGAACGCGCTGGCGCATGGTCGGCGCGGAGTCGTGCTGACCACGACAGGAATCGCGCTGGCGCTTGCGATCTGGACCACCGCGACATCGGTCGGACTGTCAGCGCTGTTGCGCGCATCGGGCGAGCCACTTTTCGTGCTCAAGCTCGTGGGCGCCGCATACCTGGCGTATCTCGGGGTGCGCACGCTGATCGACTCCAGGCGCCGGCCGGAGGACCTCATGGCCGCCGCGCCCGCGCCGGCCCCGGCCCACGCCATCTTCCGTCAGGGCTTCCTCTCCGCCCTGTCGAACCCGAAGCTCGGCGTCTTTTTCGTGACGTTCCTGCCCCAGTTCGTGGCTCCGGGCCAGGCTGTCCTGCCGCGATTGCTTTTGCTCGGCGTGATCTTCGCGGTGATCGGATGGACGTGGATGAACGTCTACGGGTTCCTCGTCACGCGCATCCGCGATTTCATCACCGCACCGCGCGTGCGCCAGTGGATGGAGAGGGTCACCGGCGTGGTCCTGCTGGGTTTCGGCGCTCGCCTCGCCGTAGAGAAGCTTTAGTTTCTTACGAGCGTTGCCAGGGCGGCTGGGTTCAACCCAGCCGCAACTTTGTCCCTAAGCTCACCAGGCGTGGCGCGGCTTCAGATTTCGTAGTTAAGTCCCATCGATATACCGGAATGGGAGCAGCCCCTGCGGCGCAGCCGCACGGGCGATGAGGGAAAACCATCCGGGTTTTCCCTCATATTTCAGGTAGGTCGAAGGAGATGTCGTAGACGCCGCCGCTGAGCTTGGCGTGGTGTATCCAGCCCATCTTTCTCAAGAGCCCGAGCATCTGCTGGTTTTCCGGCAGCACGATGAGCGAGAAGGTCTTGATTCCGTGCTGGCGAGCAACTCTTGCCAGGATGGCGAGCAGCGTCCCTCCGAGTCCGCGATGCTGGAATTCGTCGATCACGGCGACAGCGACCTCCGCGACGTCGGTGCCCACCGCGCGGTCGTAACGCGCGACCCCGAGGATGCGCTCCTTGCCGGACGGCCGGTGGGACGTCCCGACCAGCGCGAACCGGTCGTTGTAGTCGACCACGGCCAGCCTGTGCGCGAGGGCATCCGGCATGCGCTTCAGGGGTGAGAAGAACCTGAAGTAGACGGTTCGTTCCGACATCGCCGCCACCGCCTCGTGGAGGAGCGGCTCGTCCTCCGGCGCGATCGGCCTGACGTGAACCTTCGTTCCGTCCGTAAGCTCGAGGACGCGAGGCTCGAAATTACCGGTCGGCGGCACCGCTACAAGGTAACCTCTACCATCCGCGGTGCATGCTCGGCTCGCAGCCCTTGCGCTGGCGCAACCTCGGCGTGGCAGCCGGCGCCACGACCGCTGTCCTCTTTGCGGCCTTCGACCTCTACCAGTGGGGGCTGGCTTACGCCGCAGACAAGTTCCACAACGACTTCACCTTCTATTTGGCCGCCGCACGCATCGGAATCAAGCACGGCTGGGCCTCGATCTACGACCTTTCGCTCCAGCAGGCTGAGCTCGACGCGCTGGGGTCGCGAATCGACATCGCCGAGCTGGCGCGCTACATCAGCCCTCCTCCCCTTGCGTGGCTGGCCCTGCCGCTCTCGCCACTGCCCTACGAAGCCGGCTACTGGATCTGGAGCGCCGCCCTGATAGGAGCGCTCGCGTTGACGTGGTACCTGGCTGCGCCAGCGCAGGGACGCGAGCGTCTCATCTATCTGGCGGCCGCGGTGGGCTGGCTGCCCGCGATCTACGCGCTCCAGCTCGGCCAGCCGGCACTGTTCGTCGCACTGGGCGTCGCGGCTTCGTACGCGCTGCTGCGCACCGGCCGCCCGTTCCTGGCCGGTCTGGCGCTCGGTGTGCTGGCGCTCAAGCCCCAGCTTGCCTTCCTGGTTCCCGCGGCCCTGCTGCTGAGCGGACGGATGCGAGCGTTCTGGGGCAGCGTCCTGGCTCTCGGTTTCCTGGTCGCCGCTTCAGCCGTTGCGCTCGGTCCGAGCGGCGTCGCCGAATACATCGCGAGGTTGAACTTCGCCGCCGGCGTGCCGGTGAACCGCGAGCTGACGCTCGCCCCGGTCTTGGGCAGCCTCGCAGTGGCGCGCGTCATCCAGGCGGCACTTGCCCTGTGGTCACTCGTGCTGGTTTACCGACTCAGGCGGCGGGGGGCTGAATGGATCTTCATCGCTGCGCTGGTCGGGGGATTGCTGGCCAGCCCCTACCTTCACCTGGACGACCTGGTGATGCTCGGCCTGGCGGCCTGGCTCTACTTGCGCACAGATCGCAAGCCGCGCTGGGCCTGGGTGTTCGTGCTCGGAGTTACCCTCGCCATCGAGGGGCTGCCGGTGTGGGGGCCGCTGCCGATGATCGTGGGTCAGATCGCCGCGCTGGCGCTCGTTTCAGTCGCGGCGCTGAAACATGACGACCGCGATGCCGAGCATCACCGCGCCGAAGGCGAAAACGATGCCGGCCTCAAGCGGGATCGGGAGCACCTGGCCATTGATCGTCAGCCCGAGCCGGTCGACGACCGAGCCCGGCAGGCCTGAGTTCGAGAGCACGACGCGCCTGAGCGGGTCGATGCCGTAGGAGGCCGGGTCAAGCCTCGTCAGCACCGTCATCCATCCCGGCAGGCCGGTGAGCGGAAACAGCGCGCCGGACAGAAAGAACATCGGCATCATCAGGAAGTTCATCACGACCTGGAATCCCTGGAGCGACTTCATCGATGAAGCCAGCGCCACGCCGAACGACGAGAGCCCGAATGCCAGCACGGCAGCCAGCGGAATCATCGTGAGCACTGTGAGCACGCTCAACTTCACACCGACGAACGGAGCGAGCACCAGGAGGATGAGACCCTGAATCATCGCCTGGGTGGTGCTGCCCAGCGCCTTGCCGATCGCCACGGCAGACCTGTCGATCGGCGCGACGAGTACCTCTTTGAGGAAGCCGAACTCGCGATCCCAGACAATCGACATCGCGCCAAAGATCGCGGTGAACAAGATGGCCATCCCGATGATTCCGGGGTACATGAACTGGATGTACGAGATGCCGCCCGACGTCCCGAAAAGCGTTCCGCGCCCGAGGGCCGAGCTCAAGCCCGACCCGAAAACGACCAGGAAGAGGAGCGGCTGCGCCAGCGACGCAACGAGGCGCCACCGGTCCCGCCAGTAACGCAGCAGGTCGCGATACCAGATGATGTAAATGGCGCGCAGCGTAGCCATTCGCGTGTCGGCCGGCGCGTGCTGGGCGGGTGCGGTGGCGTTCGGTGCGGTTACTGCGTTCACGCTCATCGCCTTCGTCCCATGAAGCGATTTGCCATGGTTCGATTCTGGTCCCTCGTGCTCGCCTCCTCGTCGCGGATGGCGCGACCCGTGAGCTTGAGAAACACATCGTCGAGGCTGGGCCGGTGCATGGACACCGTGTCGACCGGTGCGATGAGCTCTCGCACCAGGCGCGGCACGAACGCCTTGCCGTCCGGCACCTCCATTCGCAGCGTTCCGTTGTCGCGGGCGGGAGTCACGCCAAGGATCTCCTCGATCTCCCTGGCAGCGTCTTCTGGCCGGCTCGAGGTGATGGTCACCACGTCTCCGCCGACCATCGCCTTCAGCTCGTCGGGCGTGCCGAGGGCGACGATCTTGCCCTGGTCGATGATTGCGATGCGGTCGCAGTACTCGGCCTCGTCCATGTAGTGGGTGGTCATGAAGATCGTGATTCCCTTGCTCCGGCGGAGCTCGTTCAGGTGCGCCCAGATGCTCTGCCGCGTCTGCGGATCCAGCCCGAGCGTGGGCTCGTCGAGGAACAGCACCTGAGGTTGGTGGAGCATTCCGCGGGCGATCTCGAGTCGTCGCTTCATCCCGCCTGAATAGGTCTTGACCTGCGAGCTCGCGCGGTCGGCGAGCTGCACCAGAGCAAGCATCTCGTCGATGCGCTGCCGCCGGACGGCGGCGGGAACGGCGTAGATGAACGCGTGGAACTCGAGGTTCTCACGCCCGGTGAGCTGGTCGTCGAGCGAAGGATCCTGGAACACCAGGCCGATGCGCTGCCGCACGCCCGCCGGGTCGAAGGCGACGTCGATGCCGGCCACGCGCGCGGTACCGGCGGTCGGTGACAGCAGCGTGCAGAGGATCGAGATCGTCGTCGACTTTCCGGCGCCGTTCGGTCCCAGAAACCCGAAAATTTCGCCGGCGCGGACTTCGAGGTCGATGCCTTTGACCGCCTCCAGCTCGCCGTACCTCTTGACCAGGCCTGAGGCCTGGATGACCGCGCCACCAACCACCCCATCCACGTTAGAGACCCCACTCATAGGTTGAGGTTCCTGGCGTTCTTGAGCAGCCGGCGCAGCATCCGATGAAGCGCTTTGAGCTCGTGCTGGTCGAAGCCTTCGAGCAGCCCCGTGTTGACCTGCCGAAACGCGGGGATCAAACGGGGCAGGATGTTCTTGCTCCTCGGGCCGAGCACGACCACCAATGATCTGCGGTCGTCTGGGCTGATTTTTCGTGCGATGAATCCCTTCGTCTCAAGGCGGTCGAGCAGCCGCGTCATGCCGGCGGTGTCAGTGCCCAGTCGAGCCGCCATCTTGATCGGGCTCGGCTCCTTCAGGAGCCTCGACAGAAGCAAGAGGGCCGCCTGTTGCGAAGTGATTCCATGGCCCTCGAGTCGCCGGTCCAGGGCAGTGCGCAGCTCGCGGCCGAGGTGGAAGACGAGCGATGAGATCGCCTCTTCTTCGCGCGGGTCAAGTTCATCAGTGCTTGCCTCGCCAGCCACCGCGCCCATCGACCTGAATATAACTGTCTAGACAGTAACTGTCAAGGCAGCTATGCGCCGTGCCTACCAGAGCCCTCCGCAAAGCGCCGTGCGCCCTTCTGCGCTTCGCCTGAGGCAAGGACCTCGAGCCCACCTCGGTGCTCAGCCTTGGCCGCATCCTCGAAGCTCATCGACCATTGGTTGAGCACGCTGCGGCGGTCCGCTCGCAGCGCCCCCTGCGGAAGCTCTGCAATCTGACGTGCGAGCGCCTGCGCCTCTTCCAGTGAGTGGCCTGGCTCGACAAGTCTTTCAACCAGGCCGATTTGCAGCGCTTCCATGGCGGATACAGGCCGGCCGCTGAGGATCAAATCCAGCGCGCGGCCCTGGCCGATCATCCGAGGCAGGCGCACCGTGCCGAGGTCGATGAGCGGCACGCCGAAGCGTCGGTTGAAAACGCCAAAGGTGGCGTTGTTCGCTGCGACGCGGAGGTCGCACCACAGCGCAAGCTCGAGCCCCCCCGCGACGGCATAACCTTCGATGGCCGCGACCACCGGCTTGCTCAAGTCCATCCGCGTCGGGCCCATCGGCCCATCACCCGTTTCGGAGAGGCGACTCGGTGAGTCCGCAGCCAGGGCTTTCAGATCGAAGCCGGCGCAGAAGTGCCCACCCGCGCCGGTCAGCACCGCGACCGCAAGGCCTGCGTCGCGATCAAAGCGCCGGAAGGCATCCGCCAGCGCAGCCGCCGTCTCGACGTCAACCGCGTTGCGGACCTCCGGCCGCGTGATGGTTACCGTCATCACGCCCGCCTCAGCTATGAACTGGACTTTGGTCCCCACGGATCAAGCCTGCGTTATTCGGCGTCCATGTACGGATAGCGGTGATCGGTGGGCGGGACGTACGTCTCCTTGATCGTCCGCGGGCTGGTCCAGCGGATGAGGTTGAGGATCGATCCCGCCTTGTCGTTGGTGCCCGACGCCCTTGCCCCGCCGAACGGCTGCATACCCACGACCGCGCCCGTCGGCTTGTCGTTGATGTAGAAGTTGCCCGCCGCGTTGACGAGAGTCTCGGACGCCTTGCGAATCACCTGCCGGTCGGTCGCGAAGATCGCACCCGTCAGCCCATACGGGCTGGTCCGGTCGACGAGCTCGAGCGTGTCCTCGAACTTGCCGTCGGCGTAGGGGTAGACGGTGAGGATGGGGCCGAACAGCTCCTCCTTGAGAAGCTTGAAGTCCGGGTCGGTCGTCTCGATAACCGTCGGCCGCACGAACCAGCCCACCTTGTCGTCACCCTTGCCGCCCGCGACGACCTTCGCGCTGTCGGACTTGCGCGCGAACTCGATCGCCTTCATATGGTTCGAGTAAGCCTTGCCGTCGATCACGGCCCCCATGAAGTTCCGGAAGTCGGCGACATCTCCCTGCGGGATGGCCTCGACCAGATCCGCCATCTCGGACCGCATTCGCTTCCACATCGACTGTGGAACGTAGGCGCGTGATGCGGCGGAGCATTTCTGGCCCTGGTACTCGAACGCGCCGCGGATCAACGCTGTACGGAGCGCATCCGAATCAGCCGACTCGTGGGCGACGACGAAGTCTTTGCCACCTGTCTCGCCGACCAGGCGCGGATATGTCCGGTAGTTGTCGACGTTCTGGCCGACCGTCCGCCACATGCCCTGGAACACTTCTGTCGACCCTGTGAAGTGGATGCCGGCGAGCTCCTTGTGGCTGAGCACACGGTCCGACACTTGCGACGCGCTGCCGCTCACCAGGTTGATGACGCCCGGGGGCAGCCCCGCCTCGTTGAGGATCTCCATCAGGAAATGGCTCACCAGCAGCGTCTGCGTCGCGGGTTTGAAGACCACGGTGTTGCCCATCAAGGCCGCCGCGGTCGGCAGGTTGGCGCCGATCGAGGTGAAGTTGAACGGGCTGACCGCGAAGATGAACCCCTCCAGGGGCCGGTACTCCAGGCGGTTCCACGCGGTGCCGTCGTTGAACGGCTGCTGGCCCAGGAGCTGGTCGCCGAAGTAGGCGTTGTAGCGCCAGAAGTCGACCGACTCGCATGCGGCGTCGATCTCCGCCTGGTGCACAGTCTTGGACTGCCCCAACATCGTGGCCGCGTTGATGGTGTCCCGCCACGGGCCGGCGAGGAGGGACGCCGCCCTGAGCAGCACCGCCGCGCGCTCGGGGTAGGCAGTGGCTGCCCACGCTCGTCGTGCCTTGAGGGCTGCGTCGATGGCGTCGTCGAAGTCCTTGGGCGCGCCGACCGCGTACTCGGCGATCGTCAGCTCGTGGCGGTGAGGCGAACGGATGTCACCTCGCGAGGCGCCCCATCGGCGCTCTCCCCCGATCTGCATGGGCACCTCGGTTCGGGCGTCCGTCAGCTCCGCCAGCCGGGCCTTGAGGGTCTTACGATTGGGATCGCCGGGCGCGTAAGCCCTCACGGGCTCGTTGACTGGCGTGGGGACTTTGAAGTGTCCGTCGGCGGTCATCTCGACTCCTCTTTGAGCTTGCTTTTGACCTTCAAATCGTAACCCGACCCCGTATGTCACCTAGACCACGACTGGGATTGTTGGAGGCGCTGGCTTGGTCGGACTGAAACCCCTTCGATTTTCAGCCACGTCGGAGCGAATCCGCCAAACGGTCGCCTTGCTTCATCGACGTGGATACGCGCTGAGCCCCGAGCGCCTCGCCGCCGTGTGCCTGGGTGGCTCGATCTCAACGGACGAGGTCCGTTGGTCGGTGGCCGCGAGCCCTGACCTGTTCCTGGCTGACGACCTGGTGGTCGATCGATCGGGAATCGACCGCGTGGCCGAGATCCGTTCGCGCGCGCTCGACCACCGTGCCGACGCCTCCACCTACGTACACATGACGATGCGCTTCGTCCGCGCCCTGGTTGCATCCGCTCCATTCATACGCAGCGTCTCCATCGCCGGCTCGCTCGCGAGCGGGGGCTTTCGAAGCTCAGACGACGTGGACTTGAACCTGATCGTGGACGACGGCCATCGGCACCTCGCATATGTCGCCGTGAGCGGGCTCGGCCTGGTGCATGCCCTTGCCCACCGCCAAAAGCCGGTCGACAACCTCACACGACGCCCGTTGGCCCCGCGTCTGATGACGGCAAACCTGATCCTCGAACGCTCGCAGTGCCGGCCGCTCGAACGGCAGGACGAGGACATGGCCTTCGAGCTGATGATGGCCGAGCCCATCTACGGCATCGAGGAGGTGCACGAGCTGCTCGATGCCAACCCCATGCTCCTCGAGCATTTTCCGCAGCTCGCGCGAAAGCCGCCGGCGCAGCTCATCGACCCTCCCGCACTCCGCCTCCCCGCTGTGCTGTTTCCACGTTTCCTCGATGGAGCGGCGCGGATGCTTGGCGAGGGTGCATGGCGCTACATGCAGTGGACGCGGCGCCATCACCCTGATGCGCTGGAGCGCGTCGCGTACGTGCGCTCGACCATGCGCCCGTACACCTTGTTTGACAGGAGCCTCCGATGATCCCGGCGATCGTCATCGCGATCCTCAGCGTGACCACCCTCCTCCTCTTCTTGTTTGGCGTGAACTTGATTTACCTGACCTACCAGGCGACACGCTTGAAACCTCGACCCGTATGCTCGCCGGTCCTCGATGGTGAACCGCTGGTCTGCGTGCAGGTCCCCATCTACAACGAGCGCTACGTCGCCGAGCGAGTCCTCGATGCGGTGTGCGCGCTCGACTGGCCGGCAGGCCGCCTGGAAGTTCAGGTCCTCGACGACTCTGACGACGACACGACCTCGATCATCGCCCGCAAGGCCGCACGCCTGCGGCGCGACGGAATCCAGCTCAAGCATGTTCGGCGCGGAACACGGACCGGTTTCAAAGCTGGGGCGCTGGCGTTTGGCTTGACACTCACTGACGCGCCGTTCATCGCGATCTTCGATGCGGACTTCGTTCCACCGCCGGATTTTCTCCGGCGCACCATCGGCGTTTTCGAAGACCCGTCGGTCGGGTTTGTGCAGGCGAGATGGGGCCATCTCGACGAGGGCTATTCGTGGTTCACGCGGCTCCAGGCGCTGGCGATCGACTTCCATTTTCTCGTCGAGCAAGCCGTGCGTTCGGCGAACGGCTACTTCACGAATTTCACCGGCACAGCGGGAGTCTGGAGGCGCAGCGCCATCGAGGATTCGGGAGGCTGGAGCGCGGATACGCTGACCGAGGACCTCGACCTGAGCTATCGAGCCCAGCTGCGAGGCTGGCGCGCGGCCTACCTGGAGGACCTCGTCGTGCCGGAGGAGCTCCCGGTGTCGATCGATGCGTACCGCCGCCAGCAGTCGAGGTGGGCGACGGGCAGCTTCCAGTCCGCGTTCAAGCTGCTGGTCCCCGTGCTCCGCAGCCGCAACCGGGCCGGGGTCAAGCTCCAGGCGGCCATCCATCTGCTGGCTTACGGAATCGGGCCTTTGATGCTGATTCAGCTGGTCTCTTATCCCGCGCTTCTGCTCACGTTGGGCCGCCACGCTCTCCCGTGGCCGCTGGCCGAAGCGTCGGTGATCGTGGTCGTGGTCGCGGTGTCGCCGTGGTTCGGCTTCATCGTGGCGCAGATGCGGCTCGGGCGACGCTGGTGGTCTGGTCTTCCATCTCTGCTCTGTCAGGTCGTCGGAGCCGGGATGTCGCTGACGGCGATGCTTGCGCTGTTTCGCGCCACCAGGCGTGGCGGACGGTTCGTCCGCACACCAAAGCACCGGATCGAACAGCGAGGCCAGGAATGGCGCGACCAGGCATATGTCAGCGTCGGGGACGCGCGCGCACTCGCGGAGGCGGGGTTCGGGCTCGGCGCCCTGGCCATAGTGCCGGTCGCGATCGGGATGCAGCAATGGCTGCTGGCGGTCTACGCGACGATGTTCGCCCTCGGTTTTCTCGTGGTCGCCTCGCTCAGCATGGTCGACCTGCTCGAGGTGCTGACCTTTCGCACCCTCGGAAGGCGTGCGCTTGCCCGCCTCCAGGCATCAGGCCCGATGGTGGGCCTGCTCGCGCTCTGCGCACTCCTCCTCGTGTTCGCGGCGCAGATGGCCGAGCCGTTCGAGGACGGCTACGGACACTGGCTGATCGCCGCGAACCTGGCCGCAACCGGAAGCCTCCACGATCCGCTTTTCGGGATGGAGGACACGTGGCTCCCCGGGTATCACGTGCTTGCGGCGGCGGTGCTTCAAGTTTTCGGGCTGTGGCAGCTCGGCGCCCTGAAGGTCCTGGGAGCCCTCCTCGGCACAGCCACGGTGGCGTGCGTATACGCGCTCGCTCCCAACGTGCGACAGGCAAGGCTGGCTGTCGCGCTTTTGGTGCTCAACCCCGTTTTTCTCTTCACGTCCGGATCTGCCGTCGCGGAGCCCCTGCTGACCGCGCTTCTCACCTCCGCGGCGCTGGCCGCGGTCCGCAGGCGGATGAAGCTCGCGGCAATGCTCGCCGCGCTTGCGTGCGCGACGGCCACCAAGGCCTGGATCTGGGTCGCCGCCGCGGCCGGCTTCGCGGTCATCGAGCTGTGGCGGCAAAAAGCGCCAGGATGGGGCAAACCCGCGATTGCCTGGGTGGTGCCTGCGCTCGCGCTGCTGGTCTTTTTTCAGCTGGGCTTTGCGCCGGCCAGCCATTCCGTCGCTCGTGGATCGCTCGAGGTGGTCTCGGCCACCGCGCGGGGCAGCCTGCCCGCGGGAGGCCTGGCGCGTATCGCCGAGCTCACCCGCACTTTCGGCCTGGCTGCCTTGCCGCTCTTCGTCTTTGGGGGCCTCGGCCTGTGGACCACGGTCCGCAGAGCCGCTTCGGATGGTGACCGATCAACGATTCGCTACCTCCATGTGCCGGCAATGGCCTTTCTGGCCGCGGTGGTCGGGCTGGTCGCCATCGGCGCCTACACCGGCAGCCATCGTTACCTCTACCCCGCCCTACCATCGCTCGCGCTGCTGGCAGCTGCTGCACTCGACCGGTACACCACGGCAGTTCGAGTGGGGGCGATCGCTGCGACCGGGCTCCTCGCCGTCGCGTTCCTGCCAGTGTTCACCAGCTTCGCGGCGGACAATGCGGGACTCGTCGCGGCCGGCCGGGCCACCGCCTGCGGCACAGGTCTTCTCGTCACCGATTCGCCGGTGGTCGCTTTCTACAGCAGCAGGCGACCGACGAAGATCACCGGGTCGCAACAGCTGCCGCTCGACACCTCGTCGGCCATCGACTGGATGCGCGACCACGGTGTGACGGAGCTCGTGGTCGAGGACATCAGCTATTACCGCGCGACGGTTCTTTTTCCTGAGCTTGCGTCCGGCCGGCCGAGCCCGCCGTTTGCGGCTTTGGGCGAACAGTCGCGCTACCAGGTAACCGGCGGCAAAACCGTGTACGCGTACCGCCTCGGCGCGGCGCTCTCGTGTCAGTCGATTTACCCAGGGGTCGACGCAACCATCGAACCTCCGCGGGGCACTGGCAAGACGGCCCGTCTGGCCAAGGGCCTGACGCTGCGGGTCGCGGGCGTCGACGCCGCAGGCGAAGGCGTGGGCTTTGGCGTCCCGATCGTGCGCTATGACGATGGCTGGGTCTATTCGCGCACCTCGACCACCGTGGACCTCTCGACTCCAAGCGTCGCGGTGTGGAAGCGGACATTCCTGCTCGACGAGATCGGTGGGGATGCCGCACATGGTTATTCGTTCGTGTCGATTCCGTCCCGCGGCGCGATCGACGTCATATACACGGTCGATGCGACCGGCGTGTCGATCGTGGTGAGGCCCGTCTGGTTGGCGCCCGGGTTCACACAGGTCGGGATCCTCAACGAGCAGTCCGCGGCCTTTGATGACTTCGCCGACTCCACACAATTCCTGATCGGTCCTCGCTTTCCGAACTGGACCCCGGTCGAGGGCAGCTGGGGACGGCTGCGGTCGGCGAGCCTTGGCGTGGAGTGGTCGGCGCCGGCGCTGCCCGGCGCACAGATGCACGCGGGCCGGGAGCTGATCGGAACCGACTTCAACTGGGCCGGGCTCGACTACCTGTTTCCGCCGACCTTCGATGGAGCTACGTATCACCTCAACATCCAGGAGGCCAGATGATGCCGAACGATCGCGCCGACGTAGTGCTGGTCTATCCACAACGCGCCCCGACACAGGGCCGGCACTGGATCATGCCGTCGCTCGGCCTGATGTACCTGAGCGCCGCATTGCGGCAGGCCGGCTATTCCGTGCGACACATCGACCACACGTTCATGGAGCGGAGCGAGGTCCTGGCTCAGATCGAGCAGCTGCAGCCGTCGGTGATCGGCATCTACTGCATGATCACCATGCAGGACGAGGCCCTGTCGCTCGGCGCGCAGGTCCGAGGCAAGGCGCTGACCGTCGTCGGCGGGCCGTATCCATCGGGGGAGCCTGAGACATTCGTCGACCAGTTCGATCTCGTGGCCGTCGGCGAGGGCGAAGAGACGATCGTCAGGATCATGGAGCACCTCGACGATCGCCGGTTCGAAGAGATCCCCGGTCTCGTGTTCAAGCGCGACGGCGAGATCGTGCGGGGCACGGCGCGAATCCGAACCAAGGACATGTCGCATCTGCCGCTGCCGTACCGCAGCGATATCCCCAACGCGGAGTACATCAGGTACTGGCGGAAGCATTGGAAAGACGCGACGACTCCGCTGATGTCGACGCGCGGCTGTCCTTTCCGCTGCGACTTCTGCCACAAGTCGGTGTTCGGCGACCTGTTCAGCGCGCGACCGGTGGAATCGGTCGTGGCGGAGATGCGCGAGATCGCCGAGCTGGGCTACGACCACATCTGGATGTCGGACGATCTCTTCACGCTCAACTACCACCGGACGCACGAGCTCGCGGAGGCGATCGAGGCGGCACACCTCCCGTTGACGTGGGAGTGCCTGAGCCGGGTGACGCATGTAGACAGAGCGCTGTTCGAGCAGATGCATCGCGCCGGCTGCAAGCGGATCTTCTTCGGCATCGAGTCGGGTGACGAAAAGGTGCTGAAGGAGATGAAAAAGGGCATCACACCGGACCAGGCCCGTGCCGCGGTCGAAGCCTGTGTGGCGGCGGGCATCAAGGCGGCCGGCTTCTTCATGGTCGGCTACCTGGGCGAAACGACCGACTCCCTCATCCGAAGCATCAACTTCTCGAGCAGCCTGCCCCTGGACTACGTCAGCTACACGATCGCCTACCCGCTCCCGGGCACAGGCTTTTACGAGCGCGTGCGCGAGCGCCGACAGCGCGGCGAGTGGCATAAGGTGCGTCACAACAGGTTGCTGTTCAACACCGATTTCTCCGAGCACAAGCTCCGGGCCGCGATCTTGAAAGGCGCGATTCAGCATCGGCTCAACCGGATGCACCTGCGTCCGGCGGCAATAGCATTCCAGCTCGCCACGGACCCGGTGCTACGCGCGCTCAGATAGCTGCCGCGCTGGTGGCGACTGCCATCTCCGCATGCGGAGGTTCGGCCCCGGCCCCGAAGCCTGGCTATCCGGAGTCCGGCCTCGTCCTGCTGTCGATCAAGGATGGAGCGCCGCGAGGTTCGGCTTCGATCGGACAGGACGTCGTCGCGGTGACGCTGTCCGACGACGGCCGGTTTGCGTATCTCGCCGACAGCGCCCCGGGGGACGTCTATGCGGTCAGCCTGCCGAACCTGCACACCGTCTGGAAGCAGCACGTCGGCGGCGCCCCGTTTGGGCTGCTGCAGCGTGGCGCGCGCCTTTACGTGAGCCTGTTCGACGGCGCCGCCGTGTTGGAGCTCGATCCCAAGACCGGGGTCATGATGGGAACCCATCAAGTGCCTCAAGGAGCCGCCGCCATCACCGCCGACGCTTCCGGCCGGGTCGTCGTCGCCGGCACCCGAGGGCAGGTGTACGTACTCGACGGCGGCCAGCTCGCGGCGGGCAACGGGTTCGGTATCGCGCTCGTGGGCGGTCGGTTATGGACGGCGGACTACGAGCGCGCCGAGATCGTGCCCGCAGGTGACGATCATCGAGTCGGCCTGCCGCTGCCGTTGTTCCCGTTCTGGCTCGCGCCGGGAGCAGGCGACACGCTGCTGATCGCTGCCGAAGGCGCCGTCGAAGACAGCGATGCCGGCGGCGTGTTCTCCTTCGACCCGGTGAGCGGAGCCTTCAAGATCCTGGCGACACCCAGGGACCCAGACCAGGTGCTGCAATCGGGATCGATGATCCTGGTCGCGGCGCACGGTGACGGCCACGTGCTCGTTCTGGAGGGCGAGCACTCCAGCACCTGGGCCCGGGGCTCAGCCCCGGTGGCGCTCGCCGTTTCTGATTCTCTGGGTCTCGTGGTGGTGGCGGTGAACGCACATGAGTGAAGCCTGGGCGAGCCTTTTCCGCATCGCGATCGGCCTCTACTGGCTGTATTTCGCGAGCCAGAAATGGCAGGGCGTGGGCTGGATGCGCGACCTCATAGTCTCGAGCGCAAAGATCAACCCGATCCCGGGCTTACGCGAGTTCCTGGTGTCGGTCGTAGTCCCCAATTGGCTGCCTTTCGCCCTGGCGCAGTCGGCGGGCGAGACGGTGGTCGCGATCCTGCTGATCCTCGGGCTCGCCACACGTTGGGCGGGAATCCTGGGTCTGCTGCTCGCCGCGAACCTTGCGCTCACCGTTGCGTTCGGGGCGGAGGACGGCTTCCGCTGGCTGTATTACCTGGCCGTGCTGGCGAATGCGCAGGTGATCGTCTCCGGTCCAGGTCCTTTTGCACTCGCGAGATTCGGTTGGGTGCCCGGCTTCCTGCGCTGATCACCATCGCCCTGGCGGTGCTCGCTTCCGCATGCGCGCAGACAGCCGTCGTTGTCCAGCCGTCCCCGTCGCCGATTGTCGCCGGGTGCAGGCCCGGGCCGCCGGAGGCCGGGGTCCACAGCCCGGACCGGCTCAAGGTTCTCGACCCTTGCAAGCATGCCGAAGGCACCGTGGTCAACGTTGCCTCTAAAGACGATGGCGACTTTCACGTGTGGTTCCGGCCCGACCCCGGATATGAGTCACTGCTGAACGCGCAGAACCATTTCCAGGCTCAGCCTGCGATGCTCGCCGAGATCACGCCCGAGTGCGACCTGGCGACCAATCCTCCCGACGCCCAGTCAGCAGCACGATGTCCGAAGTCCAGGCTTTCCATTCCGTCGCTCGGCGACCACATCGCGATCGATGGGCCATGGGTGCTGGACACCGACCATGGTTGGAACGAGATCCACCCGGTCGACTCGATCCAGATACGCTAGACGCCGTGGGCCTGGACGCGGAGGGTTATGGGTTTCCCGAGCATCAGCGCACGCTCGCACGCCTGATGGACGACATCCGCGTGCTCTCGCCCGCCGGCGTCGAGCGCGCGGCGATGGGCTGGGACACCCACGTGGGCACGAATGGGCTGCCGGCGCTGCACGCAGCCGAGAAGGCAGCCGTCCACGCGATCGAGCAAGCCGATCGTGGAGCCGCGTGGGATGAGGTGCGCAGGTCGCTTTTCGGCCTGACCGAATCGGGCGGCGCGCTCATCTCCTGGAAGGCTGAGCACGGTGAGATCGGCCACAAGGCCGAGAACGCCGCCTTTGCGGCTGCGCTCGGGCTGGTCGCGACCGGACTGATCAGCCCCGAGCAGGCGGCGACGCTGATGCGACCGATGGCGGAAGCCTTGCCGTGGCTCCTGCCAGGAGAATCTCAGCCCGAGTCTTAGGAGGTCGCCGGGACGATCAATTCGAGCCAGCGCGTGGCCGCCGCGCTCGATTGCAAACGGACGAAGTGGATGCGCTGCCACGCGGGGTCGGTCATCGCTTTCAAGTAGCGCTTCATGAACTCGTCGTGCTTGACCCAGGCCCAGACGATGAGACTCTTCTCAGGATCGAGCGAAAGGAAGTTGGACAGCGGCTCCCGATTCCCGTTCCAGAGCACCTCCCTTGTAACGGCTCGGCGCACGGTCCTCACAATGAGCCGCCGCATCACGGTGCGTCGGGGGAGGTCAAGCCAAACCACGGTATCCGCACGTTTCCAAACCGGACCTTCGATCACAAAGCGCCTGTAGTTGCCGTCGACCACCCAGCCCGGTTGAGAGGTCGCCTTCTCGACGTCTTCCATGAACTCCATGTCCGGTCGCAGCTGCCAGCCCGGTAGGTGCATGAACGCATCCAGCTCGATATAAGGAACTCCCAGCCGCTTTGCCAGCGTGCGCGCGAGCGTGTCATAGCCGCCGCCCGCGCCCGCGCTCACCATGATGGTGACGGTCTTGTCGCGATAGAAGTCGGCGATTGATTGCGCATGCGCGGGAGTGAGGAGCAAAAGAACGGCGGCAAGGCACACGCTGTAGGGTGGGCACAGGCGGTAGCGCTGATTTTCCACAACGAAGGGCTTCTCGTGCGCCTTGCCCACCATGAGCAATTCGTCTTGCATCGAGGCTGATGGTGGGCAAGGCGCACGAAAGTCTTCCTTTCGCGTTGAAGGCTGTGCCAGCGCCCGCAGCCCGTCGAAGACGGGCGTAAACGCCCTTACGGCCCACCCTACAATCTGTGGTGCCGGCCTTCGCAAAGCGAG